>AMWB02027739.1_pt1 | contig 10337 bp, 7 predicted proteins | sample 200311 | NCBI WGS metagenome assembly AMWB02 (sample SAMN02737377, study PRJNA173069) | bioreactor metagenome | biome: anode biofilm in microbial fuel cells | place: USA: California | collected 2010-12-16 | reverse complement strand
CGGGGTGAATTCTTTGTTTATGATCTTAAAAATAACCCAGCCAACTTCACTTTTAATCGGTGCGGTAAATTGGTTAACGTTGAGTGAATAAAGCGAGTCTTCAATTTCTTCATCAAACAAAGTTCCCAAAGAAACATCAATATCTTTTGAAGTTAATTCAGGAGTGATAGCAATTAGCGAATCAGTATTGAAATTCTTATTTGCTTGTCTATAGAAACTAAAAATTAATGATGAATCATTTGAAGAAATCATTCGGGTTTTTAGTTTTACTTGTGACTTCATTATCCCGGAATTATTATCATCAGCAGTTAATTTAACTTTATCATCAATTTCTTTTTTAAATAGTGCATCACGGACAAAAAGATCTTCAAGGGGTTTGAAAAAGAATTGGAACTTTTCTGTTTTAGCAATACCAATAAGTACTGCTTCGTTTGCCAATAATTTTTCAGCAATCAATGAATAAAGGAAATCATACTTCAATGAATCCGGATCAATATTTTTGTTTGATGGGATATATGGTGAAAGTTCAAAACGAAGTTTAAACTCTTCCGCTGTGATTTTATCCTTCCCAATTTGTGCTACAACTGATTGGTTGTTCTGGGGAAATATTGTATTTAAAAATAAAAATGATATTAACAGCAAATATGGTTTCATTGTTTTAAAAACTATTTCAGATTAAAGGTTTCTTTTAATTTAATATCTTCTGATGAACTACCGATCAGTACTTCAAATTCACCAGGTTCAGCAATCCAGCTTTTCTTAACAGGATCAAAAAAAGAAAGTGATTTTTTATCAATTGTAAACTCAACAACTTTTTCTTCACCCGGATTTAGATTAACTTTTTTAAACCCTTTAAGTTCTTTTACCGGTCTATCAATTGAAGATTGAACATCTTTAACATAAAGTTGAACGACTTCACTGCCTTTAACATTTCCAGTGTTCTTAAGTTTCAAAGTCATTATTAAATTATCATTCTTGTTGAGTTCTTTTGATGATAAGTTTAAGTCATTGTATTTAAATGTTGTATAACTTAATCCATAGCCAAAAGGGAAGAGAGGTTTTATTTTATATTTTTCAAAATGACGATAGCCAACATAAATTCCATCTTCGTATCGAGTTGTTCCATCTTCTTTTTTGTAAGTATTAAATGCAGAACAATCTTCCCAGTGTTTTGGGAAAGTTATTGGCAATTTGCCAGAAGGATTTGTTTCTCCAAGTAAAACTTCTGCTATTGCATTGCCGGCTTGTTCACCAGCGAACCATGCTTCAATCAAGCCATCAACATTATCAAGCCAATTATCCATTAAAACAGGTGAGCCGGTAGTTAAAACAACAATTGTGTTTTTATTAACTTCAGTAATTTTCTTTATAAAGTCATCCTGATCATTTGGAAGTGTTAAATCTTTTCTGTCAAATCCCTCACTCTCGTAATTAGCATTAGTTCCAGCAAAAACAATTGCAACATCAGAAATTTTTGCAGCATTTATTGCATCAAAGATTAGTTCATTATTTGGCTTTCGCCATCCGAGTTTTACAATTGCTCCGCCTCCTTTTTCATAATACTCTAGTTTTATTTTGTAAAATTGTCCGGCTTTTAAATCTTTTGTGAAAGAATTAGTTAAGTATGCATGATCTGTCCAATCATTTATTACAAGTTCATCATCAATATATAATCTTACTCCATCATCACTCCCAACATCAAAAGTAACAGTTTCTGTTTTTTCAGGTTTTACATAACCCGTCCATCTTACAGAAAAAGTATCTTTCTGGAAACCTTCAAATGGACCCCTATCGTTCCACATAAAGTTTATAGCGCTATCAATTATAATTCTTGTCGGATCACCTTCAAGATTCATATTTGTAAAATACTCTGCTTTTAATCCGTTTACTTTTTCATCTTTATCTGTAAATAAAAATTTTGATTCGATAGCATTTGTTTCACCATCGATTATCATTCCTTGAGCAAAATTAATTTTTACTTTATCTCCAATCTTATTTTGTAATGCTTCAAGTGGACTAACAGATGTAAATGGAACAACCATTGAACTTCCGCCGCCGCCAGTAACTGCAACTTTGCTGTTTGGTCCAACAACTGCGATGGAATTAATTTTATTTAAATCTAAAGGAAGAATTGAGTTTGCATTCTTAAGTAGTACAATTCCATCTTTAGCAATATTTAAAGCTGCAAGTTTGTGTTCTTCTGTGTTCACTTTAGTTGAATCATATATGTAATCATCGAATAATCCAATTGTAAACATTACTCTAAGAGTTCTTCTAACTTTATCATCAAGCTTTGATTCACTCAACTCTCCACTTTTAATTTTTTGTAACAATGAATCAGCATTTAAATATTTTCCAGTTGGCATTTCAAGATCGAGACCACCATTAAAAGTAGGTATGGTACTATGTACGGCACCCCAATCTGACATAATTAATCCTTTGAAATTCCAATCTTTAATTAGTTTATCAATTAGCAGATAATCACTCTCGCTGCAAAAATGACCATTGAGTTTGTTATAAGCAGACATAACAGCAAGAACGTTTGCTTCTTCAACCGCAGCTTTAAATGCAGGGAAATAAATTTCATTTAATGCTCGTTCATCAATAATAACATCAACAAACATTCTTTCATACTCTTGATTATTAACAGCAAAATGTTTTACAGTTGCAACAACATTTTCCTTCTGCACACCTTTGATATAATTAACTGTAATTCGTGATGTTAAAAATGGATCTTCACCAAAACTCTCAAAATTTCTTCCGCCCATTGGAATACGTGCTATGTTTACACAAGGAGCAAGAATTACTTGTCTTCCTTTCGCTTTTGTTTCAGTTGCAAGAACTTTTACAAACTCAGTTACGACCTCTGGGTTCCAGGTTGCACCAAGCAGAATACCGGAAGGTAAAGCTGTTGAATTATTCCATCTAACACCAAGAGGTCCATCAGCCATATTTAAAGGTGGAATTCCAAGTCTTTGAAATGCTTTGGTTTCAAACCCGGTTCCGCCAAGCATTTGAATTTTTTCTTCAAGCGTCATTCGCTTTAATAAATCTTCAACTCTTTCTTCAATAGTAAGATTTTTGTTTTTGTATTTTTCATATTGATTATTGTTTGTTTGCATATAATTATTTGAAATTATCATTAATGCCAAAATAAAATAAGTAGAAATATTTTTCATGTAATGGTACTTTATTATAATTTTTAAAATTAGTCTAACCTTAAAAACTAAATGCACAACTCATCATTTTTTTTATTATTTGTTTAACTAAAATTAGTATGAATATTTTATAATATAATATTACACTGATGAATAACATTACAACCACGGAAGTGTGAGTCTTCTGTTCAGTCCAATTGTGTAACAAAGATCAATCTTTGCCTGGTTCAGACTGACATCCGGGATTTATTTTTATAATCCCAAAGCTTTAATGTAGTTATTATTAACAACACACTTTTCTAACTTACAATTTTCTAAATACTGCTTTAACGATGCTCTAACTTTTTCAAAATCCGGTCTGTTATCTCTGATATAACCGTAATCAAATCCACCACCTTCAGCAAATTTAGTTATCAAATCAAAATTTTCTGGTTGATTGATTGAAACAATTCCGCGATCACTATTCATCTTTTTATAAGGCCAAAAACACCATCCGATGTTATTCTTTTCTAATAAAGTTCTAAAATCATATATCCATTCGTTTGTGTTTTCACCGGATTCACCCAGCCATATAGGCACATTATATTTGTCTCTAAAATCTACGAATCTTTGAATAGCCTCTTGTTTAACCTCCATCCAGTAAGCATGAAATGTGTAAACAAGTTTATCATCGAATGGGTCTCCAAATATTTCAAAGTTTGTATCCCATTGCGCACCACCGAGAAATATTAAATGATATTTATCAACTTCTCTTATTGCTGCTGTAATTCTTTTATAGAGTGGTTCAAGTGCTGGATTTAATTTATCTTTATCATAGTAATGAGCAATCGGTTCATTCAACAAATCATATCCGATAACAATGGTTTCATCGTTATAAATATCCGCAAGTTTTTTCCAAATATCTATTGTGTATTGCTGACTTTCCGCACTCTCAAACAAAAATGGATAACCATAACTATCGTCAATGTTATCCCCGGTTTGCCCGCCGGGTGCACAGTGCATATCAAGTATTACATAAACATTTTCTTCTTTGCACCAATTGATTGCACTATCAAGAAGTGCGTAACCAACTCCTTCTAATTTTCTTTCAGGATACTCTGTAATGAATAATTTGTAATTAAACGGAATACGAATTGAATTAAAACCAAGGCTTTTTATAAAATGAATATCTTCTTTAGTGATGTAATTTTCTCTGAATGAATCCCAAAACTTATTTGCATCTTCTTCCCCAATAAGAATATCAAACAAATCATAAATCATTCTTGGTGAGCTTACTTTTTGAAAGTGAAACATATAACCTTCCGGCACAAGCCAGTTGCCAAGATTTATTCCCTTTAACAAAATTGGTTTACCCTCGGGAGTTAAAATTTCTTTTCCTTTAACGGATACAAATCCATCCTGAGGATAAGCTGAGGTTATAAAAAATAATGTAAATGTCAATAGATAAATTATCTTTGTCAAGCTGAGCTTGTCGAAGTGTGACTTCTTTAACTGCTGATCAATTTTATAAAGATCCATTTTTGTTTTTACCATTTGAAAGTTTTCTTAAATCCTTCGACAGGCTCAGGGTGACACTTGTATGTTATGTAGAACTTGTCTAAGCAAAACCGCTTTTTTTTACATTCACCCTTCGACAAGCTCAGGGTGACACTTGTATGTCCTGCTGAGCTTGTCGAAGCATGACCATTTTGTTTTTTACATTCACCCTTCGACAAGCTCAGGGTGACACTTGTATGTTATGTAGAACTTGTCTAAGCAAAACCGCTTTTTTTTACATTCACCCTTCGACAGGCTCAGGGTGACACTTGTATGTTATGTAGAACTTGTCTAAGCAAGATTGCTTTGTTTTTTACTTTCACCCTTCGACAGGCTCAGGGTGACATTGGGTTCTAAATTAGATCCTTTGAAGTTTAGTTGATTATTTAAATTGTCTTTAAAAACAAACATTCCTCTGCTTGTACAATGTGGACATGATTTTTGTACAATTATAATTTTCCCGGATTTAATAAAAGAATCATCTTTAAGAAATGGTTTAATCTTTTTAAATAATTTCATTTACATCTTCCATAAAACATCAACCATTAAACATTTTATTTTTTATCCAATGATTGTTCAAGAAGCCATTTGTATAAATCTTTATTATTATATGTCTCAGTCCATGAATCATGATTAGCTTCTGGATAAATTGTAAGCTTAACATCAGAACCACAGTTCCTTAATGCGCTTACCATATCCTCTGATGCTTTAACAGGTACAACATTATCTTTAGCTCCGTGAAAAACCCATATTGGTATATGAGCAATTAGGCAAGCGTTAGATGTATCAGCCCAGCCACAAACTGGTGCAATGGCAGCAAAACGATTTGGTTCGGCAATCGCAAGATTCCATGTACCATGCCCGCCCATACTTAATCCTGTTACATAAATTCTGTTTTTATCAATCCTGTAATTTTCTTCTATCTCATCTAACAATGATGAAAGTACATCAGTATTCCAGAGCATAAGATCGGGGCATTGTGGGGAAACAACAATAAAAGGAAAATCTTCTCCCTGGTTTATTAGTTTTGGTAAACCATGAATTTTTACTTTTTCTAAATCATCACCGCGTTCTCCAGCACCATGAAGAAATAGTACAAGTGGATATTCCTTTTCGTTTTCCGAATAATCTTTTGGAAGATAAAGCAGATAATTTGCAGATAAGTCTATCTTAACTTCTTTGCTAAATTTATGTGATGTTTGTTTGTCCTGTTGTGCTTGCATTGTGTTGCTTAATAATATTGACGTTAAGATAATTAGTATAAAGTATTTCATTATTCACTCCTTAAAAAATGTTAATCACATATTTAGATTCATTGTAATAGGACAAAAATTATTTTTAATATAATCATATCTAAAAAATTTCTGTTTAGTCATCATATATCAAAAAATAGACCTGTTTTATAAAGATTGCTCAAGCATCCACTTATATAATTCTTTATTATTATATGTTTCCGTCCAGCAATCATGTTTGGCTTCAGGATAGATAGTAAACTTAACTTTAGATCCACATTTTTTTAAAGTGTTTACCATATCCTCAGCAGCTTTAACAGGAACAATATCGTCTTTAGCACCGTGGAAAACCCAGATTGGCAAATGAGCGATTTGACAAACTGTAAAAAAGTCACCCCAACCGGAAATAGGAACAATAGCAGCAAAACGATTTGGTTGTGCAATTGCAAGAGACCAGGTAGCATGACCACCCATACTGAAACCTGTTACATAAATTCTTTTTTTATCAATACGATATTTTGTTTCTATTTCATCTAACAGGGCTATAAGTGTATCAATATTCCAAAATACTTTTTCTGGACATTGTGGGGACACAACAATGAAAGGAAAATCTTTTCCCAGCCCAATTAATTTAGGCAAACCATGTAATTTTACTTTTTCTAAATCATTTCCGCGTCCAACACCACCGTGAAGAAAAAGAACAAGTGGAAACTGCTTATTATCTATTGCGTAATCATCTGGAAGATATAAGAGATAGTTTACTGATAAAGTTATTTTAATTTGTTTTTCAAATCTTTTTGCTGTTTGCTTTTCTGTTTGAGATAACTTTGATGAATCCATTGTAATAACAACCTTAGCGTATTAATGTTTTTCTGTTTATAATAAGCAATAGATCAATTAATTATTCATTTGCTAATTGAGAATATATTATGTAATTATTAAATAAGTAAAGGTAGTATTTGGCAACCTGCCACTGCAGACAGACCTGCATAAGCTGAAACTACTGAATCAAAATATTTAATGACTAACTTCACAAAAAACTTTTAGTTTTTGATTTCGTAAAATAAACTTTATTATGATCATCGTTTGTGGATAGTCTGTGTAACGATTTCATAATACGTTTATAATAATTTGCAAAACTCCTGTAAAGGATAACTAAATATTATAAAAATTAATTTTTCTTATAAACCCTAACATAATCCACAGACATTCTTTGAGGAAATTTTGTGCTTGCATCCGGGCTTCCGGGCCAATTACCGCCAACCGCAACATTTAATATCATGTGAAATCTTTTATCAAAAGGTGCTCCGTGAATTTCTGTATGATATTTATAGCCATCAACAAACCACCGCATACCCGTTGAATCCCATTCTAACACAAACGTATGATAATCTGCAGAAAAAGTTCCCGATGGTAATTGAAAGCTTCCCCCGCTATGTTGATTATTCGGATATGCTGGTCCATAATGAATAGTTCCATAAACTTTGTAAGGTTCCTGTCCAAGCTCTTCCATAATATCAATTTCTCCGCTTGTTGGCCAGCCGCCATAAACCCAATCAGTTGGAAGCATCCAGATTGCAGGCCACAAACCTTGACCGTAAGGAAGCTTTGCCCGAATTTCAAATCTTCCGTAAGTCCAATCAGCTTTTTTATAGGTTCTTAATCTTGCTGAAGTATATTCTTTCCCAAGATAATTTTGCTTTAGTGCTTGAATAACAAGTGAACCATTTTCAATAAACGAATTTTCAGGCAAGTTTGTATAGTATTGAAGTTCGTTGTTTCCACCGCCATCACCATTTACTTCATATTCCCATTTGGTCAAATCTATTGATGTCCCGTTAAACTCATCATTCCAAACTAAAATATAGCCGGGTATTTCAGGGATAGTATCTTTTGGTTCTGTTATCGCTTCATCTTTGCTACAGCTTGTAAAAGAGACAGGAAAAATGCTCAAAAACAATATTAAAATTTTTGGAGAAATTTTTATTTTCATCGTTATTCCTTTTTATTAATCATTAAGAGGAGTTAGCGGCGAAGCAATCTGACATATTAAAGATTACTTCACCCCAAGACTCGTTTGTAATGATGTGCAATTAATCCTGAACTAATTCAAACTGTGATTCTAAAACGTCAACTGAGTTTGTACCTGCATAAACTTTAAACGTTCCGTGTTCTGAAGCAAACTTCATATCGGCAGTTGTAAATTGTATATCTTTTTCAGATAAAGTAAACTCAACTGTTTTTGATTCGCCCTTTTTCAAAAAGATTTTCTGAAATCTTTTAAGCTCTTTAACAGGACGAGTAACACTGCCGACTAAATCCTGAATGTAAAGTTGTACGACTTCTTCACCATCATAATTGCCGGTGTTTTTAACCGTAACACTTATTTTTAGCTCATCATTCTTTGTAATTTTATTTTTATTTAAAGTAAAATTACTATAAGAAAATGTTGTATAACTTAATCCATATCCAAAAGGATAAAGTGGTGTTAATGGAAGATCAAGATATTTTGATGTGTAGTGATTTTTTAAATCACCTGGTCTTCCGGTGTTTTTATGATTGTAATAAATTGGTATCTGTCCAACGGTTCTCGGAAATGTTACAGGTAATTTTCCGGCTGGATTATAATCTCCGAATAAAACCTGTGCAATTGCATCACCGGCAGTAATACCGGGAAACCAGGCTTCAAGAATTGCAGGAATATTTTCATTTAACCAGTTTATTGATAGAGGTCTTCCATTCATTAAGACAACAACAATTGGTTTCCCTGTTTTGAATAATTCTTTTGCAAGTTGTTCTTGAACTCCTGGTAAATCTAATGTAGAACGGCTGCATGCTTCTCCGCTCATATCCTTTCCTTCGCCAAGGCAAAGAATAACAATATCAGAATTATTGGCAGTATTTAAAGCATCCGTAAATCCTATTGTTGATGGATCATTAATTTTACATCCTTCAGAAAAAAGAATTTCTGTATTACCTTTAACATAATTTTTAAGTCCTGCCAAAATACTTATCACATCAGATGAATCACCCATTGCATCCCAGCCCCCAAGTGGATTTTCTGTTGAGTTTGCAAGTGGTCCTATAACAGCAATTTTTTTATAATCTTTTTTTAGAGGAAGCAAATTATTTTCATTCTTAAGAAGCACGAATGATTTTTTTGCAACTTCCAATGCTGCATCTTTTACTTCCTTGCTTAAGATTGTTTCCTTTTCTCTTTCCTTATTACAGTATTTAAATGGGTCGTCAAATAAACCAAGTAAAAATTTAACTCTTAATACTCTTCGTACTGATTCGTTAACAGTTTCTTCGGAGACCTTCCCTTCGTTTACTAAATCAGCAAGATAGGTTATATATGCTCTTGATTCCATATCCATATCAAGCCCTGCATTGATTGCAATATTAGCTGCCTGTTTTAAATCAACTGCTACACCATGATTAACAAGTTCACCAATGGAATTCCAATCGCTTACAACAAATCCTTTAAATCCCCATTCATCTCTTAGAACATCTGTAAGTAAATATTTACTGCCTGATGATGGAACTCCATTAATCTCATTAAATGAAGCCATCAAAGTTTGTACGCCGGCATCAACAGCAGATTTAAATGGGGGAAGATAAACATCCTGTAAAGTTCTTTCAGAAATGTCAACAGTATTATAATCTCTACCACCTTCAGCCCCGCCGTATCCTGCATAATGTTTAGCACAAGCAATTATATTCTTGTCAGACAAATTTCCCTGATAACCGCGCACACTTGCTGCAGCCATTAAAGAACCGAGATATGGATCTTCACCTGAACCTTCCATAATTCTTCCCCAGCGAGGATCTCGTGCTATATCAACCATTGGAGAAAATGTCCAGTTAACTCCAGCAGAAGATGCTTCCAATGCCTGATAGTGTGTTGACATCTCAACCATTTCCGGCTGCCATGTTGCTGCTTCACCAAGTGGAATAGGAAAGATTGTTTTAAATCCATGTATTACATCATAGCCAAAGATTAATGGAATTTTTAGTCTTGATTCTGTTACTGCAATTTTTTGAAGTTCACCTGTAAATTCTGCTCCAAGTGCATTAAGAAAAGATCCTATTTTGCCTTCGCGTATTAATTCTTTGTATTCATCAGGCACATTACTTTTAACTGTTGGTCCCCAGCCTATTCCAAAAGATAATTGATTAAGCTGACCAATTTTTTCATCAAGAGTCATAAGTGCTATAACAGAATCAACCCGTGCCGATATGATTTTGTCAGTAGATTTTATTTCCTGGGGAAAAGTAATTTGGTTAAAAAAGATGCTGAGTAAAATGATAAGTGTATTCAAGTGTTTTTTCATTTATATCCCGTAATAAATTTTTAATGATAGATATACTATTTGATAATGACTAAAAAATTGTGATTATTAAAATCAAT
>AMWB02160355.1_pt1 | contig 10362 bp, 9 predicted proteins | sample 200311 | NCBI WGS metagenome assembly AMWB02 (sample SAMN02737377, study PRJNA173069) | bioreactor metagenome | biome: anode biofilm in microbial fuel cells | place: USA: California | collected 2010-12-16 | reverse complement strand
AATCCTCTCGACGGTCTCGGAAAAATAAAAATCCCCGTGCTGTTTATTTTCGGAGATAAAGACACACAGATAGACCCCGTACAAGGCGCTGAAATGTTCGGGAAGTACCTGAAAGATTCAGGTAATGAAAATTTTAAAATCGTAACGATACAGGGGGTTGACCACAATATGCGTTTTGCAAATACGGGAAGCCTGAAAGAGCAAGAAGAAAATTATAAAAAAGAAGGCGGCGCCGTTCTATCTCCTTCTTTCCTGAAAGAAATAGAAACATGGCTTGAGAAATTAAAATAATCGCCATTTGTTTAGCGTGAACGGAATTAAAGATAATTACCGTAACTCTAAACAAAGATTATTTCAGAAGAACCATCTTTTTAACCGACGTATATTCTCCCGTCGTGAGTTTGTAATAATAGAGTCCCGAGGAGAGATTCTCCGCATTGAACCTGACTGCATAGGACCCTGCAGGTTTTCTTTCATTCAAAAGCGTTTTAACTTCCCTGCCGGCTGCGTCATATACGGTGATTTTTATGTAACCCGCGACCGATGTCCGGAGATTAATTATCGTTGATTGATTAAACGGATTCGGATAATTCTGCGACAGCAGGTAATTTGCGGGTGTTCCGCTTTCACCCGGAATGTTTTGAACCGGCGCAAGATTATTTTTATACGCACTTCTTCCGTGCGTCCAGGCGAAAATTGATGAAGTCGGCTCGTGTATGGTAAGGTCGTGAACCGGAACATTTGAAGGAAGCGCGCCGAACACGCTCCACGTCTGCCCGTAATTCGAAGTCGTCATAACCCCGTAATCGGTTCCCGCGTACAGCCTTGCCGAATTGAAGGGGTCTATCAAGACCTCGTTAATGGGAGCATCGGGAAGATTGCCGTTAATAGCCGTCCAGTTGGTTCCGAAATTTGTAGTTCTGAAAATATGCGCGCCTGTCGAATCCACTTTATAACCCGAAAGCGTTACGTAGCAAACGTTCGCGGAATCCTTGTGAATTGTTACGCGCGTTACCCACCTGTTAGGCATACCCGCGTTTATTAAATTCCAGTTTGTTCCGCCGTTCGTAGTCACCCATACGTTCGCGTCGTCGGTTCCCGCGTATATGACGTTCGGATTGGATTTAGAAACATCTACAGTTGTTATTGTTCCGAGGTTCGCTACGTGCGCTTTAGCCAGGTCGGGACTTATGGCAGTCCACGACTGCATCCCGTTTGTTGTCCTGTGAATCTTATATGTGCCGCAATAAAGAACGAGCGGGTTGTTCTTATCCATAATGAAAGGAGTGCTCCAGTTTGAATATGTTAAATCAAGTCCGCTCGTGCCGCTTTGAAAAGTAGCGCCGCCGTTTGTTGAGCGCACAAGTCCCCCGTTTTGCGATGAGGCGTACATCCTTTGCGGATTCTGATAATCTATCAGGCAGTAAAATCCGTCGCCGCCGTTTACCTCGTTCCAGGACCCTGTACCTCCGTTTGTCATATTCGTTCCGTTATCCTGCGCGCCGCCTATAAGAACGTTCGGATTCTGAAAACTGACGTCGCCCGCGTAAAACTGGGTTACGGGAAGAGTCGGGGTTTCGGTAAAAGTACTTCCTCCGTTGGTCGAATAATTTATTCCTCCGTCATTTCCAATAACTACATAATTTGAGTTTGATGGAGCGAAGCAAACAGAGTGATGGTCAACGTGTATGGAAGAAAAAGTCTGACTGACAGATACACCCCCGTTTGTTGATACATCCATGTAAAGGCCGCCGCAGAATAAATGATTCGGATTGGAAGGGTTTACTTTGCAGATTCTGTTAAACCAGGCGTAGTTGGACGAGCCCGCAATTGACGAATTAACAAGCGACCAGTTTGTTCCTCCGTCGGAAGACTTATACAATCCTGCGGTATATCCGCTCGTGTTCGACAGCAATGCGAAAATTATCTGCGTGTTTGACGCTGCGATATCTAGGGAGATTCTTCCGAGCGTTGATGTGTTTGACGGAAATCCCCCGCCGACAACATTCCAGTTCGCGCCCGAGTTTGTCGAAACGTAAAGAGCGGATTTCGGTCCGCCGTATTTTACGTAATTTTCCCTGCGTGTTCTTTCCCACATTGCAGCGAAAACTTTTGAAGGATTTGAAGGGTCAACCGCTACGTCAACCGCGCCTACGGAGTCCGCGACAAAGAGCGACAGCGACCAGGTATTTCCCGCGTCTGTCGATTTGTATATTCCCCGCTCGGGATTGTTGTGCCTCAACGAGCCGAGAGCGGCCGCGTACAATATATTGGGATTTGAAGGATTGATTGCTATGCCGCCTATGCTGTATGAGTTGGGAAGTCCTGAGAACGACCAGTTGATTCCCGAGTTTGTTGATTTGTAAATTCCGGTTCCGGGATAATAACTCCTGAGAGAATTCGGCTCGCCGGTTCCGCAATATATAATATTCGAAGACTGCGGGTTTATGGCAAGGGCTCCTATCGAAGACGTATTCTGATTGTCAAAGACACTTGTCCACGTCTGGCAAAAATTTGTTGACTTCCACACACCTCCGTTCGCGCAGCCGGTATAAACAATCTGAGGGTTTCCGGGGTCGATAGCAATTGTTGTTATTCTTCCCTCAATGTTCGTCGGACCCGCTGAAATCCACGGGTCGGCGAGAGACTTGTCAAAGGTCATCCTATTCTTCACGTACTCGAGAGATTTTACTCTTTCGTCGTTTGGAATTTCTGAGAACGGGTAAGCTCTCTGTGTCTCGAACCAGCCGTAATCGGGAGTTTGCGCGGGCTTCAATTCTTTTTCGGTATACCGTTGAAGAAGGAGAATTGCCGGTACGGTTACGAATAAGACAATTATAAACTTAATTAATTTCGTTGACATATTGTTTTATTATTCACGAAATTGAGCAAATATTTTTTAACATACAACAATAAAATATATAGGAAGGAACATTAAAAAAGGAAGCCGCCGGCTTCCTTAAAATGGAGAATGCTGTATCAGGCGAACCGCCTGAAAGACTCTTAATATTTTAGGTATTATTTGATCAGAACCATTTGCTTTATATCGGTGAATCCGTTGACATTAATCCTGTAAAAATAAACTCCGCTTGACAAACTTGATTTTTGTCCCGCGGAAAATGATACTTCGTGAGTTCCCGCTTTTTTATATTCGTTTACGAGCGTTGCCGTTTCTCTGCCGAGCGCGTCGAATATTTTCAGCGTTACGAATCCGTCCTTCACGACCGAGTATTTAATGCTTGTCACGGGATTAAAAGGATTCGGATAATTCTGATGAAGTTTATATTCGGACGGTACGTCTGCCCCGATGTTTCCGGTACCCGTGAGCACAAGCACGCTGTCAATAAGTTTTAATACGCTTCCGTTGCTTGATACGGCGTATCCGCATATAATATTATTCACCTTGTTGAAGTCGAAATGGGTAAGCCCTGTTACCCCCGCTGTACCCATTGACGTCCAGTTCAAACCGTTGTTTGTGCTTCTTTTCACCGCGCCGTTCGAGCCCAGAATATAAACAACATTCGTTCCGGGTATCCATTTAATAAGCGTTATTCCGGAAAGCCCGGTGCCGATATCGACCGTATTCCAGGTTAATCCTCCGTCGGTTGTTCTTGCTACGTACGGCATTGATTCCGAAGTTGAAGAGAGACCGATAAGTTTATCGCTCTTAAAAGTGAAACCGCTTGTATAGTTTCCTGTCAGGCTGAGGTTTTTTGTCAGCCACGCGGTTCCGCCGTTTGTAGTCATTCTGACTCTCGGTGCTCCGTTCTTGAGACCAAAGCCGAAGAAATTCTGGTCAACAATCATTAAAGAATTCTGAGCGGCTGAGACTCCGACCACGCCGGTGGACTTCTGTGCCCAGTTATTGCCGCCGTCTGTTGTCATCCAGAATTCGTTCGCGAGCGCTCCCCCCACGAGCGGGGTGGTTCGCGAAAAAGTAATGTTGTTAAACGCCCCGTCGTTCTGTCCTGTCTCGAGAACTACGTTCCATTTCAAGCCGGCGGATGAAAACTTGTAAAGTCTTGCATTTGAGTTTACAACGCCTTCGCCGACAATGGCGGTTGTTGAGTTGATTGCCCACACGCAGAATAACTGATTTGTTGTACCGTTGGTTGTAATCGCATTCCAGACAGCTCCGCCGTTAGAGGTCTGATAAATCTTCGGATTATTATCCGTTCCGCCCGCAATCCAGACAACGTTATTGTCATATACGGATATGCTCGGCGTTAAGCCCGGGTTCGAAACCGATCCGGCGAGAACCCATTGCTGAGCATATGAATTGTACCCTGAGAATAGATAGATGAGAAAGATGAATGTAGCAAATTGTGCAAGTTTTTTCATGCCTTTGACCCCGTATAATTTAGTAATTTAAATTTCCTTTACAAAAATAGTTCTTATACTTAAATGCCTTTTGTGCAAAAACCATACCTAAAATTTGCCTGAGTTTAAATACTCTTCTAGGCTTAAAATCTTGATTTTTAGAGAAATAATAAGATATTCATACATAGATAAAAATGGACGATGTCGCAATTTTTAAAAGACCAAGTTGCATTTTGAGAATAAGCAGTGAACACACTGCTTTTATACGGTTTGTAAAATAACCCGGTTTTAGCGAAAGCAGTATGATAACTCCGTGTGAAAATCGGGCAACAAAAGGTTTAAAGAGGTAAAAAAACGCCGGCGTTTACCGGCGTTTGTATAATTTTAAGATTGTTTTAGTCAGGTATGCCGTTTCTATCGTTGTCTCTGTACGCGCGGAGGTTGTCGTTCATGTTGTTCTTAATGTTATTATCGATATCGTTTTTGTTAGCGGGATCGGTAGGATTAAGGAAATTTCCGTTCTTGAAAAACCATTTATACGGATCCGCCCTGAAAGTTATGTTTGTTTTTGTATTTGGTTCAACGCCTATGCTAACGGGAAAATTCAGTTTCTGGTGGAAGGAAACGTCTGTCTTATAAATGAAATAAGACCCGTTATAAAAACCCTTGACTATCGCGGAATAAGTGCCTGTTGAATCCTTGAATTCGGCGTCAGGCGGAGTTTCCGAGGATTCAAGTTTGTGGAACTTGAAAATCAGTTTGTCGTAATTTCCCGCGGGGATATAAGCGGTTGTCATCACGTTAACGCTGCCGTTCAGGTTTACGAAATAGACGTAAGGACCAACCTTGAAATTTGTAGAATCGCTTGAATTCGCTACGTTTAATTTTATATCCTTGATGAGGACTTTTACCGTATCGAGTTTCAGAGAATCGAGTAAATCTGTGTAATTGCCGGTTGAATATGTGCTGAGGTCGAGATTATCCGCTGCGGTAGTGACACTGTCCTCGCTGCAACCCGAAATAAAAAGTCCGGAAAGAAACAAGGATACGAAAATAAAAGCGCTAAAAATAACACCAGATGGTTTTTTCATAATTTTATACAATTTGATTTAAGTAAAATTCTTTTTTTATACACTGAAAAAAAAGATATGTTCCTGAAATCCTTAACCACCCGTAAGTATTCATTAAACAAATATTTAATTGTTTGTCGGAATACTTGTTTTATAAATATATACATTAATTTTTTTAAAGACAACGTTTTTTTTTCACGGGATAGAAAATATTGAAATACCATAAACACAAAATCGGTTAAGCCGGCCTGACCTTTAGTCTTGACAATTTAGCGCTTGATTTGTAAAATATTAATGTAAGTAAATATTCAAACGGAGGGGTTATGAACATAGATTTATCCGAAGAGGAAGTAATTTTCCTGCACAATATTCTTGAAAGGGAAATTTCAGATACAAAAAGCGAAATTCATCATTCTGAAAATTTCAGTTTCAAGGAAGATTTGAAAAAGCAAGTCAGGTTCATTCAGGACGTGATAAACAAACTCAGTTACGTTCCGAAATCAAAAGCAGGATAGGTACGAATAAATTCAGATAAACGATAAACCGGCGCGTTTTCGCGCCGGTTGTATTTTATGCCGAAGATGACGCGTCTTACCGAAAATAAACTATGATTTTGTTGTTCGGCTGATTATTTTTAAATCAATAAAATTTTACGAATGAGAATTTGTGTTTACTGCGCTTCGAGCGCAAGGATTGACAAAGTATATTTTAACGCCGCGGAAAGGCTTGCGGCGGCATTCGCGAAGGCAGGCGTTGAAGTCGTTTATGGCGGTGGCGCAGCGGGATTGATGGGCGTTCTGGCGGACACGATGCTTAAGCACGGCGGGAAAATAAAGGGGATACTGCCGAAATTCATGGTTGACGTCGAGTGGGAGCACAAAGGCGTGAGCGATATGATAATGACTGATACAATGCACGAAAGAAAGGCCAGATTTCTTGAAGATGTTGACGCTCTCGTTGCTCTTCCCGGGGGATGCGGCACGCTGGAAGAACTCCTTGAAGCCATAACGTTGAAGAGGCTCGGGCAGTTTACAAAACCAATCATTATTCTGAACACCAAAGGATATTACAATCCGCTTCTGGAAATGTTTGAAAAAGCGGTTAAAGAAAATTTCATGAAAGATATACATCTTGATATGTGGATGGTTGTAAACGAACCGGAAGAAGTTCTCGATGCTATAAAGAATTCAAAACCCTGGGATAAAGGCGCGATTAATTTCGCGGCAGTCAGGTAAAAAATTTCGTTTTAAAAATCCCTGAAATCGAACAACGAAAATCGCGCCAGAATTTCCGGCATAACATAACCATTCTAAGTTCAATACAATCCTGTTTATCCGTAACTCCACTTGTAAGTTCTTATTATTATATGTATTAAATATTTATATTTGTATTTAATATTCACGTTGAAGAAGGGGGAATAATGAATGCTGTTCGGCGTAGAATAATTCTATTTTTGCTGGTACTGATTTTTTTTCACGCTGCGCACATACTTGAAGAGGTGTGGGCAAATTTCTGGCCTGTAGGCAGATTCTATTCACGGGAGACTTTCTTAATTCTCAATCTTGTTTTTTTCGCGATACCGCTTTTTATGTTTTATTATTTATTACTCGAAAAGAAGTGGTCTGTTTATCTTTGTCTGATATACGGAATCGTCATGACGTTAAACGGGCTCGGACACAACATTATGACTTTAGCAACGGGAAAATACTTCGGCGGATTCGCCGGCGGATTTTCCGGAATCGGCCTGGTTGCCGCGGGTATACCTCTTGCATATTATGTAAGCAAATATTTAAAAGAAATAAAATCCGGAAAAAATGGATAAAACAATTTTTATAAAAATCTGCGCATTCTATAATCTTGCTTTCTTCGTATTCCACTTATTCTTCTGGAAACTGCTTGACTGGAAAAACGAACTTGCAAAACTAAAGCCGATAAACAGCGGCGTGATGCAGATACTTAACCTTCGCCTTATTTACGTTTTTCTGCTGATGTCGGTGGCTTGTTTCTTCTTCGCGGATGAACTCGCATCAACGCAGCTGGGAAAATTTCTATTGCTTGGATTTTTCCTTTTCTGGTTTGGAAGGTTAATAGAACAGTTCATATTTCTGCGTATGAAATCAAAAGTGCTGACAATACTGACGGCGGCATTTGTAGCGGGAGTGATTCTTCATCTGCTGCCGCTTGTTTTGTAAAAAGATAATTTCATTATGGAGAACAAACAATTCATACTGCTTGCGGTTGTATGCGTCATTGCGCATATAATTCGAACAATATACGAAATACTGAAATTCAGGAAAATTATTAAGGCGAACAAAATCACGTTTGTCCTGATTTTTACCGTAATGATTTTGCTCTGGGTTTCGTGGTTCGGACTTTGCGATGCGGATGCTCACAAAATCAACTTTCAGGAATTCATAAAGTACACGGGTCTCATTCTGTCCTTCGCGGGAGTTGTAATGTTTCTCGCCGCTCTCTTTACGATAAAATCGTTCGAGACGTATGAAGGAGATTTGGTCACGCGGGGAATTTATTCGAAAATTCGTCACCCTATGTATCTCGCCTTCATTTTCTGGCTCGCCGGTTTCCCGGTTTTCTGTGATTCGATGTACGCTCTTATTCTTTCGCTGCCGTTAATTACCAACGTGCTTTTCTGGAGAAGTCTCGAGGAAAAGGAATTGCTTGAGAGGTTTCCCGGCTATGAGGATTACAAAAAGAGAACAATATTTTAATATTCCTAAAAATGAGGAGTTCTCCCGCCGAAAAGCAAATAGTTTATTATATTCACATTTACTATATTATGTTAATCAATAACCCGGCAAATGAAAAAAATTACTGTTCTGCTGATTTTCTTCATAATCGGAACATCCGCTTTTGCACAGGATTACGTTGGTATGAGGGGATCGGAAATCTGTTCACGCAACAAGCAAAACAGGACTTCCCTTGTAAACCCTGCGGATTTATCACCGAACACACCGAGACATTCTTACGACATGCTTAACTATAAACTTAACCTTGACATATATAATTGTTTCAAGACCGCGGTAAATAGTTTTACAGGCTCGGAAATAATTACTTTCAGGGTCGACTCTACATTGAACTCGATAAAGATGAACGCCGTTAATGCATCAATCGTCGTCGATTCGGTGAGATTGTACGGAGGAGCAAATCTCGCTTACACGCAAAATGCTAACGTATTAAACATAACGCTCGACAGGACATACAACGTAAACGAGGTCGTGAATATATATCTGAAATACCGCCATAACAACATTTACGACGACTCATTTAACGTAACGTCCGAATACGTTTATACGAACTGCGAGCCTGAAGGCGCGCGCAAGTGGTTTCCATGTTGGGACAGACCGTCTGACAAGGCGACCTTCGACATTACGGTGAAGGTTCCTTCCAACGTTAAAATCGGCTCTAACGGAAGACTCGCTGATTCCATTGTATTAGCGGACACAATCTGGTACCGCTGGATAAGCCGCGACCCGCTTTCCACTTATCTCGCCGTGCTTACCGGAAAGACCGGGTATAACCTTGATATAGTATGGTGGCACAAACTTTCCAACCCCATAGACAGCATTCCAATTTATCTGTATTACGGCACGGGAGAAAACATAGCCCCGACAAAAAACAGCATCGGAAACATGACGACAATTTATTCGCAACTTTTTGGTGAACACCCGTTTGAAAAAAACGGATTCGCTTCCGTTCCGTATTTCATGGGAGGAATGGAAAACCAAACGCTGACTACGATTATGCCGGGTTGGAACTCGGTAACACCGCTCATCTCGCACGAATATGCGCATCAGTGGTTCGGCGATATGATAACCTGCGGAACGTGGGCTGACATATGGCTTAACGAGGGTTTCGCGACTTACTGTGATGCGCTTTATCTTGAGCAGATTTCGGGATACGATTCGTATAAACAGAATATTAATCACAGAGCGAGCGATTATTTCGGCACCAATCCCGGATGGCCGATTTATAACCCTTCGTGGGCAATTACCACGCCGCCTTCGGGAACGCTGTTTGACAATGCGATAACTTATTGCAAGGGCTCGTGCGTGCTGCATATGCTAAGATACACCATCGGAGACTCTCTGTTCTTCGCCGCATTGAAGGCATACGCTACTGATACTGTTAACTTCAAGATGAAATGCGCGGTGACGGATGATTTCACCGCGAAATTCAGTTCGGTCGCAGGACAGGATTTGACGTGGTTTATCGACCAATGGGTTAAGCAGCCGAACCATCCTCAGTATCAGAACACTTATGGTATTTCGAATCTCGGGGGAGGAAACTGGAGAGTAAGTTTTAAGACGTATCAGACTCTGAGCAACACGACTTTCCACAAAATGCCGATAGTTCTTAAAATATCTTTCACGACGGGAAGCGATACGCTGATAAGAGTAATGAACGACATGAACAACCAGCAATATGTATTTAATTTCAACCGTCAGCCGACAGCGCTTGTATTTGACCCGAATAACGACATAGTGCTAAAAACAGCCACGCTGACAGTGGGAGTAAATGAAAATGAAACAGGAATTCCGGAAAAGTATTCATTAAGCCAGAATTATCCGAATCCGTTCAATCCGTCAACCGAAATCAGTTACGGATTACCGAAAAACTCTTTCGTAACGCTCAAGGTTTATGACCTGACAGGAAAACTTGTTTCGACACTCGTAAGCGAACAAAAAGCCGCGGGAAAGTACAGAGTCGAATGGAAAGCAACTGATTTCCCCAGCGGAGCATACTTTTATACAATAAATGCTGGTGACTATTCCGAAACGAAAAGAATGATTTTAATTAAATGATAGGACAATAAACCGGGGTATGTAAAACCCATCGGAGAGCAATAGTTTATTAAATCCGCAATGAGTATTTTGTACTATTATATTAATCAATATCTCTGCAAATGAAAAAAATTACCGCTCTGCTGCTCTTCTTCATAATCGTAACATCC
>AMWB02167858.1_pt1 | contig 10367 bp, 11 predicted proteins | sample 200311 | NCBI WGS metagenome assembly AMWB02 (sample SAMN02737377, study PRJNA173069) | bioreactor metagenome | biome: anode biofilm in microbial fuel cells | place: USA: California | collected 2010-12-16 | reverse complement strand
CCCCGCCGGCGCCGGGTTTCAGGCCGCGGCGAGCGCGCGGGCGCGCAGCTGCCCGCAGCCGCCGTCGATGTCCTGGCCGGCCGACTGGCGCAGCTTGGCCAGGATGCCGTGGCGCAAGAGATGCCGCGCCATCTCCTGCGCGCGCGCGGCCGACGGGCGGCGGAAGGGCGGGCCGCCGGCGTTCTCCGTCGCGTTGTAGGGGATGAAGTTCATCACCGCGTACCTGCCCTTGAGCAGCCGAACGAGGGCTTCGAGTTCGGCGTCGCCGTCGTTGATGCCCGCCAGCAGCGTCCATTGGTACTGGATCGGATAGCCGGTGGCGCGGCAGTAGGCGTCGGCGAGTTCGACCAGCTCGGCCGGCTCGATGCGCGGCGCGCGCGGCAGCAGGCGGGCGCGCAACTCGGCGTCGGTCGTGTGCAGCGAGAGCGCGAGGGCCGGCTTCACCCGTTCCGCCGGCAGCCGCTCGAACACGCGCCGGTCACCGACGGTCGAGAAGACGAGGTTCTTGTGGCCGATGTCGGCCGCGCCGCCGAGCAGGTCGATCGCCGCCAGCACGTTGTCGAGGTTGTGCGCCGGCTCGCCCATGCCCATGAACACGACCTTCTTCACGGGCCGGCGCCGACGCGCCAGCACCACCTGGGCGACGATCTCGCCGCTGGTCAGCTGGCGCAACAGGCCGTCGCGGCCGGTCATGCAGAAGGCGCAGCCGACCGCGCACCCGACCTGGGTCGAGACGCACACGCCGTCGCGCGGCAGCAGCACGCTCTCGACCGTCCGGCCGTCGCCGAGCTCGACCAGCAGCCGCGCCGAGCCGTCCGCGCCCGGATGTTCTTCCCGCACAGACGCGAGGCCGGCGAGTTCGTCCGCCAGCGCCGGCAGGGCGGCGCGCAGGCCGGCCGGAAAGAAGTCCGCGGCCGGCACGGGGCCGTGATCGAGCGGCAGCGCGCGCGCCCAGGCCCGCAGCAGACGTTCCTGGTGGCAGGGCTTGGCGCCGCAGGCGCGCAGGCGTTGGCGGAGCTGTTCGATGCGCATGGGACATGCATGCTAGCACCGGGGACAGGGCGGGTTGACGCCGGTCAACACCCGGCCGGGCCGATTGGCGCTTAATATCCGCGTACCGGGGCATGTCGCTCCGCGCGCACTTTCAAGGAGTCGATCATGAGTATGCGTATGCCCGCTTCCGGATTCCGTCCCATCCGGCACGACCAGCTGCGGCCGGAGCGGATCCATGACACTTACAAGCTGACCCACAAGCTCGCCGAGCCCTCGGTCTGCGGCAGTTGCGGCGCCATCTATCACGCCGGCCGCTGGCAGTGGGGCGCGCGCCCTGCAGGCGCGGCGGAGGTGACCTGCCCGGCATGCCATCGCATCAAGGACAAGTTCCCTGCCGGCTACGTCGAGGTGAAGGGCGAATTCTTCACCGCGCACCGTGACGAGTTGCTGCGGCTCTTGCGCCACCACGAGGAGAAGGAAAAGCAGGACCATCCGCTGGCCCGCATCATTGCGATCGAGGAGGAGGCCGGCGGCGTGCTGGTGACGACGACCGACATCCACCTCGCACGCGACCTCGGCCAGGCCCTGCACCATGCCTACCAGGGCGAGCTGGAATTCCACTACAACGAAGGGGAAAATCTGCTGCGGGTGCATTGGCGCCGGTAGCAAGCCCGCCCTCCCCCAGCCCCTCCCTCGCGGGAGGGGAGACTTATGGACGGCCCCCGGCCGAATCCGGATAATTGCGTTTTCGTGACCTGCGTCAAGACCCTTTCCTGGCGCGGGTTAATTTTTTCCGCACCCTCTTTTTTGCGAGATCGTTCATGGCAGCCGTAATGCCCGCACCAGCCGCCAGCCGGCTCCTTCTTTCCGGCAACGAAGCCGTCGCCCGCGCCGTCTGGGAGTCCGGCTGCAAGGTCGCCGCCGCCTATCCCGGCACGCCATCCACCGAGATGCTCGAAGTGCTGTCGACCTACCCGGACATCTACACCGAGTGGTCGGTCAACGAGAAGGTGTCGCTCGAGGTTGCCATCGGCGCCGCCTTCGCCGGCTCGCGCTCGTTCTGCTGCATGAAGCACGTCGGCATGAACGTCGCTTCCGACGCGCTGATGACGCTGACGCTGACCGGCGTAATCGGCGGACTGGTGATCGCCATCGCCGACGACGTCGGCCTGTCGTCGTCGCAGAACGAGCAGGACTCGCGGTATTGGGGGCGTTTTGCTCATGTTCCAGTTTTCGAGCCCTCCGACTCGCAGGAGGCCTACGCGATGACGAAGATCGCCTTCGACTTCTCCGAGCAGCACCAGGTGCCGGTGCTCCTGCGCATGACCACGCGCATCAACCACGTCAAGGGCCTGGTCACCATCGGCGAGCGCATTCCCCACGTCAACGCCGAAGGTTTCAAGAAGGATCCGGCACGCTGGGTGATGACGCCGGCCGGCGCCGGCAAGCGCATCCCGCTGATGTTCGAGCGCGACCTGACGCTGCGCGCCGAGGCCGAGAATTCGCCGCTGAATATCGTCGACAACGGCACGGACAAACGCGTCGGTTTCGTCGCCTCCGGCCCCGCCTACATGCATGTGCGCGAATCCTTCCCCGCTGCGCCGGTGCTCAAGCTCGGTTTCTCCTGCCCGGCGCCGGTCGACAAGATCCGCGCCTTCGCCGCGACCGTCGACCGGCTGGTGATCGTCGAGGAAGTGGAACCGCTGGTCGAGATGGAACTCAAGGCCGCCGCCATCGACTGCCTCGGCAAGGAGATCCTGCCGCGGCAGGGCGAACTCGCGCCGAACGTGCTCAAGCCCGCCATCGCCAGACTGCTCGGCGAGCCGGTGCCGGAAAACATCGCGGCCCCCGCCAAGGTGTTCCCGCGCCCGCCGACGATGTGCGTCGCCTGCCCGCATCTCGGCGTCTATTACACGCTGGCGCAGATCAAGAACATCACCATCTCCGGCGACATCGGCTGCTACACCCTCGGCGCCGGCCACCCGTGGAACGCGCTCGACACGACGATCTCGATGGGCGCCTCGATGGGCATCGCGCTCGGCCTCGACAAGGGCAGGGGCGAAGCCGACAAGGACAAGCGCATCCTCGCCGTGATCGGCGACTCGACCTTCCTGCACATGGGCATGCAGGGCCTGCTCGACATGGTCTACAACGGCGGCAACGTCACCGTGCTGCTGCTCGACAACCGCGCGGTCGGCATGACCGGCGGCCAGTCGAACCCCGGCACCGGCCGCGACATCCACGGCCAGGAGGCGCCGCGCGTCGACTTCGCCAAGCTGGTCGAATCGCTCGGCGTCAAGAAGGAACGCATCCACGTCGTCGACCCCTACGTGCTGCCGACGCTGTTCAAGACCATCCGCGAGGAGATCAAGATCCCCGCGGTGTCGGTGATCATCACCAACCAGCCCTGCGTGCTGATCGACGACTACAAGAAGCAGCAGCCCTACGAGGTGCTCGACGACAAGTGCACCGGCTGCGGCAACTGCGTCGAGGTCGGCTGCCCGGCGATCCACGTCACGCGCCGCGAGAAGGCGGTCAAGCCCTCGGGCAAGGAAGTCGAACTGCAGTTCGTGCGCATCGAGACCTCGGTCTGCACCGGCTGCAGCCTGTGCGTGCAGCCCTGCGCGCCGGACGCCATCGTCCATGCCGACCTGACCAAGCCCCTTCGTACCATTGGGCTGGTGAAGCACTGAGGATCCGCCATGAGCGACAACATCACCAACATCCTGGTCGTCGGCATCGGCGGCCAGGGCGTCATGACCGCCACCGAGATCCTCGCCGAAGCCGCGATCGCGCTCGGCCACGACGTCAAGAAGACCGAGGTCGCCGGCATGGCGCAGCGCGGCGGCGTGGTCTCCTCGCACCTGCGCTTCGGCCCGAAGGTGCTGTCGCCGCAGATCATGCCCGGCACTGCCGACCTGCTGGTCGCCTTCGAGTCCGCCGAAGGCATGCGCTGGTGCCACATGCTCAAGCCCGGCGGGCTGGTGCTGATGAACACCGCGCGCCTGGTGCCGCCGGTGGTCGACATCGGCCTCTACGACTATCCGGACGACCCGCTCGCCGAGATCAAGGCGCGCGGCTTCCAGCTGCACGCCTTCGACGCGCTGGCGATCGCCCTCGAACTCGGCGACGTGCGGCTCGGCAACACCGTGATGCTCGGCGCGATGGCCGACCACCTGCCCTTCCCCCCCGGCGTGCTGCTCGAGGCGGTCCTCAAGCGCTTCCGCGCGCGCAAGCCGCAGATGGTCGAACTCAACCAGAAGGCCTTCGAGGCCGGCCGCGCCGCCGATGCGGCGGCGGCCCACAAGGAAGGAGCCACGGCATGACGGCCACCATCATCGACGGCAACGCGCTGGCGCAGCAGGTGCGCGCCGAACTGGCCGAGAAGGCCGCCGCGCTCAAGGCGACGCACGGCATCACCCCCTGCCTCGCGGTCATCCTCGTCGGCGCCGACCCGGCCTCGCAGGTCTATGTGCGCAACAAGGTGGCCGCCTGCGAGAAGGCGGGCTTCCGCTCGCTCAAGGAGACCTACCCGGCCGACGTCGAGCCGATGGTCGTGCTCGGCAAGATCGCCGAGCTCAATGCCGATCCCGCCGTGCATGGCATCCTCGTGCAGCTGCCGCTGCCGAAACAGTTCGACGCCGATGCGGTGCTCGAGGCGATCGTCCCCGAGAAGGACGTGGACGGCTTCCACGCCGAGAACGTCGGCGCGCTGATGCAGGGCAACCCGCGCTTCATCCCCTGCACGCCCTACGGCGTGATGAAGATGCTGGAAGCCGCCGACGTGCCGCTCAAGGGCGCCGAGGCGGTGATCGTCGGCCGCAGCAACATCGTCGGCAAGCCGATGGCGATGCTGCTGCTGGCGCAGGACTGCACCGTCACCGTCTGCCATTCGCGCTCGAAGGATCTCGCCTTCCACACCCGGCGCGCCGACATCCTCGTCGCCGCGGTCGGCCGGGCGAAGATGATCACCGGCGACATGATCAAACCCGGCGCTACCGTCATCGACGTCGGCATCAACCGGCTGCCCGACGGCAAGCTCTGCGGCGACGTCGATTTCGAATCGTGCAAGGAAGTCGCCGGCGCGATCACGCCGGTGCCCGGCGGCGTCGGCCCGATGACCATCACCATGCTGCTCGCCAACACCCTCGCCTCCGCTGAAAGGACACTGAAATGACGCACCCCCTCGTCGGCATCGTCATGGGCTCGGACTCCGACTGGCCCGTCATGAAAGTCTGCGCCGAAACGCTCAAGCAGTTCGGCGTTCCCTGCGAGGCCAAGGTGCTGTCCGCGCACCGCACGCCCGACCAGGCGCTCGACTACGCCGCCTCGGCGCAGGAGCGCGGCATGAAAGTGCTGATCGGCGCGGCCGGCGGCGCGGCGCACCTGGCCGGCGTGCTCGCCGCCAAGACCGAGCTGCCCGTCCTCGCCGTGCCGATGCCCTCCAAGCATCTCGGCGGCTTCGACTCGCTGCTGGCGATGGTGCAGATGCCCGGCGGCATCCCGGTCGCCACCTTCGCCATCGGCGAAGCCGGCGCCACCAACGCCGCGCTGTTCGCCATCTCCATGCTGGCGCTCTCCGATGCCGGGCTGGCGAAGAAGCTTTCCGACTTCCGCGTCAAGCAGACCGAGAAGGTTCTGTCGAAGACCCTGCCCGAGGTCTGAGGGCTTGGCGACCGCCGCGGAGATCGCGCGCGCCGCCGCCCTGCTGAAGCGGGGCGAGCTGGTGGCGTTCCCCACCGAGACGGTCTACGGCCTCGGGGCGGACGCATCGAATCCGCAGGCCGTGGCGAAGATCTTCGCCGCCAAGGGCCGTCCGGCCGACCATCCGCTGATCGTCCACATTCCGGATGCGGCGCAGCTCGACCGCTGGGCGCGCGACATCCCCGAGGCGGCGCGCGTGCTCGCCGCGAAGTTCTGGCCCGGGCCGCTGACGCTGATCCTCAAGCGCCAGCCGCACGTGCCCGACGCGGTCACCGGCGGGCAGGACACCGTCGGCCTGCGCGTGCCGAACCACCCCGTCGCGCTCGCCCTGCTGCGCGAATTCGACGGCGGCATCGCCGCGCCGTCGGCGAACCGCTTCGGCCGCATCAGCCCGACCACCGCGCAGCATGTGCGCGACGACCTCGGCGAAGGCGGGGACAGCAGCGTCGCGATGATCCTCGACGGCGGCCCCTGCCAGGTCGGCATCGAATCGACGATCCTCGATCTCTCCGGCCCGCGTGCCGTGCTGCTGCGCCCCGGCATGCTCTCCGCGATCGACATCGGCCTCGTGCTCGGCCGCGTGCCGCTCTCCCCCGACGATCCGCTCGCACCGCCCGACCTCGCGCGCAGCCGCGCCTCGGGCACGCTCGAGGCCCACTATGCGCCGAAGACGCCGCTGGTGCTGATGCCCGACGACAGCCTGCCGATCGCGCTGCGCAACGCCATCGTGCAGAAGGAGCGCGTCGCGGTGCTGGCGACGCATCCGGCGCCGTTCGAGATGCCGGGCGTGCTCTGGCACGTCGCGCCGGCCGATCCGGCCGGCTTCGCCCACGACCTCTACGCCAACCTGCGCGCCCTCGACGCCCTCGGCGTCGACCGCATCTACGTGCAGAAGCCGGTCGGCCAGCCCTGGCAGGCGATCCTCGACCGCCTCAAACGCGCCGCCGCCGGCTCGGGCGAAGCCTGAAAGCGCGGCCGATTCCCGTTTTTCTCCCGCCATAGCAATCTTTGCTGACGCGCAAGATGCGTCAGGCTAATATCGCAGCACGGTCCATCGAGGAGGAAAACGACATGACCCTGATTCACAAGGATCCCCCGGCACGCCGCGGACTCGCGACCTTCACCGCCCCGCCGGGCACCACCTTCAGCCAGCCGAGCACCTTCACGCTGGTGCGCGCCGAATCGCCGGCGCCGTGCGTGATGACCGACCTGCGGCAGGTTTCGGCCGCCACCATCGGCCCCGACGCGACCCTCGCCCAGGCGACCCAGACGATGATCCAGCGCGGCGTGCGCCTGCTGCTGGTGGTCAATCGCGACGAGGAGGTGCTCGGCTTGATCACCGCGCGCGACACCGGCGGCGAGAAGCCGATCCAGCTGGTCCAGGAACGCGGCGGCAAGTTCTCCGACCTGCTGGTCGCCGACGTGATGTGCCCGCGCGAGAAGATCGAGCTGATCGACGCGTCCGACGTGCTGCGTGCGACGGTCGGCGACATCGTCGAGACGCTCAAGCAGACCAAGCGCCAGCACGCGGTGGTCGGCGAGCGCGACCCGGTCGGCGGCCAGGTGCGCATCCGCGGCATCTTCTCGGCCACGCAGATCGGCCGCCAGCTCGGCGCGGCGATCCAGACCTTCGACGTCAGCTCCACCTTCACCGAGATCGAGGGGCTGCTCGCCCAGGACAACGCCTAGGGGCGCGCTTGAGCCTGACCGTCGAGCTTTCCCGCGACTGGGAAAGTCCGATCGCCCGGCACCGCGACCGGTACTGGTTCGCCGGTGTCGATCCGCGGGAAACCGACCTGCCGGCGGCACTGATCGAGAAACTCGGCGCCGGCGAGGCGGCGCTTGATGCCATCCTCGCCGGTGCCGCGCCGTGGGACGCGCCGCATCCGTTCGCGCGCGTCGCCTGGGTGCTGCGCCACCTGCAACGCGCCGGCTTCGTCGACCTGCACAGCGAATCGCTGCGCGGCCTGCCGCGCCCGGCCGACGACAAGTATGTCCGCCAGACGCAAGCGGCCGACCCGCTCTACGCGGCCTGGGGCTTCGTCCAGCATCGGCAAGGCGGCGCCGCGACCTATTTCATGTAGCAGCGCAAGGCGGCGAGGACGACCTGCACGTCCTCCAGGCGCTGTTCCGCTTCCCGCGCTTCGGCCCCCAGGTGCTCCCGGACATGCCCTTCGAGCACTTCGGCCATCAGTCCATTGACGGCGCCGCGGATGGCCGCGATCTGCTGCAGCACCGCCCCGCAATCGGCCTCCTGTTCGAGCGCGCGCTCGAGGGCCTCGCTCTGTCCCTTGATGCGCCTGATCCGGGTCAGCAGGCCGCGCTTGTTCTTGATGGTGTGCGCCATGGGGATCGCTCCATGCGGGTGTGCGAATATACTGGGGGGGAGTATAGTTCAGACCACCCTCACGACACGAGCGCGCCATGCATAGCCACGACCTTTCGCAATGGACCCACGAGCACGTCTTCGATGCCGGCAGCCGGGCGGCCGAGCGCGGAACGCGCCTCGTCGTCTGGATCACCGCCATCATGATGGTGGTCGAAATCCTCTCCGGCTGGTGGTTCAACTCGATGGCGCTGCTGGCAGACGGCTGGCACATGAGCTCGCACGCCTTCGCCATCGGCCTCTCGGCCTTCGCCTATGCGGCCGCCCGCAAGTACGCGCGCGATCCGCGCTTCGCCTTCGGCACCTGGAAGATCGAGGTGCTCGGCGGCTTCGCCAGCGCCATTTTCCTGCTCGGCGTGGCCGCGATGATGGTGTTCGGTTCCGTCGAGCGGATCATTTCTCCGCAGGAAATCCATTACCAGGAGGCGATCATCGTCGCCGTCATCGGCCTGGTCGTGAATGTGGTCTGCGCGCTGATTCTCGGCCAGGCGCACGACCATGGGCACGATCATCATCACGATCACGCGCACCATCATCATGACCTGAATCTGAAGGCGGCCTATCTTCACGTCATCGCCGATGCGGCCACTTCGGTGCTGGCCGTCATCGCGCTGTTCGGCGGCTGGATGTATGGCTGGAACTGGCTCGATCCGGTGATGGGCATCGTCGGCGCGCTGCTGGTCGGCAGATGGGCGCAGGGACTGCTGGTCGAGACCGGCAAGGTGCTGCTGGATCGCGAGATGGACCACCCGGTCGTCGAGGAAATCCGGGCAGTGGTCGAAACCGGGCCCGAGGCCGGCGACACGCGGATCACGGACCTCCATGTCTGGCGCGTCGGCAAGGGGGCCTACTCCTGCGCCCTCAGCGTGCTGACCCACGACGCGTCGCTGACGCCGGCGAAGATCCGCGCGCGGCTGGCGCTTCATGAGGAAATCGTCCACACGACGATAGAAATCCAGCTCTGCCCGGGGTAGCGGGACGCCGCCCGCCGCGTCAAGCCGTCAGCTTGCGGTAGATGTCGGCGACCTTGAGCGGCAGCTTCTTCGCGTCGTCGAGCACGGTGTAGGCGGCCGGCCCCACCATGTGCTTCAGATAGTCCGCGCCCTGGCGGTCGATCGTCACGCAGTAGCTGCGGATGCCCTGCCGGCGCGCCTCCTGCAGCGCGCGCCGCGTGTCCTCGATGCCGTAGGTGCCGCGGTATTCGTCGCCGAAGTCGTCGGGCCTTCCATCCGAGAGCGTCACCAGCAGCTTGTGGCGCGCCGGCTGCGCGGCGAGCAGTTTCGTCAGATGGCGGATCGCCACGCCCATGCGCGTGTAGTCCTTCGCCTCGATGCCGTCGATGCGCGCGCGCACCGCCTCGTCGTAGGCGTCGGCGAAGCGCTTGATGCGGTAGATGTCGCAGCGCGTGCGCGTCCAGCCCGAGAAACCGTAGATCGCGTAGCTGTCGCCGAGCTTCTCCAGCGCCTCGCACAGCATCACCAGCGCCTCGCGCTCCGCGTCGTTCACCCAGCCCTTGGTCGAGCCGCTCATGTCGACCATGAACATCGCGGCGAGGCTGCGTTCGTTCCTCACCCGGCGGCTGAACAGGCGTTCCGACGACTCGACGCCGCCGCGGCGGTCGTTCACCGCCTCGACCAGCGCGTCGAGGTCGATCTCCTCGCCCTCGGGCTGGCGGCCGAGGATGCGGTCCTCGCCGCGCACCGCCTCGAACTTGCGCTTGAGCTGCTGGATCAGCGGCGCATGGCGCTGGCGCGTCTCCCGCACGAAGGCGCCGTCGCCCGGCTTCACCGCCATCTCGTAGACATGGCACCAGCCGCGCCGGTAGGTGTTGCGGTGGTAGTCCCACTCGTCGTAGAAGAAATCCGCCTTCCGGTCGCTCTGCAGCTCGGGGGCAGGCGCGCCGGGCTGCGCCGGATCGACCGGCGTCCAGGCGCCGTCGCCGGCAGGCGTCAGCGCCTCGGGCGGCACTTCGCCGAGATCGAGCAGCAGCGACTGGGCGGCGGCCTGCGCCTCCGGCGGCAGCGTCACCGCCTCGCCGTCGGCCTTGACCTCGAGCGCGCCGGTCTCGCTGTTCAGTTGCGCGGCGAACTCGTTGGGCGCGGCCTGCCGCGTGCCCGCCGCGCCCCTCAGTGCAGTCCGAATCGCGGCGAGCGCCTTCCGCAGCGTTTCGCTGTCGCGCGCGATGCGCTCGGCGCGCACGCGCGCGGCGATGCCCGGCTCGAGGCGGCCGCAGAAAGTCGGCGCTGGCGGGGCGTCGCCGCGTGCCATGAATTTCTCCAGCCAG
>AMWB02121321.1_pt1 | contig 10374 bp, 9 predicted proteins | sample 200311 | NCBI WGS metagenome assembly AMWB02 (sample SAMN02737377, study PRJNA173069) | bioreactor metagenome | biome: anode biofilm in microbial fuel cells | place: USA: California | collected 2010-12-16 | reverse complement strand
TTTATCCTAACCTTTTAGGACGGCCCCGTTTTTATGTTAACGGACATTTGTTACATTGACGAAACTCTACACTTACTGTAAAGTTTACACACAAATCAGGTGCAAGATGAAATTCAAGATCGGTGAAATTTCCAAATTGTCAGGTTTCTCTCCCAGCGGGATCCGTTTCTTTGAAGAAGCCGGAGTGATTTCGCCTGTTCGCGGCAAGAACGAAAAGTACCGCGAATACTCACTCAACGACCTCCAACGTCTGCTCATCTGCCGCAAATACCGCGAATGTGGATTCTCATTACAGGAATCAGTAGAGATGCTGTTGTACGCCAATCTAACAGAGTTGAAGGAGCATATTTCTTTCCAGGCTTTGTGCGTGGAAAAGCAGCTCAACGAAAAACAGGCGCTGCTGCAGCATCTCAATCAACAGCTAATTGATATTGATGCGCTGGAACAGACGGAAACATGTTGCACGGTAATGCAGATGCCCGCCATTGTGTGGCGAAAACTCTGGCAGCCCGGTGATGCTGAGGAAAAAATCCCGACGTTCCCGGATGTTTATGAATGGTTCGAACGGGGTCCATTCGCCGATTCCTGCCTGCTGCTTCCTGTCGATCGTCTGCTGCATGCAAGCGGTGAACTTGAAACCCTATGGGGAATAGCCATTGAAGCACATTATATGAAAAAACTGGGGTTCACCCCAAAAGGGCAAACACAATATTTTCCCGAATGCCTGTGTGTGCGTACAGTGATTAATCCGAGCGGTGCGCTGACCATCGCTAGTGAGCAGTTGGGTTCAGCCCGTCAATTTATCGCGAAAAGTGGTTACAGGGTCACGGGACCAGCGCTCAGCCGCATCTTCTACAGTACGGTCAGAAATGGCGAACTCATCCGTTATGATCACCTGTGGATCCCGGTCGAACAGTCATAACATTGTGATATTTGTAATATTCTGATCTAACAATCCGCCTAGATCATGATATTTCTCTTGACTCTACACTTAGTGTAGAGTGTATATTCTTTATGCTGTGAATTGGCTGAGTCTTCACTCATTCGAGTGAGATGTAAGAACAATCAGAACGTCCAATTTATCATGTAGAGGAGTTACAAGATGAGCAAGAAAAATTTAGTTGATCTGTCACGCCGTAATTTCATGAAAGGAGCTGCCATTGCGGCAAGCGCCGGTGTACTGGCTGGCTGCGCGCCGAAAGTGGCTGATTCCTCCGAATCAGCAGCCCCCGGCGCCGCTGGAGCTGTTGATTGGTTGGGTACCGAACCCGAAGTCAAGGATATCGCCGAAACCGTTGAAACCGATGTCGTCGTCATCGGCGCGGGTACCGGCGGCCAATACATCGCTGCCTCCAGTCTTGAAAAAGGTCTGAAGGTCATCGTATTGGAAAAGAACACCACCGTCAGCACCCTGCGCAATGACTGGGGTGCGATCGGCTCCAAGTGGCAGAAGGAAGAAGGCGTCGAGATCGATGAAGCCGCCCTCATCCACAACCATGCCTGGTATGCTGCAAACCGCTTCGATATGCGCCTGGCGAAGATCTGGGCGAAAGAAAGCGGCGCGGCGATCACCTGGATTGGCGAGCTGCTCGAAAGCAAGGGCGCTACCTTCCTGTATGAAGGTGGCTACGAGGCAAATCTCACTGATCCCACCACCTACCCCAAGTTCCCCACCGGTCACAGCGCGTACCTGGCGGATGGATCCTGCGATGGTTCCGTGTTGATGAAGGAATACATTGAAGAACTGGGCGGAGAAATCCGTTTCGAGACCCCGTTTATCAAGTTTGAATACGAAGGCAAGAAGGTCACCGCTGCCATCGCCAAGAATAAAGAAGGTAAATTTGTCCGCTTCGTCGGTAAGAAGGGCATCGTCCTTTCCACCGGTGGTTACCAGGGCAACCCCACCATGCTCAACGCTTTGCAGCCGGCTGATGTGATGATCATGACCAAACCGGTCGAGACCGCCACCGCTGGTGATGGCATCAAAGCCTGCCTCTGGATGGGCGCGGCGATGGACGAGAACCACTCCAGCATGCTCTTTGACCGCATGGGTTTGCTCCCCACCGAAACCCCTGCCACCATGACCATGCCCGCTTTCTTCTGGCTCGGTTCACAGCCCTGGCTCAAGGTCAACCTGCTGGGCGAGCGCTTTACCAATGAATCCGGTCCCTACGACTTCATCCTGCACGCTGCCGCCAAACAACCCGGCTCTACCTATTGCGCCATTATGGATGCCAATTGGTTCGAACAGGTTACCCAATATGAAACCACCGGTTGCTCACGCATTTTCCCCTTCCCTAACGGCAGCCAGAACGATGTGTTCAAGACCGCCGGCCTTGCGCCGACAGGAACCGACCTTGAGGTGATCAAGGAAGAGTGGACTGCCATTCTGAACAGTATCAAGGAAAGCGGTCACCTGCAGGAAGCCAATACCCCTGAAGAACTCGCCACCAAGCTCAACATCCCCGCCGACACCTTCGCCGCCACCGTCAAGCGCTACAATGAACTGGCAGCCAAGGGAACCGATGAGGACTTCTACAAGGATTCCTACCGCCTCCTGCCCCTTGCCAAGGCTCCCTATATGGGTATCCGCCTCACCGGCTGGTTGCTCTGCACCCTGGATGGCATCCGCATCGACACTCAGATGCGCCCCTGTGACGCAAACAACGTGCCGTTTGAAGGATTGTACGTCATTGGTGACTCCTCAGGCAGCTACTTTGCACACACTTACCCCAACCTCGTCACCGGTTACGCCAACGGCCGCACCTGCACCTTCGCCCGCCGCGTCGCCCGCATCCTGGCTGATGAGCCCGTAGAATTGGCATAGGCATTCACTTTCAAGATCAGGTGAACTTCCTCGTCTCATTGACACCACCTGGTCAAACCAAAAGGCCAAGCAGTTAATTCTGCCTGGCCTTTATTTCATATACAAAAAATTCCCGGTCGTTTAACCGGGAATCCTGAACTATCGTGTTGGTTCGTCCATCATCGGTTCGTTCTTCTTCTGACGGTAAACGATGCGACCGCGTGTCAGGTCATACGGACTCATTTCCACCTTCACGTGGTCTCCCAATAGAATGCGGATATAGTATCGTCGCATCCGTCCGGAAAGATAAGCGAGCACTTCATGGCCATTCTCGAGGCGCACACGGAACTGGGTTCCGGGCAGGGCTTCGATGATCTCGCCTTCCACTTGTATCTTATCTTCTTCTTTGGCCATTACTCCTCCAATCCAGCCACCTGGGCTGTACCGCCATCTGTCATACTACTCGCCCACCCTGGTATATTGGCGGCGCTTGATGCGTCGGATGGCCTTCTTCTTTTCCACACGGCGATTTTCACTTTTTGAAACAAACCAGCGTTTTCGGCGGATTGTGCTTAATACACCGCTTTTAACAACCTTTTTTCGGAAACGCTTGAGCAATGAATCTTGTGATTCATTCGGGCGTAATACTACTGAAGCCATTGTTTCTCACCTCCCTTCGCCAGAGGAAATAAAATCGACTGCAATCATTCACGCAGCCGACACTTTTTACCCTTGAAAAGTCTGTTGGGGGACCAATACTTTTGGCGTATCACCTCTCTGCACTGGTAGTGTTCACGGCTGCCGTGTAAAACTGCTGCGTGCCCTATTATAACTGGATTTCAGAACTGGTGTCAATCACCAGAATTGTTGTTCGTGAATTGTTGTTCGATCATGTGTTTCTGATGCAAAAACCTCCCGTCTGTCAAATAACGCTTGTCGGAGCGAAAAAACAGTGAGTATGTCATATAGAATAAGGTAATTAAATATTTGAAATTGGTGATATTTACAGGTAAAATCGAATGTGCGCATAATATTGCGCAAGGGGCTTTCGCCCCTCATCTTTAAGATAGGAGAGAGAAATGAAATCGAAAGTACTGTTTCTTACATCTGTGATCTTGGTGCTATCCATGCTGCTGGCAGCGTGCGCCCAGCCGACAGCAGCCCCGGCTCCCACAGAAGCCCCGGTGGTTGAACCGGAAGCACCCGCCGCGACTGAAGCCCCGGTTGCCACAGAAGCCCCCGTAGTCGAAGAACCCGCCAAGGAATACAAACTGGCTGCGATCTTCCCGGGTGTCATTACGGATAATGACTACAACACCCTGGCATACGTTGGCATGACCGAAGCCCAGAAAACCCTAGGCATCGAAGCGGTTTATTCCGAGAGCGTTCCTGTGCCTGATGTTGACCGTGCCATGCGCGAATACATCGACCTCGGTTACAACATCATCTGGACGCACGGTGGTCAATTCATCAACCAGACCGTCGAGCTGGCGAAAGTCTTCCCGGATGTGGTCTTCATCGCCGAAGGTGACGCCCCCGTTGCCGATGCACCTGCCAATCTCTGGTTCATCGACCGCAATTTCAACATCGGCTTCTATGGTATCGGCGCAGCTGCTGCCCTCGCCAGCGAAACCGGTAAGATCGCCTACCTGGGTGGTCAGGCGCTGCCCTTCTCCTACCAGGAAGTTCACGCCATCCAGCAGGCCATCGCTGACTTGGGTTCGGATGTGGAACTCGTCCCCGTGTGGACCGCAGATTTCAATGATCCCGCCAAGACCCGCCAGCTGGCAGACGCCCTTATCGCCGATGGCGTTGACGTGATCATGGGTTCAGTGAACCTGGGCATGGTTGGTGTTTTTGAAGCCGCCAAAGCTACTGCCGACAAGAAGATCCTCATCACAGCCAAGTACTCAGACAAGACCAGCTTCGGTCCCGATAACTACATTACAGCCCTGCTGTATGACTTCTCAAAACCCCTGGTGGATATCGTCACCAAGATCCAGGCTGGCGAAACCGGCGGTTACTATCCGCTTGGATTCGACACCGGCGTAAAGCTTCAGCTCCCGCTCCAGAACGTGACCCCGGAAGTTGCTGCGCAGGTTGATGAGATCATCCAGAAAGTCACTGACGGCACCATCGTTGTGGTCAAAGACTCCACTGAAATCACGACTGAGTAAACTCATTTTCCACAAATGAATTTGACTTCCGAGGTTGACAAGAGAAGGTGTTCTTGCTCAAACCTCGGAAGTCTTAAATACAGCAAACAGGATGGATAAATGGAACAAGAAAACATTCTAATCATGCAGCAGGTCAACAAAACCTTTGACCGGGTGGTGGCCTTAAGCGATGTGAATTTTGAACTAAAACCAAAAGAGATCCTGGGATTACTGGGCGGAAACGGCGCGGGTAAGACCACTTTGATGAACGTTCTATATGGTCTTTACCGGGCAGATTCCGGAAAAGTCATCCTCAAGGAAAAACCTGTCACCATCCAATCCCCCAGAGATGCCATCAAACACGGCATCGGTATGGTTCACCAGCATTTTCTGCAGATCAACAACTATACCGTCCTCGAAAATATTATTTTAGGAACCGGCGTCTCGCATCCCTTCAGCACCAATTACAAAGAGGAAGAAGGGACGATCAAAAATCTTTGTGAGCGGTTTGGCCTTGAAATAAATCTTTCTGACCGCGTGGAAACCCTTCCGATGGGAACCCGCCAGAAAGTTGAAATTCTGAAAGCATTGTACCGTGGCGTAGATATCCTCATCCTCGACGAGCCCACCACCAACCTCATCCCCCAGGAAGTTGACTCACTTTTCGAAACCTTGAAGATCATGGTACGCGAAGGACTGAGTATCGTGTTCATCACCCATAAACTACGCGAAGTACTTTCAATTTGTGACCGCATTACTGTTCTACGCGAAGGAAAGAACGTCATCAGCCTTACCCGCAAAGATGCCAGTGATGAGATGCTCGTGCGGGCGATGGTGGGTGACAAAATGGATCTGGAAAAGAGCATCATGTTCACCCAACAGGGTGAAGGGGGTAGTGCTGTCGCTACGAATGAGGTCCTCGGCCTGCAAGGCGTCTCCATGATCAACCAGCAGAAGATCCAGGAACTGACGGATGTTTCCTTCAGCCTCAACGCAGGCGAGATCCTGGGTGTGGCCGGTGTGGCCGGCAATGGTCAACGGGAATTGGCCGAGATCGTGATGGGTATTCAACCCGTCAGCAGTGGCAAAATCACGTTTGATGGTAAAGACATTACGGCTCTTTCCACCAAGGAACGTATCGCCAACGGCTTCGTCTACATTCCTGAAGATCGCCTGGCAGACGGGTTTTTAAACAAGGCCAGCGTGGCACACAATCTTATCCTGGGCTATCACCACCTGCAGCCATACAGCAGCAAAGGCATCATTAATTGGAAGAACGTGAACGATAGTTCAAGGAAAATGATCTCCGAGTACAACATCAAAACCACCGGACCTGATGAGATCGGCGGGAACCTCTCCGGCGGGAATATCCAGCGCGTAATGATCGCCAGGGCTTTCTCGCAACCATCAAAACTGATGATCGCCCACAACCCCACCCGCGGACTGGATATCCCCTCAATGGACTTCGTTTATCAAAAATTGAACGAACGCGCCGCAACCGGTGCCGCCACACTTCTGCTCTCTGAAGACCTGGATGAACTGCTGCTCATCAGCCACCGCATCGCCGTTATGTACCGCGGTAAGGTGGTCGGCATACTTCCCAGAGAGAAGTTTGAGAAATACGAGATCGGACGCCTGATGAGCGGTTTCGATCTGGAAAGTAAATAATTGAGGAGAGAGCGAAACCAATGACACAAATAAGAAAGATCTTTCCTTACCTGATTTCCGTGCTCGCGGCTTTCGTGGTCGTAGGCATCCTGCTGTGGATTCTCAAGTTTAATCCGCTCAAGGCGTACGAGACACTGTTATTCACGTCCTTCCGCACGCCCAACGGATTCATCCAGACGATCCTCAAATGGATCCCGCTTACGCTCACCGCACTCGCGTTCACGGTTCCCCTATCATCCGGTAAGTTCAATATTGGCGCAGAAGGTCAGATGCTTGTCGGCGCGGTCGGCGCAGCGGCAGTTGGCATCCTCTTCAAAGACCTTCCCCTGGGCATCCTGCTTCCGTTGGTGATCCTGGCGGGGACACTCGCCGGCGCTTTCTGGGGACTGATCTCAGCCTGGCTGCTGTACCAGTTCAACATCAACGAGATCCTCAGCACAGTGCTGCTCAACTTCATCTCCTTCTCGCTGGTTGATTACGTGGCAACCGGTCCTTGGCGCGATCCCGCTGCCGGGCATCCCACCACCGTGGCAATCGGAGAAGGCGGGTTTCTGCCCATGCTGGTGAAGAACCCACCGCTGCATTCCGGCGTAATCCTCGCCGTGATCGTGGCTGTCGCCATCTACTACTTTACGAGTAAAACAACCGCCGGGTACGAACTGGTGGTTACCGGAGCCAACCCACGCGCCTCCAAGGTGCACGGTATTGACATCAAGAAAATGTTCCTCTTCTCCATGGTCATCGGCGCCGCTGCTGCAGGCCTGGCAGGCGCTATTGAAGTCTCTGGTGTACACCACCGCCTCATCGAGGGTCTTCACTCCAACTTTGCTACATTGGGTCTGATCATCGGCCTGATGGCGCGCGGCAAGAACCAGGCGGTTCCCTTCGTTGCCTTCTTCATCGCCATCCTTGAGGTGGGCGGGAGCGCCATGCAGCGCACCATCATGGTTCCGGTTCAGATCGTCCTCATTGCCGAGGCACTGATCCTGATCTTTATTCTTCTCTCCGATATTGTTAAGAGGAGGCAGAAATGAGCGGTTTAGAAAGCACCATCACCGACTTCCTGAAACTTACTTTCCTATCCATGGTGCCGTTCGTGCTGGCCAGCCAGGGTACCATGCTCGGCGGCCGTACCGGTGTCTTCAATGTTGCGCAGGAAGGCATTATGCTGGTTGGTGCGGCGGTAGGTTTTCTGGTCAGTTACCTCACCGGCAGCAACCTGGTCGGCGGGTTGGTCGCCATGCTCGTCGGCGGGCTGTTTGGCCTCATCCTGGCTTACTTCACCACCACGCTGAAAATGGACCAGTTCGTGGTTGGGCTGGCGTTGTTCTTCATTGGTACAGGCTTGTCTTCGTTGTTACCCAAGCTGGTCATCGGTGTAACCCTCACCCCCCCGCTGGTGCCCACGCTGCCCGACCTGTCCATTCCCCTGCTCAGCAAGATCCCCATCATCGGGCCGGTTCTGTTCAACCAGAACATCCTGGTTTACTTTTCCATCCTGCTTTCCATCGGATTATGGTATGCGCTCTACCGCACCAATATGGGGCTGAAATTGCGTTCCGTAGGTGAAAATCCAAAAGCAGCCGATGCCCTGGGCATTAACGTGGTCACCAACCGCTACCTCACCAGCATCATTGGCGGCATGCTGATCGGCCTGGCCGGGGCGTACCTGCCCATGGTCTATACCGGCACCTTCACCGACCTGATGACCAAGGGTCGCGGCTGGATTGCCATTGCTCTCACCTTCTTTGGCGCCTGGAGCCCACTGCCAATCCTGTTCGGTTCGCTCTTCTTCGCCGCGATTGAAGTGTTGTCATTCCGCTTCCAGGTGGGCAGCTCGATCATCCCGTACCAGTTCCTCACCATGCTGCCGTACATCGCCACCATCATCGTGATGATCTTCACGTTTGGCAAGTCGCGCGTACCCGCCTTCCTCGGTCAGAACTACGACCGGGAGCGGCGAACGCTCTAACGTTTCATTGCTAAAACCAAAAAACACCAGGAATTTATTCATTTTCTGGTGTTTTTTTATTATCAACAGGTAGGGGGGTTGAAATCCCGCCAAATCTCATACGTGGTGGGTTCGATTATTGAAGCCACCATTACCAATAATTCTCTTACGAGCTCGTGCGTTGAAAACGCACCAATCATAAAATGGCGCATCGCCGATGGACCCTACAATAACATCTTGTTGGGTGGGTTGAAAACCCACCTATCACTAAATAATGCTTCAACCCTCTTGCGCTGCTCGGGTGTTGCTGTGTTTAATTAAAAAAACCCCGCCCTCTTTCGAGTTCTGGGGTGGTGAGTAACAGAATAAGTTACCTAATAACGAACTGAAATAATCATCTGCATATTCAATTGAGATTTTCGATATCGGCGATATCTTGCGCCCGACCCGTGGCGTGCTTATTTTTTTTGAGATTTTCCAGATCAATGAAATTGACTTGAAGCCCATCCATCTCAACAACAACTTTAGCCGCGAAACAATCCTCAAAATCGACACCTGATAGTGTTGTGAAAAGATCAATCCTGCTCGGCGGATATCCCAACTGAATGATCGTTTCCGCTTCCAGGAAATCCTGTTCTTTTAAGCCTAACACGCCAAAACCAAACTGATCTAATGCCTTAATAATTTGTGTTGCGTTTGCAGGCGTCATCTCGATCCAAATGTCAATATCCTTGGTGTAGCGCGGGTAACCATGCAGGGCAACAGCGTACCCGCCCACGACCAGGTAATGCACCTGGTTATCGTTTAATGATCGAATAAACTCTTTGAAATCCTGGTTGAGCATTTGCTTTCCACCGATGGTATTCTTCCCTGATCTGCTCCAATGCCGCGATGCGCTCCTGGTAGGAAAGGGTGCGCCAGTAGGTAGAATCATTCTTTGAATCACTAAAGCGCAGTTTCGTTACAACTGGTGCGATTCCGTGGTTTGGAGTGAAATGGTCGACCATATGAATATTATATCAAACCCCCGCCCTCTTTCGAGTTCAGGGGGGTGGTCAATTGAAAGAGCTAATAAACCTTGCCATAATAAAAAAAACCGGTCTTTTGAAAGGCCGGTTTCTGTCTTTAATGATAGCTACGACGATTTTAAAGCTGCGATGTTGGCTTTGATGTTAATAGAAAAAAGTCTCTTGGCAACGACCTACTCTCCCAGGGAGTCGCCCCCCAAGTACCATCGGCGCTGACAGCCTTAACGACCGGGTTCGGGATGTTACCGGGTGTACCACTGTCGCTCCAGTCACCAAGAGACTTAATTCACAAAGTTAAGTTACCAATCTTAAGAATAGTATGTAGTCCTCACAAAGAGTGCCGAGTTCCCCGCACCATATGAAGAAGCCCTCGATCATTAGTACAGATTAGCTCAACGCCTTGCAGCGCTTACACACTCTGCCTATCAAACAGGTAGTCTACCTGTGATCTTACTCCCTTACGGGATTACAGGGATCTTATCTTGTGGCGAGTTTCCCACTTAGATGCATTCAGCGGTTATCTCTGCCTGACTTAGCTACCCAGCAATGCCGTTGGCACGACAACTGGAACACCATCGGTCAGTCCACCCCGGTCCTCTCGTACTAGGGGCAGCTCCACTCAAATCCCTTACGCCCACAGCGGATAGAGACCGACCTGTCTCACGACGGTCTGAACCCAGCTCGCGTACCGCTTTAACGGGCGAACAGCCCGACCCTTGGGACCTTGTCCAGCCCCAGGATGCGATGAGCCGACATCGAGGTGCC
>AMWB02068306.1_pt1 | contig 10375 bp, 9 predicted proteins | sample 200311 | NCBI WGS metagenome assembly AMWB02 (sample SAMN02737377, study PRJNA173069) | bioreactor metagenome | biome: anode biofilm in microbial fuel cells | place: USA: California | collected 2010-12-16 | reverse complement strand
TCGGAGCATCTCAATGGTATGCATGCAGCGATCATATGATCCGGGGGTCCGGGTAACAGCCTCGAAAGTTTCCCGCGTCGCACCATAAAGTGAAATATCTACAACCTGAGGTTGGTATATTTGCAATAAATCAGCACTTTCAGGGGTGATTAATGTGCCGTTTGTAAAAATGGAAGGAAGAATACCAACTTCAAGAGTGTGCTGGTAAATGTCACTAAAATCTTTCCGTAGAAAAACCTCACCACCGGTCAGTACAAGAAAAAGACAACCAGCTTGGGCGAGCGAGTCTAGTATATTAAAAACTTGGACTGTAGTTAGTTCTGAGTTTAAGAAGTCTTTATGACCTGCAGGTTGGTTGATGAAACAATGGACGCAATTCAGATTGCATCGATCTGTGAGCTCGAAAAAACCGCGCAGCGGATATCTCGTTGAGAGGTATTTCTCACGAATGCCCTCCATCCATTGATCAAGAAATAGTTCACTTTCTTCATCGCATTCCATCATCAAACCTCCAGGACGCCCTCAAATTTAAACATGTCGTTCAGAAAAGCAGTCAGGTCTGCTGATGCCTGGGCGGAGTCGACGTCATATTCGTTCAAAACAGCCGTAAGAAGTTCTAAAAAAGTCTTGGGACTAGCAAGCATCTCCCATAACATTGATCCCATCGGGTTGAGAGAATAAATGCAATTGAAATCGGCAACATTCTGTTTAACGGGAACCAAGACTGATTCATCGATGATTGTTCTGAAAATGAAATTGTTATTTCTGATAAACTTCTTGTCCAAACACGCCTCTTTCCCAAGTTATAGTTTAGTTTCGCGATTAAACACAACTTTCAAGGTAGACCACCAGATTTAACTTTGGATTTCAATCCAGCCCACACGCCAGCCAATCGAACGAAGACGGAGGACATCGATTTGATTTTACCACCAGACTCAATGGAGGACAGTTTTCCGAGCACATCCTGATAGGAAAAAAAACCATCAGGTCTCGCAGCCCGATCTCCCTTGAGCAAAAAAAACCATGTGTTTTCTTTTTTTTGGGCCCCGATGATACGGTGCAGAACATATTTCCCGTCGTGGTTCGTGAACAACACAATTTCTGAAAAATACAACCTGGAATTATTAGTTGGAGTGATAACAACGGTATCCCCACTGTTAATGATTGGTTCCATGCTGGAGCCCTGCGCTTGAAAGCGCAGGGCATAACCAGCATTTAGAAGTTCTAATGAAACCCGCTGAAACTCTTCAAAAGACAGGCTCAGCGCTTCGCCAGATAATTTATCGAGCGAGGGTCCATCCATAGTTATTTACAGTGCCGTCAGTCTCGATTTCTTCCAGCCAGTAATAAGATTCTGCAAAGCCTTTATCATCGTGAATTTCGTACAATGCACCACCCATACTTCCCGGAATGAGATTGCTGAGGATCAATTCACTATTAATCAAGGTTTTTTCTCCATCTTGGGTGTCGGAGCGATAAACATTGAACCCCAAGGTGTTTACTTCGCTGAGAGTTTCCCAACTAATTTTAACACCATTTTCGTCTGGTACTGCAACAAAATCTTTCAAAGTTACAGCGGTCGGGGTAAAACCGGTTACTTTGCCATAGATGCAAGCATGGTTTGTGGTGCTTTCCTGAGTGATGAAATTGGTGCTGTATGCAGCTGTAGGAGCAGCAGGGCAGGTTTCAGTTGAATTGACCACAAAGCCATCCAAAACGATTGTGTAAGTGCCTTGTTCAGAAGGAATGGCATTCGTACCACAGGTAAAGGACTGCGCAGGCGGGGCACTCGTGACACTGACTTTGTCAGGGCAGCCACCCGTAGGGCAGGTGCCATAATCGGTGTACTGGCAGGGAGAAGTTGTCGAGCACGTGTTTGGCGTCTCGTCAAATGCCAGACGGTAAATAAAAGTTTCACTTGAACCGTCCACTGGGTCAACCAATGTCCCATCACTTCCCGTGCATTTGATGCCACTGACGGTCAAATCGAGATCGATCCAACTAAGGTTCGACCAAGCTGCAGGAGTCGCGCCAGTATTATTGAGATAAATTGGCCGGTTATAATGAGTGAAACGCCCGACAAGGAAAGTTTGCTCGTTTGCAACAGTGCCAACATTATTATTCCCATCAAAGCCCAGCCCACTTTGCTGATCAAACCAGGTACTGCTTACGTTTGAGGTCGGGCAGTTTCCTGAGGATTCCGATCCCTTGCCGTAATGGATTTGATTTTCGTCGGTTGTGGGTCCCGTTTGTACTGTAGGATTATTAAGGCTACGAGCTGTTTCATTGGTACCATTGCCAGTACCGTATGTGACACAAAAAGCATTTGAACTCGAATCGCTATTGTCTTCAACATACTCCCAAACACCGTCAACATTGCCAATAGTGTTACCTAAGGCACCGGTAACGAACACCGCCATTAAAATGGCAACACTTAAGAACGAAAAAAATATTTTCCTTTTCATTTATTCCTCTTTTAAATTTTGACGCTTGTCTATTAACAAAACCCCCGGAGCGTCGACTACCAGGTGGTGAGTTATGTTTGCCCTTTTGGGCAAACCCGTTTAATATACAACTATTTTTAAAGTTGTCAAGATCTAAAACATATTTTAAGGTTATACGAGCAAAACTCGCATTTTTTAAAAAAACTTATCGTTGCTACAACCTTTGTAAATATGGTCTTATTAAAGAATCTGGACAACGCTAAGGAACAAATTTACCATAACCACCGCACCGTTACACTCGCCTGTACAAGGTTCCGCATATCTTTTACTAAAAAATTTCTATGGCTGGTGAATTCAAACGCCAGCCAAGTCAAATTTTTCCAGAAAATTCTTTCTGACAAAATCCAGGTGGAAGTTCACCCTCGCTTATTGAAGCTAATCGATCCAAAATTAACTCTAAGTCGCTCAGCTCAATTCGCAGATCGGATTTTGTGGTTTAATGGTAAACTTTTTTAATACGTTGGCGACTAACCGCTGATGCATGATGAATCGGCAGGCATCAATTAGAACCTGAAATTTTACACTACTGTTTTCGAAATGAACTTTTGCTACTTTTCAGTGTCTTGAGGGTTTTCTCTCTAGAGAGAACTTCTTCGTAGCTCTCTATACTGAATTCCAGTCCGATAAAGGATGAGATGGGTGAAAAGGAAGAAAACAGCTTCGCGAAAACTTTTACAACAGCGGAGAAAATCCAGATATTCGGTGATGAGCAGACGTTCATGAAAATAATAAAGCGTATGCTGGACATTTTTGCTGCCATAATCGGACTTTTCGTTCTTCTACCACTGCTCCTGGCGATCGGAATAGGCATTAAAATCGATTCACCCGGCCCCGTTATCTACTTAGGAAAAAGAATGGGTCGAAATATGCACCCTTTCGAAATGGCCAAGTTTAGGACGATGTATGACCTGCCTTCATCGTTTAATGGGAATCCTGTAACTGCTCAGGGCGACCCGCGCATTACCCGCATGGGGCATTTTTTGCGCGATACAAAGCTGAATGAACTCCCCCAGCTTTGGAATGTCTTGCGAGGCGAAATGAGCCTGGTTGGACCGCGCCCTGAAGATGTGGAAATTGCCCTTCGCTGGCCTGAGGAACTTCAGAAAGAAATCCTTTCAGTCCGGCCCGGCATCACCAGCCCGGCTTCAGTAATTTACCGCAACGAAGAAGCCTTGCTGCATGGGTCAGGCTTTTTGGATGATTACCTCCAGACCATCCTTCCGGACAAGCTCCGGCTGGATCAGCTTTATGTGCGCAACATGAACTTGATGACGGATTTGGACGTGCTCTCAATGACCCTTGTGTCACTTTTGCCAGCCATTCGGAGCCGAACCATTGACGAACGCTGGTTTTACGGTGGTGCGTTTTTTACCTTTTATAACCGGGTATTAAAGTATTTTTTTGCGGATATTTTTGTCACCGCCTTGGCGGTGGGAGTATCAGGCATCGTCTGGCGGATTAGCGCGGTCATTAACCTCGGTGCACCAGTTTATCTGGCCCTCGCGCTGGCCATTGCCGTGCTGACGAGCCTCCTGAATGCCATCTTCGGTCTGACTAAAGTGGAATGGAGCAATGCCAGCCCGGTTTATGTGATCGATCTGGCATTTACGACGTCACTCACCATGGCAATCATCTGGGTGATCAACCGGTATTGGCTGACTGAACCCTGGATCCCGTTCAGCATGCTCTGGCTGATGGGGCTGACCATTTTTATTGGTTTGGTCGGCATTCGCTACCGCTCACGGATCATCACCGGTGTAGCTAACCGCTGGTTACTGCTGCGCGGCCCCAAAGCAGCCTTTGCTGAGCGTATTTTGATCGTGGGGGCAGGTAACTTGAGCGAGATGACGCTCTGGCTGCTCGAGCGCAGTTCGTATGCTTCCCTCTTCGGCGTGATTGGGTTGGTGGACGATGACCCACGCAAGCAGTCTCATGAAATTTCTGGTGTTCGAGTGTTGGGGAAAACCAGTGATATACCTGCGCTGGTTAAAAAATATCAGATTGGCGTTATTTTCTTTGCCATCAGCAACTGTTCACCGCTCAAACAATCGGAATTGATTGCCCTGTGCGAGCAGACGGGAGCCAAGGTCGTGCTCATCCCCGATTTGGTCAAGACGCTCGAGCGGTCAATCAAAGAAATTGAGATTTCGGAACCATGAATATGAACAATCTGGACGGAAAGAAAGTGTTGGTGACCGGTGCTGGCGGCTTTATTGGCAGCCGCTTGACTGAGGTATTGGTTGAAAATGGCTGCAAAACACGGGCTTTTGTACGTTACACTTCGCGCAGCGACATTGGTCTGCTGAAATATTTGAGCCGCTCAACGCTAAATGAGCTTGAGGTCATCCGGGGCGATTTAAAGGATGAGGATGCGCTGGAGGGAGCTGCCAGGGGGGTGGATCTGATCTTTCATTTGGGGGCGCTGATTTCCATTCCCTACTCATATGTCCATCCGGTAGAGACCGTAGAAACCAACATCCTTGGCACACTGAACGTGCTGCAGGCCTGCCGCAGGCAAGGCTGTCGCCTAATCCACACCTCTAGCAGCGAGGTGTATGGAAGCGCTCAGCGGGTTCCCATAGATGAGGACCATCCGCTGCAGGGCCAGTCACCGTACTCAGCCAGCAAAATCGGCGCGGATAAATTGGTGGAAAGTTACGTCCGCAGTTTTGGCGTGGACGCACTGACGGTCCGGCCGTTTAATACTTACGGTCCCGGGCAATCCAGCCGGGCCGTGATCCCGACCATCATTGCCCAGGCATTGACGCGCGAGGTCATTGAGCTGGGGAATTTGAATACACTGCGTGATTTTACTTATGTGGATGATACCGTTGTTGGATTTTTGGCAGCTGCCCGAGCCGAAGGTCTGGCCGGCGAAACCATCAACCTGGGTACCGGCACGGAGATCAGCATCGGCGAACTGGCCGAAAAGATAATCCGCATGACGGGCAGCTCGGCAGAAGTCCGGGTCAAAAGCCAGCGCCTCAGACCTGAAAAATCGGAAGTGACACGACTGCTTTCGGATAACCGCAAAGCACGTACCCTTTTGGGCTGGCAGCCAACGGTCGACCTGGAAGCTGGCCTGAGCCGCACCATTGCCTGGGTCAGGGAACATCCGGATTTTTACCAGCCTCTAATTTATGGATCTGAAGCCGCTGAGGCGAGTCAAGAAATTCGACAAGGTCGTCGGCTGAGCAGTCCAGCCTTCCTGATGCCATTGGTAATGGTTTATCAAATGCGCTGAAAGCTCTGTGGCTTACGTTAAGCCAACAAACCGATTTGATGCGAATGGGTAAATGTTGGATATGCCATCCAAAGGCCATGACAGAGCAGATTCAATGCTATGGTGGCACATCTTTTGATCAATTGCTCTCATTCCGCCTGGTTCAACCAGCAATGGATTACGGGTTGTTATGTGTGCTGCTTTGGCCATTGTAGGAGGCTTGGTGTGAATACCCGCCCGCATGGGTGGTTGGCGGTATAATTTGACTTGATGCAGAAAGGGGTAAATCCGATGAAAGCAGTGATATTGGCAGGCGGTAAAGGAACCAGGTTGGCACCCTTCACTTATGTTTTACCGAAACCGTTGATGCCGATTGGCGACCGGGCAATTCTTGAAGTGCTGCTCAAACAAATCAGCCGCACCGGGATCAAGCGCGTGACACTGGCGGTTGGGTACCTGGCCAGCCTGATACAGGCTTTCTTCGGGGATGGCAGCCAATATGGCCTACAGATTGACTACGCTTATGAAGAAACACCCTTGGGTACGGCCGGCCCGCTGGCTTTTGTACCCGGCATCACCAAAACCTTCCTGGTCAGCAACGGCGATGTGTTGACTCTATTGGATTTCTGTGACTTTTTGCGCTTTCATCAGGAACAAGGTGCCATATGTACAATCGCCATGCATCAACGCCAGGAAAAAATCAACTTGGGCGTTATCGAGCAGAATAATGGCGACCTGCGCGTAACTGGTTACGTGGAAAAACCGACGCTCAATTACAAGGTGAGTATGGGCATCTATATGTTTGAACCGCGGGTGCTGGATTATATTCCACGGGGGCAATATCTGGATTTTCCGGATTTGGTCCATAAATTGTTGGATGCCGGTGAAAAAGTGGTCGGCTACCCATATGATGGCTACTGGCGTGACCTGGGCAACCCGCAAGACTTTAACCAGGCCTGTGCCGATTATGAGAGCATGCGTTCTCAGTTTTTAGGGGAGTGAGCCGTGAATTGGCGGGTACCTTTGGCGGATGTGCAGCTGGGCGCGGAAGAAGAAGCGGCAGTTTTGGAAGTGCTGCGTTCCGGATGGCTGACGATGGGAGCAGTCACTCAAGCCTTCGAGAATGAATTCGCGCACTTCTGTGGAAGCAGCCATGCGCTGGCAGTCACCAATGCAACTGCTGCGCTGCACCTGGCCTGCCTGGCCGTTGGGGTTGGCCCTGGCGATGAGGTGATCGTCCCTTCATTGACCTTCGTGGCCAGTGCCAATGCCATTCGCTACTGTGGCGCAGAACCCGTTTTCGCTGACATCGAAAGCCCGGAGTGGCTCTGCATTTCCGCAGAGCGTGTTGAGCAAGCAATTACACCCCGCACCAAAGCCATCATGGTGATGCATTATGGCGGGTATGCCTGCGACATGCCCGCCATCTTGGACCTGGCACATGCCCACGGTTTGGCGGTGATTGAAGATGCGGCTCATGCCGCGGGAGCGGTGCTGCATGGGCGGCCCTTGGGTACCTGGGGGGATGTTGGCTGCTTTAGCTTTTTTGGCAACAAAAATATGACGACTGCCGAAGGGGGCATGTTGGTGACGGATCGCGATGATATTGCTGCCCAGGCGCGCATTTTGCGTTCGCACGGCATGACGACGCTGACATGGGACCGGCATCAGGGACATGCAAGCACCTATGATGTGATTGGGTTGGGCTACAACTATCGCATTGACGAAATCCGCTCTGCGGTTGGCCGGGTTCAGCTGGCAAAGCTGCCTGAGGGCAATGCCCGCCGACAGAAGTTGGTGAACCTTTACCGGCAGCTGCTGGCAGAGCGTCTACCGCTGGTGGAGATGCCTTTTAAGGAAGAACGCGGCCTGAGCAGCTATCACATCTTGCCCGTGCTGCTGCCGGAAGGATGCGATAAGATGGCCGTGATGGCAGCCATGAAGCAGCGCGGGGTGCAGACGAGCTGGCATTACCCTCCGGTACACCGGTTCAGTATCTACCAGCAGGCTGGGGTGGCGGCCGCATTGAAGATAACCGAAGAAGTGTGTCGCCGGGAGATCACTCTGCCACTCTTCCCCACGATGTGCGCTGAACAGGTAAGCCTGGTGGTTGCAGCTTTAGCGGAAAGCTTGAAAGAAGTAACTGATATATAATACGTTATAAAGATGAATAAAAAAAACGTAATAAAAATTCTATCCCTCTTGTTTATTATCCTGGTGACAGCTGGTTGTAAAACCGATACAGAAAGCCCGTCCTCCTTTCAGGGAGGCTCTGTGGCAACACTTCAGGTTTCAAATGGTTTTTCAACCTCAGTTTGGAGTGATCCTTCAGCTACTCAAACTGAGCTTTCCGCTGGAAATTTTGTAACACAAACAGCTTTGGTAACCCCAATCAACCCTCCCCAGACAACAAGCACCCCGCCAGTCAGTACCATTCTTGCAACTAATCCCGCACAACCGACCGCAGAAAACCCTTTCCTTCAAAGTGAAACGCCAATACCTACCTCCAGCTACACACAGATCCCCGATCTCACGTCAACCGCTACAGCCGTGCCGACCCAAAATCCCTCAGATCCTTGGTCTGGCAGTTGGATCTTCTTCATAGAAGTCGCGGAAGGACAATACGAGCGGGTAGAAGGTTCGCTCTCTTGGGAAGGGCCAGTGTTACAAGGCCAGTTTTTGGCTCAAGAATCGCCTTTCTCACTTCAAGGTGATAACGAACAAAATCCTGACTACTTAAATGGAATCTATTCTTGGGGAATGATAAATGGATGGTTTTCCTGGCGTTTAACTGGGGGAAACCAACAATTCCAAGGTACTCTGGATAATCAAAAGGCTTTTTGTGGGGCTCGGCAAGGTTTCAACCAACCTGATCCATGCGGTTTCTTTGTTCCTTACTAAGGGTTATGAAGTAAGTCTTTACAATTGTAGCAAAGATCTGTAATGGGTTCTTCCATTTCTGCAATTAAGACATGACGACAAATCGTCAGAACCTTTGCTATATCACAAAAAAAATCTCAAAGCCATTGCTCCTTTGAGAGGTACCAGTGCGACGTCCCCTTATGCCTATCTATGACACTGTTAATCACACTTCTGTTTTTAATACAGTTTTTCGAACGTTATTTACTGCCTGCCCACTCCGGAACCTTTCCGGTCTTGTCGCCCCAGCGATTGGCAAAGGCGATGAGCCCGACCAAAAAACCGCTACCATAACTCAGATGCAGAATCAGAAAAGCCAGCGGCAGCAAAGGTAAAGCCCGCCAGTCCTTCCCGCGGGCTGCCAGAACCGCCGCGCCAAGGCTGCAGAGCAAATACACCCCGCCCAAGCCGGCTAAAAACTTCCATCCGCCTGGTATGGCGAAGGTCATAATCACACCTAGAAGCAAGGCCAACACAAACAGCGGCGGCACAAACTGCCTCAGGCTCATTTGCCGCGGATGCTTCTGAAAGACTCTGACCTTCCAGAAACCGTATTGAAAATATTGCTTCCCCATTTTGGGCAGTGATCCGCGGCTGTAGTAGACCGATTTGATGCTGTCGGCTAATAATATCCTGCCCCCTTGCTGGCGGATTCTGTAATTGTATTCATCATCCTGATTGCGGACCAGCTCCTCATCATAGAGGCCAACCTTCCTCACAATGCTCAGAGTATAGGCCGGAAAAGGAACCGTGTCTGCCAGCCGCGTTTTGCCAACTTCAGTGCGAAAGGAGGAGTTGCCCACTCCAAATTTTGAGCTCATGGCCAGCGCCGTCATGGACGAGATGAAATTTTCCCCGACCGTCTGCATAGGCCCTCCGACACCGTCCACCCGATCTTCCTGCAGGTGCGCCACACATTGCGAGACGTAATCCGGCGCAACTTCACAGTGCCCATCCACGCGGATGAGGACATCCCCGCGCGCCCGCGGGATCAGCAAGTTTAGGCCAGTCGGGACAATTTTGCCCGGGTTCGTCCAAACCGACACCGGCATGTCGGCCGCATGGCTGAGGGCAATGATTTTTTCAGCCGTGCCATCCGACGATTCCCCGTCTGCGACCAATATTTCCATGTGGTCATGTGGATAGGTTTGACTGAAAATGGCTTTGAAACAGCGCTCAACATATGCTGCTTCATTTCTCAGCGGCATTAAAATACTGACGAAAGGTACTTCGGGGTTTAAGCGCGCTTCAGACACTCCTCATAAATCCTTATCGTTTTTTTGGCAATAGCTTCCCAGCTCAGATCTTGCACCGCCTCACGCCCTTGGACGGGTGTCGGGCAGTTCAGGGCTTCGATGATGGCACTGGCAATGGTCTCTGGCCGGTCATCAGCGCAGACATGGCATCCTGCGACGGTTCCGATCCGTTCCCGCACATCCCCCACATCAACCGCAACCACCGGCCGGTTGCATGCCAGAGCTTCTTTGACGATGACCGGCGAACCTTCATGGGTCGAGGTCAGCAGCAGCACATCGCCGGCATTCAAAAATAGCGGGATTCTGTCCGGAGGTTCTCCCCAGACCGGCAGCAGCCGTATTTTTTCCCCATCCAGGCTGCCGCAAGCCAGCTGGAATGCCTGCCGGGCGAGCTCAAACCGTTTCTCCGGGCGGGCCGGGTTGGCGACGAAAAGCACATAGCGCGCTCCGGCTTCCAGCCCGAGTTGCTGCGC
>AMWB02152326.1_pt1 | contig 10378 bp, 7 predicted proteins | sample 200311 | NCBI WGS metagenome assembly AMWB02 (sample SAMN02737377, study PRJNA173069) | bioreactor metagenome | biome: anode biofilm in microbial fuel cells | place: USA: California | collected 2010-12-16 | reverse complement strand
ACCGCTTTCATCGCGAAAAAAAAAGGCGGGCAGGACCGGGTATTCGTATTTCAAGGCAAGCATCGCCGGTAATGTGCTTGTAGCGGCCTTGCGCCCAAAAAAATCCACCCACACCGATCCCCGGCTTTCATGCTGATCGATCAAAACGGCCAGGATCCCGCGTTGTTTCAGGACTTCAATGGAAGAGCGTACCGCGCCTGATTTTTCGATATTGGTCAGGTTGGCCGCTTCGCGCATTTTCCGTATATAGAGATAAAGGTAGGGGTTTTTCAACGGACGACCGACGGCGTGCACATGAAGCCCGTGTTTTTGTATGGGGATCGCAAGCCATTCCCAATTTCCAAAATGCGAAACGATCGCGATAAAACCACCCTTTTGCCCAACCGCTTCCCAGATTGCCTTCAAGTCCGGAGGTTCGATATAGCGCTCCGGATTCGCAGAAGCTTCGGGCGTCCGGATAAATTCAAATCCGAGCTTTAATAAATTTTGTATCGACAGTTCGGCAATCCGGCGAAGTTCGCTTTCGCTTTTCTTGTCTCCGAACGCCAGCCGGAGATTTTTTAACATGGTCTCGCGCCGAATGCCGAGCGTTCTGACCACGAACACCCCTAGGACATCCGCGATCTTGTAGCTTGTCTTGAGAGGAATGAGACGCAATAGAAACGCCAGAACTCTGAAGGCGACATATTCGAGAAGAAAACAGAGTTTTTGGATCATTTATATCTCTTTGGTAAGAAGCGGGACAGGAATCGTCGCCCTCCACTTCGTTCCGGGTCGCCTGATTTTCCATTAATTTTAATTGGAAATCAGTGCGGTCCCAATTTTCATTAAAATATTTATTTTAAATTGGGACGGCCACCCGCCCTGCAAATATGACACATGTCATATTTGCCCGCAGGGCTCCCTTCAATTCCCGAACACATCAAATGAACCACATCGGGCTCAGAACAGCTATGAACCCTACGTGGTTCATAGCGGGCAGCGGGAATCGAACCCGCATGACTAGCTTGGAAGGCTAGGACATTACCATTATGCTATGCCCGCATATCTGATGCACGAAACTGGAGTTATTCTAATCAAGAAAAGAAACACTAGCAACTTTCTTTAAAATAAGGCGTGCGAGCTGCGGCCTCTTCGGGGTTACTTTTTTACAGGGCGATACATCAGCCCGGTCACAAAGACCGTCAGACGCCTCGGGCTTAGCCTTTCGACATAGATCATAAGCTTATTCCAAAAACCGTAGATCGCCGACGGCTGGTCGGACTTCAGGAATTTTCTAAGCGCAAAACGCGCAACATCCGAGGCCGACGCGCTGAAAAACATTCTTTGCTTGTCGATCCCGGCGCTCTGATGGAAACGCGTCAGTGTATTCCCGGGACAAAGGCAGAAGATACGCACGCCATGCCTTTTGCATTCTTCCCACAGCGCTTCTGAAAAATTAAGCACGAACGCCTTGGTCGCCGCATAAACGGAAAGATAAGGGATAGGCTGGAATCCAGCCGTGGAAGCTACGTTCAAGATCCCGCCCGTTTTCCTTTCAAGCATTCCGGGGAGAAAAAGACGGGCCAGATGCACAAGCGCATGAACATTCAGATCCAGCATCGCTTGTGCATCTTCAAGATTCGCCTCATCAAAGGGACCGTAATGGGCAAGACCGGCGTTATTCACAAGAAGATCTACACCAAGACCTTTCGCAAGAGCCCATTCGAAAAGTTTTTGGCTGTTTTGAGGTTGGCTTAGATCTGTTGGGAAAATAGACACTTCCACACCAAAACGGATCCTGAGATCCTCGGCTTCTTGTTCCAAGCGTTGAACATTCCTGGAAACAAGAATGAGGCAAGCGCCTTGCCCGGCTAACTCGCGCGCTATGGCTTTTCCGATACCGGAGGAAGCTCCGGTCACAAGCGCTGTGATGCCCTGAAAAGAACGGATCATGCGGGATGTCTCCCGGCAAGAGCTCGGGAAAGCGTGGCTTGATCGGTGTATTCAATGTGACTGCCGACAGGGATACCGCGCGCGAGGCGCGTCACTTTGATCTTAAGCGGAGTCAAAAGCTTTGCGAGATAAAGCGCGGTCGCATCCCCCTCTGTGTTGGGATTGGTCGCAAGGATGACTTCACGCACTTTTTTTTGCTTCACACGTCCCACAAGGTCCTGAATACAGATCTGGTCCGGCCCGATCCCGTCCAGAGGCGAAAGCGCGCCGAGCAGGACATGATAAACCCCGGGATGGCCTCCAGTTTTTTCGATCGCCGCAACATCCTTGGGATCCTCCACCACGCAAATGATCCCCTGGTCCCGGCCCGGATCCGAACAAATGTGGCAAATCTTCTGGTCGGAAAAATTGTGACAAATGCCGCAGAAGATCACGTTCTCGCGAAGCTGTTTAACGAGTTCACCGAGTGTGAGAGCTTCTTCTTTTTTTGTTTTAAGGAGATGAAAAACGATGCGTTCGGCCGAACGCTTGCCAATCCCGGGTAGCTTTGAAAGCGCCTCAACCAACTTCGTCATTAATTCCGAATAAGCTTTCATGAGGGAGCTCTTCCGGTAAGGTCAGCCTTTGCGGATCACTTTGGAGCCGTCAAAAATCTCGAGAGCCTTTGAAACAATATCCGGTACGCTTTCATCCTTAGTTTGTGGTATGTCCTCGGACGCTTCTTGGGTCGCGCCTTCGCGCTCCATGACAACATATTGGATCCGAATCTTCTTACCCAACGCTTGCGCGAACGCTTCTTCGACAATTTGTTTGTTCGAGTCCTTTTCCAGCGTTTCTTTATGAAAACGGAATTCGGAAGGAAGCCCCAAAATGATCACCGCTCCTTCCACTTCTGCGGGCTCGGCTTCCGCGAGAAAGAGACTGGTCGACATGCGCTTGGCTTTTACATATTCGATCACCTGCGGCCATGCTTTCTCTACATCGTTTAACGTTAAGCTGCTTTGATGGGATTTTTGGGGAGTGGGGTCCTGCGAAGATGAGGGGACGGTCCCTTTAAAAACATCCGAAGAATCGTCCCTTTCGGGCTTTTTAGAGGCCGCTACCGGTTTTTGTGTTTTTTTTTCCGGCACCGGGACCGAAGCTGCGTTTTTTTGTCCGGGTGTCGCCCCATGAATGACGTCCTCAAGGGGCTTTAACCCTTCGATATAAACAAGTTTGAGAAGAGCAGCTTCGATGAGAAGTTTGGGCGGCGCTACCGGCCGGCGCAATTGGACCTGGAGATTTTGCAGGATCGAAAGGGCTAAAAGAAGTTCCCCCTGAGAAAAAGCGGAAGCTAACTTACGCAATTTTAAAACCATCTCGGGACTTACCTCGATCAGAGCTTCCGCTTGGGGTGCGGCCTTAAGCACCAAAAGGTTCCGGAAAGCTTCGAACAAGCCTTTGGCAAACTGTGCAAGATCGGCTCCCTCTTCATAAAGTTTCTTCACGAGCCGAAAGATCTCTTCGCCTCTTTTTTCACGGATGGCGCCGAGCGCCGAGATATACATTTCTTCCGGAGCGAGCCCCAGAAGCGTCAGGACGTCCTCTTCTTTGATCCTCCCCTCCGAAAAACTCGCAAGCTGGTCGAGCAAGCTCTCCGCGTCACGAAGTGCGCCTTCGGTATTTTTTGCGATCATGAAAAGAGCATTTTTTTCGCATTTCAGTTTTTCTTTTTGCGCGATCTTTTCGAGTTTTTCGACCGCTTCGGGAACGGAGATCCGCTTGAACTGGAGCCGTTGACAGCGCGACAGGATCGTGAGCGGCACTTTGTGGGATTCAGTCGTGGCAAAAATGAATTTTACATGCGCCGGCGGTTCTTCGAGGGTCTTCAAGAGCGCGTTGAAAGCATCCCCGGTCAAAGAATGAACTTCGTCGATAATATAGATCTTGTACCGCCCGGCCGATGGTTTGAATTTGACATTTTCGCGAAGTGTCCGGATCTCTTCGATGCCGCGATTGGAGGCCCCGTCGATCTCGAGTACGTCCATGGAATTTCCCTGTTCGATCTCCTTGCAGGAAATGCATTTCCCACAGGGTTTTTCCGTAGGGCCTTCTTTGCAGTTCAGGGCCTTTGCGAGAATACGAGCGGTCGAAGTTTTCCCAACGCCGCGAGGCCCCGAAAAAAGAAAGCTTTGCGGGACGCGTTCTTGGCGGATTGCGTTCTTCAGAGTCGTCGTGATGGTCCCTTGCCCAACGATCTCTTCGAACGTCTGCGGCCTGAATTTTCTCGCGAAGATCAAATAGTCCAAGGTTTTTCCTTTATTTTTAAACTCTAACGGCTGTGCCGTTCGTAGCAAAGTGAAGAACGGAGAGGATAGGCCCGGCTACGCTAATGCTTCGCCGGGTAAAATTCTTTTCCTTAGCGTCGCTTTCCCGGACGATGTCTTTTAATACTTCTCAAGACGACGAGCTCCTCCCTCCGACTTAACTGCAATATATGCTTCTAAAATCACTGGGAGCCTCCATTTTGTCGCAATACCACGACCCTTCGCATGTTCAGCCATACGTCTTTTCAGGTCGCAAGTCGAACCAACATAATACTCCCCATCAATCATTTTCAAGATGTATACATACCACATTTTAAACTCTAACGGCTGTGCCGTTCGTAGCGAAGCGAAGAACGGAGAGGATAGGATTCGAACCTATGATCCCCTTGCGAGGATAACGGTTTTCGAGACCGCCGCATTCGACCACTCTGCCACCTCTCCTCAATGAGCTTCTGACTTGCGGAGCTGAAAGCGACGCCAAGTCAGCCCTGCGAATTGATCCCGTGAGCTTGCGGCCTAGCGAGCGAAACGGGAAGTCTTCACTGGAGCGCTAAAGTCTATGTGTTCACGCCTCTGCGGTCAAGACGCGAAAATTAACGGTTTTCGGTACAAACCCGGTTCTTCCCGGAAGCCTTGGCCTTGTAAAGGGCCGCATCTGCACGATGGACCATGCTATCGGGAACGTTCTCACCCGGGTGAAGAACAGCCACGCCCACGCTGACCGTGACCCGAATCGTTTTTCCATCCCATTCAAATTTTGCTTCTTCGATCTTTTTACGAACACGTTCGGCCGCGACGGTTGCCGCTTCTTTGAGACCCGCTTTTCGGAGCATGATGATGAATTCCTCGCCTCCATAACGGGCTGCAAAATCGATCTCGCGGAAAGGCCGGCGCTTCCGGATAAAAGAGAGAATGAGCAACGCTGTTTTCTTGAGGACCATGTCCCCCGCCGGATGACCATAGGTGTCATTGATATTTTTAAAGTTATCGATGTCCAGCAAAATGACCGATAAGGGTTCTTTGCGGAGACTCGCTTCTCTCACGACCTGGTTCATAATCAAACGAAAATGGCGGATCACATAAAGTTCGGTCAAGCCGTCGCGCGTAGCGAGATGAAAGAGATGGGATTTTTCACGCGTGGACATGATCTGAACGTAGATCGCTGAAAAAACAAAAAGGCTGAGTGTTAGCAAAGTAGGATAGACCGCATAAAACCAAAGGTGCCCCTTGGCGAAAATCATGAAGCAGAACACAAACCATCCCAGGGCGAGCGAAAGACCCGCGACAAGAAACCATGCGCCGCGAAGCATGACGAACAAAATCATCGTGAGACACCCGATCCCGAGAAGGCAGAGAAGATTTCCCCAAAATGGAACGGGGTATACCCAATTCCCCGTCAACGCTGCATTCAAAACTTGGGCATAGATGCTGACTCTCGGATACGCAATGCTGAAGGGCGTAACCTTGAGTTCCGTAGTTCCTGGTGCCGTGGGACCCACTATGCATATTTTTCCTGAAATTTTCCCGGGGTCGATGACCGGACGAGTTCCTTTTTGGATCGCGTAAAAACTATGGATCAGGTCCGAGTAAGAGTAGCGCATGATTTCCCAATCCAGATTCTCGTTCCAAGGAATAATGATTTTCCCCCGAGAATCTTTGAGCGGCTTCCAATTTTGCGTCAAAGGAGTAGTTTTTTTCAGTTGGTCAAACGCCACACGAAGCGGAAGGAAAAGATGGGTTTCGCCTCCCTCCTCAAGAATGGGATCGAAACGCCTTAAGACGCCGTCGGAATCCGTTGTGAGAGAACTATGTCCGACCCCCTGCGCTTGCTTTTTGAACTCGGGACGCGGATGAATCCAATTCTTCTTCCCCTCACCCGTATCCAGAACCACGGGAATTCCATGGACCCAGATTTTTTTCTCCTTCTGGGGTTTTAGGTCTACGGGAAAATAAAAGGGAGTATCGATCCTGGAAAGCACCTGCGCAAGATCGGAATCGTTTTTGGGGTCGGTTAATTCGGAGAGATCCAAGTCAAAAACGATTCCGGCCGCTTTCCATTCATTTAAAAGGCGCGTTAAGATCGCATGATAGCTTCGCGGCCAAGGCCATGGACCTACTTCGTCCAAAGCTGTTTCTGATATTTCGATCAATGCAATGTCCGGATGGGCTTGCCCCCAAGTGGTGTGCTTGAGAAAACCATCCCGGACAAGATCCTCAAGGCGGTCCAGTTGATGGGTCCCCAGGAGCAGGACGAACACGCCTATGATCAGAAAAAAAATCCCAAAATGAACCCAGTCCCGGTAATCGCGTGAACGAGTACGCGTAAAAAGTTTTTCGGTCGCTTCGATGGGTTCGTGAGAGGCCATAGGAGGAAATTTTACCGCATTTCCATACAAAGAGCCAGCAAAGGCAAAAATTCGTACGTTGTAAGGCGTACGTCCTTTTGTTTAGGAACACCCCATGCTGTTACCGCAATTCAAACATTTATAACAGGAGCCGCTCCGTACGGTCACATGCCCGCAATGGGTGCAAAAGGCGGCATCCCCCATCATGCTTGAAAGGTGTTCGTTCGCCCCGGCAGCAGCCAAAGCGGTATTCTTTTTCACGACGCTTGCCTGGGGGGCGGGCTCTTTGGCCGGAGCGGGCGCTTCGATAACAGGCGAATGCGTAACATTTAGAATTGTTTTTTTATGGATCTGCAATTCTTCGGGCGCCGGCGGGATCTGAACAAATTCCGTGAGTCCCAAATATTCCATTCCAAGCACACGGAAAATATAATCCACCATCGAGGTGGAGAGTTTGATATTGGGATGATCGACGAGCCCCTGGGGTTCGAAGCGCGTAAAAGTAAAAACGTTCACGAATTCCTCGAGCGGCACGCCGTATTGAAGGCCGAGCGAGACTGCAATGGCAAAGCAATTCATCATAGAACGGAATGCGGCGCCTTCTTTGTGAATATCGATGAAGATCTCGCCGAGCGATCCGTCTTTATATTCTCCCGTTCGGAGGTAGACCTTCTGGCCGCCCACGCGGGATTCTACCGTGATCCCTTCGCGCTTTTTAGGCAGACGCTTTCGTTGCAGGACCGGGGGATGCGCGGGCTGGATCTCATTTTTCTTGTCGGATTTTTTATCCGAGGCCGAGTCCCCGGACTTGGTATTGAGGGGCTGCGAAAGCTTAGAACCGTCCCGGTAAAGCGCAACGGCTTTAAGGCCCATCTTCCACGATTCGACATAGATCTTTTCGATTTCTTCGACCGTCGTTTCGTGCGGAAGATTCACCGTTTTTGAGATGGCGCCGGAAATGAACGGTTGGGCCGCAGCCATCATTCGTACATGGGTCATGGGTTCGATGTAACGTTTGCCGTGTTTCCCACAGCGGTTTGCACAGTCAAATACTGGAAGATGCTCGGGTTTGAGAAGCGGCGCGCCTTCAATGGTCATCATACCGCAGGTCACGTTATTGGCTTCTTCGATCTCGGTTTTTGAAAACCCAAGCGCTTCGAGAACGTTGAACCGAAGATGATTGTAATCCTCCGGATTGAAACCCAACCGCTTCAGCGTATCTTCCCCAAGCGTCCATTTCGTGAAAGCGAAAGAAAGATCAAAAACGGAGGGCAACATGGCCTCGATCTTGTCCAGCTCAGCATTACTAAAACCCTTCGCCGCCAGGGTCGCGCGATTGATCCAGGGAGTTCCTTCCAGACGCGAGGTCCCTTGAATGTATTCGATGATGCCTTGGATCTCGCTTTCGGAATATCCAAGTTTATGCAAAGCCGCCGGAACGCATTGATTGATAATCTTGAAATAACCGCCTCCGGCGAGTTTCTTGAATTTAACAAGCGCGAAATCCGGCTCGATCCCCGTAGTGTCGCAATCCATAAGAAGCCCGATCGTGCCGGTCGGCGCGATCACCGAAACTTGCGCGTTGCGATAGCCGTATAATTTCCCGATCTCGAGGGCGTCTTCCCAGTCTTCGTGCGCCGCGACCAAAATATCCTGCCAGCAGTTCTCGGGGGAGATCTTGTGCGCCGCAGTGCGGTGTTTTTCGATCACGCGCAGCACGGAGCTTTCATTTCTCTTGTACTCGGGGAAAGCGCCTTTAGAAGCCGCTATCTCGGCGGAAGTCCTGTAGGCGTGACCGGTCAGGATCGCCGTTAATGCGCCGCAAACCGCTGAGGCCTTTGGGCTGTCATAAGGAATGCCGCTGACCATAAGCAAGCTGCCGAGGTTCGCATAGCCAAGGCCAAGCGGTCTGTAGGCATGGCTGTTTTTTGTGATCACTTCTGTCGGATAGGAAGCGTAATCCACTAGGATATCCATAGCCGATGTAAAAATACGGACCGTGTGGCGAAATCCTTCGATATCAAAAGAGCCATCAGAACGCAGATATTTCATAACATTGATAGAAGCCAGGTTACACGCCGAATCATCCAGGAACATATATTCCGAACAAGGGTTCGAAGCGCGGATGCGGTCGGTGTTAGCGCAGGTATGCCAATCATTGATCGTGGTGTCGAATTGCACGCCAGGATCGGCGCAGGCCCAGGCCGCGAACGCGATTTGATCCATCAGGTCCTTGGCCTGGAAAGTTTCGCAAATGTCCCCGGTGGTGCGAAAACGCGTTTGCCATTTGCCGTCATTCAAATAGGCGCGCATGAATTCATCCGAGATCCTGATGGAATTATTGGAATTTTGTCCCGCGACCGTTTTATAAGCTTCTCCGTTGAAATCCGAAGAATAACCGGCCGCGATCAGCGCAGCGACTTTCTTTTCTTCGCGGACTTTCCAATTAATAAAATCCATGATCTCCGGATGGTCAAGGTCCAAACACACCATTTTTGCCGCGCGGCGCGTGGTTCCGCCCGATTTCGTAGCTCCTGCGCCGCGATCCAATACTTCCAAAAAGGACATGAGCCCCGACGAGGTTCCCCCACTTGAAAGTTTTTCCTGTCGCCCGCGAAGTTTCGAAAAATTCGTTCCAGTCCCGGAACCGAATTTAAAAAGCCGCGCTTCGTTTTTGATCAGATCGAAAATAGACATCAGATTGTCTTCAACGGATTGAATGAAGCAGGCTGAACACTGCGGATGCGAGTAGGAATCCGTGGCTTGGCGGATCGTGTCTGTTACCGGGTCCCAATAAAAATTCCCGCCGCTCCCTTTGATTCCGTAAAGATCCATCCCACAGTTGAACCATACGGGAGAATTGAAAGCGCATTTCTGATTAATAAGAAGGTGAAGCAGTTCTTCTTCGAAGACTCGGGCGTCTTCGGCTTTTCTGAAATATCCGCCGAGCTTTTCCCCCGCCATCCGGATCGAACGGGCGATGCGCTGCACAACCTGGCGCGCGCTTACTTCGGATCCTGTTTCGGGGACTCCGGCTTTGCGGAAATATTTGGAGACAATGATGTCGGTCGCAAGCTGACTCCAGCTTTCAGGGACTTCGACGTTCTCCATTTTGAAAACAACCGAACCGTCGGGGTTCGTGATCACCGAACTCCGCTTAACATATTTCACCTCGTCAAGCGGATGGGCCTCCGGTTTTGTGAAAAACCTCCCGAATACAAGACCTCTTCCAAGCTTCGAGCTCTCCTCGACCGGCGATAGCTTCTCTGCCTTCATGCCTTCTATTCTCCTATTAAACTTTTTAAAAGCTTATTAAACATTACTATATGTTGATGCCTTATATTGGTCGACACACTACATATAGTATCGCTTTCGAATTTTTTTCTTCGTTCGTTATCGGTGATTGTATCTCTCGGATACTACGTCCTGCAGTCCTTATCGCCCTAGCTCCCCATATTTTTTATGTTGGCTAGGACCGCTTAAATTTCAAAAGTGTATGATGAATGGTCCATTTTACCGCAAACTTGAAAATAAAAATGTCTTTCAAAAAATCGTGTCTAAAAATTCGTTCTCGAAAAAAATTTTATCCATTTATTCGCTCGACGTGTGGAATTCTAGTCCCAATACTTATCAATTTCAATAAAATTGAAATTGGGGCAATCCTTGTCAACCATTTAGAAAATAAATCGAGACAAGGATAGCAAAGAAAGTTTTGAAGTCAAACGTAAATTAAATTTATTTTCGCAGCTCTTGTGAAAATTATTTGCCGATGCAAAATTCCGAGAAGATCAC
>AMWB02024200.1_pt1 | contig 10379 bp, 8 predicted proteins | sample 200311 | NCBI WGS metagenome assembly AMWB02 (sample SAMN02737377, study PRJNA173069) | bioreactor metagenome | biome: anode biofilm in microbial fuel cells | place: USA: California | collected 2010-12-16 | reverse complement strand
CGGGGCAGCCAGTGACAGCGGCCATTATTAGCTTGTCCTCATCATCAAACGGCCGCGACCCGTCAATGACGAACAGGATCAGGTCGGCAAGCGGGATCTTCTCAAGGGTCAGCCGCATCCCTTCCTGCTCGACTTCGTCCCCGGTCTCGCGGATACCCGCGGTGTCGAGGAGAGTCACCGGCAACCCTTTTATATTTACAACCTCTTCAATTATGTCGCGCGTCGTCCCCGGCACTGAGGTGACGATTGCCCTTCTTTCCCGGAGAAGCGTGTTCAGGAGGCTTGACTTTCCCACATTCGGTTTTCCCGCAATGAGGACCGATACGCCTTCTCGCAACACCCTGCCCTCATTAAATCCGTCCAGCAGCGCCTCAATTCGGGCAAGACATTCATTGACAGCCGACCGGATCTCGCGGTTATCGGGCAGGCCAATATCATCTTCAGGGAAATCTATGTAAGCCTCAATCAGAGCCAGTGATTTGAACAGGTCTTCCTTTGCCGCAGCAATCTTGCCCGACAGCGCGCCTTCACGCTGATGCTGCGCGATCGCCAGCGCAGCTTCGGTTTTGCTGCGGATCAATTCAATCACCGCCTCAGCCTGCAACAGGTCGATCCGGCCGTTCAGAAACGCACGCTTGGTAAACTCTCCCGGCTCGGCCAGCCTGACGCCTTGGCTCAGGACCAGTTCGAGAATTTTCCTCACGACCAGATACCCGCCATGGCACTGGATTTCCAGGACATCCTCACGGGTGTATGAACGGGGCGCCCGCATGATCACTACCATGACCTCATCCAGCTCGTCTCCGCTCAAAGGCTCGATGATGCTGCCATAATAAAAGCGGTGGCTCTGCAAGCCACCGCTTCCCCGTGCGCGAAATATGCCGTCGGCAACCGCTGCTGCTCCAACGCCACTCACCCTGACAATGCCGATCCCTCCCTCGCCAACAGGCGTCGCGATGGCAGCAATGGTGTCCTTGCGATACATTTCCTCTCCTGCCCCCTCAGCCTCACTGGTCCCGGGTGATCCTGTTGATGTACATCTGCTGCGCGATGGTCAGAACGTTGTTCACCAGCCAGTAAATTACCAGCCCGGAAGGAAAGTTCAAAAACATGAAGGTGAACACGACGGGAAGCGCCAGCATGATCTTTGCCTGCATCGGGTCCATGGACGAAGGGGTCATTTTCTGCTGAATGAACATTGTCGCCCCCATGACGATGGGGGTCACATAGTAGGGGTCCCTTGCTGAAAGATCCGTAATCCAGAGCATGAACGGGGCGTGACGCAGCTCGATCGAAAACATCAAAGCTTTGTAAAGAGCGAAAAATACCGGTATCTGGATCAGCATGGGAAGACATCCGCCCAGGGGGTTGACCTTGTGGGTGCGATACAGCTCCATCATCGCACGATTCATTCCATCACGATCATCCTTGAACTTATCTTTCAACTCAGCCATCTTCGGCTGCAGCTTCTGCATATCCTTCATCGACTTGTAGCTCTTGTGCGTCAAGGGGAAAAACAGCAGCTTGATGATCACGGTAATGATGATAATGGCAATACCGTAGTTGTGGGTATATTTATAAAAGAACTTCAGTACAGAGAGAAGAGGCTTTGCAATCGCTGAAAACCATCCCAGGTCGAGTGCCTGCTCAAGGCCCGCCCCTTGCAACTTCAGGATATCCAGGTCTTTCGGTCCGAAAAAAAGGCGGTAGGCCAGGGTGGCAGTTTGCCCGGAGGCAAGCGCCAGATCCCCGGAAGCAATGACTGTTTCCAGACTGCCTGCCGCGTTTTTCTGCATGGCAACCGAAGCGATGCTGCCGGATTCGGCCATGACGGCAGTCATGAAGTACTTGTCAGCGTACCCGGTCCATGCAACATTTTTCGAAAACGTTGCGGGTTTGTCCACCAGGTCCTTTGCCGGCTTGGATGAAAAACTCCCATCCGCGAAGGTAACCGCGGCATTTACTTCGTATCTGCCCTCTTTGGCTGCGACGTCCGCCTGGTGAGGCAACAGGAGATTGAAACTGCCGATGCGCTTTTCCGTACTCTGGTTTTCAATCCTGTTCTCAAGGCCGACTGCATGACTGTTTCCGGTGAACTCATAACTCTTCGTAACGGTAACGCCTTGAGGCGATTGCCACACAAAGTCGAGCCGCTTCTTCTCGTCGCCGCTCAACTTGAGCGAACGCGTGCCGGTTGCATAGATCGCAGCAGGGTCCAGCGACAGACCCGTAGCGGCTGTTCGCAGGTAATCCTGCTCAGGGTTCAGCGAAGAAACCAGTGAAACCGGCTTGCCGTTCTTATCAGCAGTTTCACGGTGTTTTTTCAGTACGAGTTTTTTTATCCCCGCACCCTGTGTCGAAAAGACAACGGTAAAAAGATCTGTCTCAACCGTTACTTCCCTGGGCGGAGAAGCTTTCGCATCCGGTTGGACAGCCGGTAGGGCCACTGCCGGTGAAACAGGCTGGTCAACCCTTGCCGACGAGGCGCTCAGCTGTACCGGTTCCAGCCCCTTCTTCGTCTCCGGCGCGGGAAACAGCAGCGAATAAAGATAAAAAAAGCCAAGTGAAAGTACTACTGCGAGTAATGCACGCTTTTCCATGTAAGCTCCTGGAGGCTAGGGTACGGGATCGTATCCCCCCGGATGAAACGGATGGCACTTGAGCAATCGTGCGCAGGTAAGGGCAATGCCCCTCAAAACACCGTATTTTTCCAACGATTGCTTGGAATACTGCGAGCAGGTGGGATAGAAACGACAGGCGCTTCCCAGGAAGGGGGAAAGATATTTCTGATAACCGACGAGTACCGTGATCAGCAACCGCTTGAGCATGTCTGATTCCGAATGGACTGCAGCGCTTTGTCCAGCTCTCGGCATATGCCTTGGTAGGAGAGCCGCTCGGCTCCCCGTTTGCCGATGATGTTGTAATCTGCGATGATGAACAGGTCCTTGTGGAGCCTGAAAAACTCCCTGATCAGCCTCTTGACGCGATTTCGCACCACCGCTATGCCAACTTTCCGGCTTACGGTCACACCGAGTCTTGCTTGTTCGCACGCACCCGGTTGCCAGAGAATGATGAAATGGGAAGTAGAGCGTTTATGACCGGAATCTGCTATGCGAAGATATTCCCGTCTTTTCCTGACCCTCTCGCTACGGGAAAAGGACGTATCCACATCACCTACTTGCAGGCTATCTGGACGGAAAGCTTCTTGCGTCCCTTGGCGCGTCGTCTCTTGATCACGAGCCTGCCGTTCTTGGTCGACATGCGGACCAGAAAACCATGGGTTCTCTTGCGGGAAATATTGCTCGGCTGAAATGTTCTCTTCATATGAACGAACTCCTTTTGTTGGCAAAAAATAAAGAAGTAATGCGAACTGATATTTTTAATCCCAACCACCTCGTTTTGTCAAGCCCAATTTTCCACGCCCGGGAAAAAATAGCCTTGCAAATTAGGGGGTTCTCTGGTACTGTTCAAACTTCTCGATACAGTTGAAAATGCCGTTTTTTACGCTCATTTTTCAAATCAACTTATTGATATATCTCATTTCCTAAACTTATCAACATCTGTTGAAAAACCTGTTAACAACCTACCTGGGCGCGAGAATGTTTTCTATGGAAAAAGTATGGAATGATGTACTTTCCAATATGGAGAAGGTCCTCACCCCCCATACCTTCACCACATGGATTCAACCGCTCAAGTTCCTTGATGCAGGCGAAAATCTGCTGTATCTGGAGGCCCCGAACAATTTTTTCAGGGAAATGGTGCGCGAAAACTATCTCGCCATGATCGAGGAAGCGCTTTCTGCCCTGCTCAAGACAAAAATGTCCGTTGAAATACGCATCTCCCCGAGCGTGGCGCCTGAAGTCGCCGCCACGCAGCCGGACGCCAGGCCGCCCACTGACGCTCCACCACCACAAGATTCCAGGAACAGCCTTGATTACTGTTCCAATCTCAACCCAAAATATTCATTCGAAACCTTCGTTTGCGGAGCAGGCAACCAGTTTGCCCACGCAGCAGCCCAGGCAGTGGCAAACAAGCCGGCCACCAACTATAATCCGCTCTTCATCTATGGTGGCGTCGGTCTCGGCAAAACGCATCTTCTTACCGCAATCGGCAACCATATTCTGGGCGTCAACCCGGCAGCTCGCATCTGCCTGTACACCTCTGAAAAATTCATGAACGAGATGATCAACTGCATCCGTTACAAGAAAATGGAAGAGTTCAGAAACAAATTCCGGAGCATGGATGTCCTGCTGATCGATGACATACAGTTCATGGCCGGCAAGGAAGCAACCCAGGAAGAGTTTTTCCACACGTTCAACGCGCTCCATGAATCACACAAGCAGATCGTGGTCACGTCGGACAAGTTTCCGAAAGATATGGCGGGTCTGGAAGAACGGCTCAGATCCCGCTTCGAATGGGGCCTCATCGCTGACATACAACCCCCGGACATCGAAACCAAGGTTGCAATTCTGAAGAAAAAATCGGAAACCGATACGATTCAGTTGCCGGACGATGTCGCGCTATTCCTCGCCTCAAGTTCCACAACCAACGTACGCGAACTCGAGGGAATGCTGATCCGCCTTGGCGCTTATGCAAGCCTTACCGGCAACGAGATAACCCTCTCCATGGCCCGCGAAGTGCTGAAGGACATAATTGTAGAAAAAAACCGCGAGATAAGCGTAGAAATGATCCAGAAGTTCGTCGCCGACTACTTCGGCCTCAGGGTTTCCGATCTCAAGTCGGACAAACGCTTGAAAACACTGGTCATCCCCAGACAGATAGCCATTTTCCTCTGTCGGGAACTGACCAAAGCCTCCTATCCCGAAATCGGCGACAAATTCGGCGGGAAAGATCATTCGACCATAATTCATTCGTTCAAGAAGATAACCAAACTCGTTTCATCGGATTCCGACGTGAAAAATACCGTTGAAACCCTGAGGAGAGGGTTGTTGGAATAAACCGGAAAATGCTGTGGGAAAAAGCCGGCCCCTGTGGACAAAAAAACAGCCTGTTTATTACGGCTCGAAAACCACTCACGGGCCAACACGGTTTTCAACAGGACAACCATACGGCACGACACGCAATTTCAGGATTTTCAACAGTTCAACACCTGTCTACTTCTTACTACTGTATCTTTTTTAAAAACAATCAGTATTATCTTTCCGGTAAAAGTGGGGGCCACATGGAATTCGCCATCGCCAAAGAAACATTCCTCAAAGCATTGCAACGCGTACAGGGCATCATCGAAAACCGCAAAACCATGCCGATCCTGTCCAATGTGCTCATCGACGCCAGTGCCGAGAAAATCGACCTTATCGTCACCGACCTGGAAGTCGGCATGAAAAGCTCCTATCCCGCAACCGTGACGGGAGAAGGCAAAATAACCGTTTCCGCAAAAAAACTCTATGAAATCATCAAGGAACTTCCGGATCAGGAAATTCTCTTTTCCACCAAGGAGAACGACTGGATCGATCTTCGTTGCGGCAAGGCCCATTTCAACCTTGTCGGGCTCTCTCCCGAGGAATTTCCATTCTTTCCGACAATAAACGACAGCACGTTCATCAGGTTCGACAGCACCATGGTCAGACAGATGGTTGAAACCACTTCTTTCGCCATCTGCCATGACGAAACCAAATACAATCTCAACGGCATTTTCGTCAAAGCGCTGGATGAAGAATCCGGGGCTCTTCTCCGCATGGTTGCCACTGATGGCCACCGGCTCGCCATCTCGGAACGGGCCATTTCACCCATCGACTCCCAGGATCTGAAAAACGGGGTGATCTTTCCCAAAAAAGGCATTTTCGAACTGAAAAAGATGACCGAAGACGATGATGGCGAAATCATGGCCACGTTCCTCGATAACAGCGCCGTCGTGAAAAAAAAGGACACGGTCGTACTGATGCGCCTGGTTGATGGATTCTTTCCCGATTACACCCGGGTCATGCCCCAGGACAATGACAAGCGGATAACGGTCAACCGGGATGATTTCTTCCATTCGTTGCGGAGGATGTCAATTTTGTCCAGCGAGAAATTCAAAGGCATCATGATGGAACTGTCTGAGGGATCCATGGAAATATCGGCAAGCAACCCCGAACTGGGAGACGCGCGTGAAAGCCTGGAGATTTCCTACAGCGGCCCGGCCATATCCGTTCGATTCAATGCCCGCTACCTCATCGACGCCCTGTCTGTCATCGATGAAGACCTCGTGGATCTGGAATTGAAGGATGGACTGTCGCCAGCGGTAATCAGACCTCATCAGGACAAGGGATTCCTTTCCGTTATCATGCCGATGAGGGTATGACGAGGGGAATGGCCATTACCCAGATCCCTCTGAAAGGCCTCTCGTCGGAGCGGCCTTTTTTCTGCGGAAGCTGTATCCCATGAAGTTGATCAAACTACAGATCCATTCTTTCAGAAATATTCGGGAAGCCGTGCTTTCACCCCACGAACGGTTCAACATCATCGTGGGAAACAATGCCCAGGGAAAAACAAATCTGCTGGAATCCATCTATCTCCTGGGCACCATGAAATCATTCCGCATGACCAGAAACAGCGATCTGGTTTCCTACGGGCTGCCCTATTCTCTTCTCAAAGGCTGGGTCCGGCGTGATGGAATCACCCGCGAGATATCCCTGTCCATAAAGGATTCCGGCAAGAAGGCGTTCGTGGATCGCAAACCGGTTGTTCGTCCTGCCGATTTTTTCGGCAATCTGAACATGGTGGTGTTTTCTCCTGAAGACCTATCCATGGTGAGGGGACTGCCGGAAGCGCGCCGCAGGTATCTCGACCGGGCCATATTCAGTGGAGACACGGGCTATCTGGCGATCCACCACGATTATTTCAAGATCCTGAAAAACAGGAATTCGCTGCTGAAAAGGGGGGAAAGGGACGGCCTGGGAGTCTGGACCAGGCAATTGGCGGAAGCGGGCGCCCTCCTGATGAAGAAAAGAGAATTCTTTGTCGCCGAAATAGCCGCATTGCTGCGTGAACTGTATACCGGCATCGCAGGGCCGGGTGAACAGGCGGACATCAGCTACCGTTCCCGGGTTTCGACCAGGGAACGCGCACTGCCCGATGTGCGCGACAGTCTGTTGGGTGTGCTTGAAAGCATGGCTGACGACGAGTTCCGCAGGGGGACGACCCTTGCAGGACCACACCGGGACGACCTGGAATTCATCCTCAACGGCAAACCGTTGAACCATCATGGTTCCCAAGGCGAACAGAGAAGTTTCGTCCTGGCTCTCAAGATGGCTGAAATAGAATGCTTGAAGAAAAAATGGGGCACTCCTCCCGTTCTCCTGCTGGACGACATGACCTCGGAACTGGACCGGTACCGCAACGGCAATTTCATGGCGTTCCTGAAAGAACGGGAGATGCAGGTTTTCATCACCACCACCAGCCTTGACAACATAAGCCTGGGAGACATAGGATCCTACTCCACTTTTCCCGTAGACAACGGGAGAGTACTGACAGAGGTATAGAATGTCTGACAAAATTTCAAGTGATTACGGCGCTGACAAGATCAAGGTTCTCGAAGGCCTGTCAGCAGTTCGGAAACGCCCTGCCATGTATATCGGTTCAACATCGGCGCAGGGACTTCATCATCTCGTGTACGAGGTGGTGGATAATTCCATCGACGAAGCGCTTGCCGGATACTGCAACGAAGTGAACGTAACCATCCATCTGGACGGTTCGGTTTCGGTGGTGGACAACGGGCGGGGCATACCCACCGACATTCATCCGACCGAAGGCCGGTCAGCGGCGGAAGTCGTACTCACGGTTCTCCATGCAGGGGGCAAGTTCGACAACACGTCGTATAAGGTTTCGGGCGGCCTGCACGGTGTCGGCGTATCGGTCGTCAATGCCCTTTCCGCCCAGCTGGAACTGGAAATAAGAAGGGACGGAAAGATATTTCAGCAGTCTTATCACCGGGGTGAACCCCAGAGCCCGCTCACGATCTCCGGTGAAACCAAGAAAAGAGGCACCAAAATCAGGTTCCTCCCGGATGGCGAAATTTTCGAGACAACCGAATTTTCCTTTGATGTCCTTTCCCAGCGGCTGCGTGAGCTCGCCTTCCTCAACGCGGGCGTCAAGATCACCATTACCGATGAAAGAGAGGAAGGAAAACGCCATGAATTCCATTACGAAGGAGGCATTGTCTCCTTCGTTGAATACCTGAACCGCAACCGCACCCCTTTGCATCCGAAGCCCATCTATATCCGGGGCGACAAGGGCGGCGTGGACATGGAGCTTGCTCTCCAGTACAACGATTCCTACGACGAAAAAGTTTTCTCCTTTGCCAACAACATCAATACTCACGAAGGCGGTACCCACCTGATCGGTTTCCGTGCCGCCCTTACCAGGACCATGAACGCCTATGCGGCAGCAAACAACCTGCTGAAGAACGTCAAGGTGTCCATTTCGGGCGAGGATCTCAGGGAAGGGCTCACCGCGGTCATCTCGGTAAAGATACCCCAGCCCCAGTTCGAGGGACAGACCAAGACCAAACTGGGCAATTCGGAGGTAAAGGGATACGTGGAGTCTCTCATGAACGAGAAACTTGCCGTGTTCCTGGAAGAGAACCCCTCAATTGCCAAGAAGATTCTGGAGAAGTCCATCGATGCGGCACGTGCGCGGGAAGCTGCCCGGAAGGCCAGGGAGCTCACCCGCAGGAAGGGCGCGCTCGACATTTCCAACCTCCCGGGAAAACTGGCCGACTGCCAGGAGCGCGATCCGGCGCAATGCGAGCTCTACCTGGTCGAGGGTGATTCGGCGGGTGGCAGCGCCAAGCAGGGCAGGGACCGCAAGTTCCAGGCAATCCTGCCCCTGAAGGGAAAGATCCTCAATGTGGAGAAGGCCCGTTTCGACAAGATGCTGTCCTCGCAGGAAATAGGAACGCTCATCACGGCCCTGGGGACGGGGATCGGCAAGGACGACTTCGATGTGGCCAAGTTGCGCTATCACCGCATCATCGTCATGACAGACGCTGACGTGGACGGCTCGCACATCCTTACCCTGCTGCTCACCTTCTTTTTTCGCCAGATGCCGCAGATCGTGGAACGGGGCCATCTCTATATCGCCCAGCCGCCCCTCTACAAGGTGAAGCGCGGCAAGAAGGAACTCTATCTCAGGAACGAGGCAGCCCTGCAGAATTACCTGCTGGAAGAGGGAACCGAGGACACTACCCTGTATCTGGAGGATGGTTCAAAGACGTACACGGGGAAACAGATCATCCCTTTGATCAAGCAGCTGGTTGAGTACCGCACGCTGCTGGACAAGGTCGTGCGCAAGGGGATCAACGAGGATCTGGTGAGGGTTCTGCTGCGGCTCCGTGTCGCGGGGGGCATCGAAGACCTGGAATGTCTGGCGCCGAAGTTGACCAATGTCGCGGACGTCTACGAGGGTGCGGACTGCAAGGTGCTGGACGACGGGCGGATCATCATCCGGCTCGGCAACCTGCGGATTGCCATTGACAACCATACCGTGGATATCATCAGTTCGTACGAGTATGGCCTCCTGGCTGAAAGCTTCAGGAAGGTCAGGGAAATTTTCGGCGCCGGGCGCGCCGTGGTTTCCTGCGAGGGAAAAGAGCTGTTTTCGACCACCATCGGCCTGGATCTCCTTTCCTTCTTCATGGAAAGCGCCAAAAAAGGCCTCAGCATACAGCGCTACAAAGGCTTGGGCGAGATGAACCCGGAACAGCTCTGGGAGACCACCATGGACCCGGTCCACCGGAACCTCCTCAAGGTGACGGTGGAGGACGCGGTGAAGGCCGACGAGATCTTCACGGTCCTGATGGGGGACGCGGTGGAGCCGCGCCGCGAGTTCATCCAAGAGAACGCGCTCGCCGCGCAGAACCTGGACATCTAGGAAGTCGAAACGATGGAAACCCCCGAGATCAAACGAGAGACCCCGCGGCTGATCGAAGACGAGATGAAGTCGGCCTACCTCGATTACGCCATGAGCGTGATCGTGGGGCGGGCGCTCCCCGACGTGCGGGNNCCTCATGGGTGACCAGGTGGAGCCGAGGAGGGATTTCATCGAACAGAATGCTTTGAACGTATCAAACCTGGATATTTGAAAAACAGGCACAAGGCGCAGGGCACGAGGCAAAAGGAACAGATACCATAAAATCAGGCGCACGGCGCAGGGCACGAGGCAAAAGGGGCTCTCAGAACCTTTGGCTTCATTCCAGGGGCCGTTGGCCTTATAAGAGGTTGTAATGCTCGAAACCACCATCAACAAAACCTCCATCAACATCGAAGACGAGATGAAACGCTCGTACATGGATTATGCCATGAGCGTCATTATCGGCCGAGCCCTCCCCGACGTGCGGGACGGGCTCAAGCCAGTGCACCGGCGCTGCCTCTACGCCATGT
>AMWB02153730.1_pt1 | contig 10381 bp, 9 predicted proteins | sample 200311 | NCBI WGS metagenome assembly AMWB02 (sample SAMN02737377, study PRJNA173069) | bioreactor metagenome | biome: anode biofilm in microbial fuel cells | place: USA: California | collected 2010-12-16 | reverse complement strand
CGCTGGTTGAGCTGCTGAATGTGAGCTATAAGCTCCTCCTGTGAGATCGTGGCCGGAAGATCATGGTCTTCCGCATGTATGCCTACCCTTTCGCATGCTTTGTGCTTAAGGCGTACATACATCTTTGAAGCAGGGTCTTCCCCTACCAGAATGGTGGCAAGACCAGGAGTTATGCCCTTTTCCGCTTTAAGTGCCTCTACGCCCTTCTTTACCTCTTCCTCCACTTTCTTTGCAAGGCTGCGCCCATCGATCACCCTTGTGCTATATTCCTCGTCCACCACGCCACTCACCTCTTTACTTATATATCGGGAACCTGCTACAGAGCTGTTCCACATCAGAACTGATCTCCATAAGAGCCTGCTCGTTGCCAATGTTAAGGATCACGTTCTCTATGAAACCTGCAATGTCCACCATTTCCATCTCTTTCATACCCCGGGTGGTTGCAGCAGGGGTACCTATCCGGACACCGCTGGTAATGAACGGACTTCTGGTCTCGAAAGGTATGGTGTTCTTGTTGAGGATGATGCCAGCCTTGCTCATGGCTGCTTCAGCCTCTTTTCCAGTTATATTGAACTTGTTGAGGTTCAGGAGCATTACATGGTTGTCGGTACCTCCTGAAACAATGTTGAAATCCCTCTCAATGAGGCTCTCAGCGAGCATTTTTCCATTCTTTACTGTCTGTTCCTGGTCCTGTCTGAACTGTTCGCTCTGGGCTTCCTTGAAGGCTACAGCCTTTGCAGCTATCACATGCATAAGGGGTCCACCCTGTATTCCGGGGAATATGGCCTTATCAAGCGCTTTTGCATATTCTTCCCTGCACATGACCATTCCACCCCTGGGCCCCCGCAGGGTCTTATGGGTGGTGGTGGTCACGAAATCCGCGTAAGGTACAGGACTTGGATGTACTCCGGCTGCCACAAGTCCGGCAATATGGGCGATATCTGCCAGCAGATATGCGCCAACTTCATCAGCTATCTCTCTGAAGCGCTTGAAGTCAAGGGTGCGGGAATAAGCAGATGCCCCGCACACGATCATCCGGGGTTTTGCCTGCTTTGCCATCTCCATAAGTACATCGTAATCCAATGCCTCTGTTTCCCTGGATACTCCATAGGGTACTATCTTGTAAAGCTGGCCGGCGAAATTGACAGGACTTCCGTGTGAAAGATGGCCTCCGTGTGAAAGGTCCATGGACATTATTGTGTCCCCTGGTTTGAGTACTGAGAAATATACTCCCATATTGGCACCTGAGCCGGAATGGGGTTGCACGTTCACATGCTCTGCGCCGAATATGGCCTTTGCTCTATCTCTCGCCAGGTTCTCGGCAATATCTACGAATTCACAGCCTCCGTAGTACCTCTTACCGGGGTAACCTTCAGCATATTTGTTCGTCATTATCGAGCCCTGTGCTTCCATGACCGCACGGCTCGTATAGTTCTCAGATGCTATGAGGTTGAGTTTGTAGTCCTGGCGGTTCGCTTCTAGCTTCAGTGCTTCGGCGATCTCGGGGTCTATCTCTGAAATATAGGACATGGTATCATCCAATTACAAGCTGTTTTAAGGTTAGTTCTATCTGCGTAGTACAATCCTGCCATCCACTTTAAGTTTACCCTCAGTGAAGAGTTTTACTGCTTCTGGGAATATCCTGTGTTCCTGTTCCAGTATCCGTGAGGCAAGAGTGCTCTCTGTATCATTATCTTTCACAGGTACGCAGCTCTGGAGTATTATGGGCCCGCTATCCATTCCCTCATCAACGAAATGTACAGTACATCCTGCGACCTTGACACCATATTCAAGTGCCTGTCTGGGACCATGCAGACCTTTAAAAGAAGGAAGCAACGCAGGATGTATGTTCATGATCCTATCTTTATATGTCCGGATCACTTCACTTCCTAAGATCCTCATGTATCCCGCGAGCAGCACCAGATCCACACCATAAAGCTGCAATGTTCCAATTATCTTTTTTTCAAATCCTATCTTGCTTCCATAGGCTTGCGGATCAATAAAAACAGCATCTATCCCATGCATCTTTGCACGCTCTAATGCATAAGCATCTTTAACATCACTGATGACCACGCTGAGCTTTACGTTCTTTAGATAGCCGCTTTCCACATGGTCGATGATAGACTGAAGGTTGGAACCTCTGCCTGATACTAAAACTCCTACATTGGTGGTCATTATAGGCTCTTAAAGTATCTTCATATAATTAGATTTTTGGATTTGGTCCACAACTGAAATAAAAAACATCAATGTTTTTTATATTTTGTTTTCTCGTCAATGAGGCTTACGAACTCCTCTGGTCCGGCCATTCTATCCAGTTCTTTTTCTTCGATAAGAACTGTGTTCTCCACAGTTTCTGACTTGGTTGGACCTTTTATTATAAACACGGACCTTGTTTGCGTTACACTGGAGATGCTGCTCATCAGATCAGCTCTTTTGATCATCGCACTACTATAAGTGCTGACCCCTGTAAGCATTGTATCGTGGTTATCTTTGGATATTGCTTTGAAAGGCGCCTGGGATGTTGAAACCACCTGGTATCCCAGAGAATGAAGCATATCAAGAACATTGTCCTCTTGCGGGTATTTCTTTTCCTCAATTGGCATTGGCGGTTCCTTGAGCTTCTTTTCAAAAGCCTGTAGTATATCTATGGATCTTGCAAGTGCAACATCAAGCAGCTCTTCCAGATGCAGCACTACATCTATGGACGCATCCATTCCACCTTCTTCATATTTGCTGATGGTCCTTCTGGAAACTCCCAGCTCAGTAGCAAGGGTGCCCAGGGACATTGCCTGCTGCGTACGTGCTTCTTTCAGCACATCACCATCTATCGATACGTATAATCCTCCCGGTGCTGCAGATACGAGCGGAGGCACGTTCTCCACAAAGTAATCATAAAGTGTCTGCACGTTGACCGCAGGTATGTCATATCGCATGTACACTACACTATCTTCAAGCATCTGATCCCGGGTCTTGGCACCCACGAGAATGGCTGAACCGCCCAGATATCGCGCAAGTGCTTTCATCTCATGGGCCGTTTCTTCGTTCAGCCCATCGATATTGTACAATACTTTGCAGAAAAGCAGGATGTTATCTTTCCTTGCAGCAAGATCAAAACTCCTCGGCCTGATGTTACAGCGCTTTGAAACAATGAAGTCCGCCTGTTTCAGTACATCTACTATCTGATGTATGAGGATGTCTTTCGTCATGACTACTAAATGATTGTTTGCGCATCTATATGAATTTTAGCCCTTCTGTTATCCTTACCCCATCTTTCCTGCAGAAAACTTAATTGTATGCAGCTCATCAATAACCCAGATTATCAAGGTCAACACCATGTTCATAGGCATAGATGATACGGATTCAAGGGAAGGCATGTGCACAACATATCTGGGAGCCCTGCTTATGGAAGAACTGCAACAGTATGGCAGCATCCTGGAGCTTCCCATACTTGTTCGCCTTAATCCCACTATCCCCTACAAGACCAGAGGCAATGCATGCGTAGGCATTAATATAGGAACCTCTTGTCCGGATAAAGTGATGGAACATGTCATTTCCAGGGTTGCAGCAATGTCAGCAATGGATTGTGAAATGACAAATCCGGGAGTTGTCTTTGTACAGGATGATGAAGCCGGCAGGGTCAAGGATACCCTGGGTACTTTTTTCCAGCGTGCTGTAAGAACGGTCCTTTCTATCGAAGAGGCAAAGTCCATAATTGCCGAAACCGGCCTGCGGGCCAGGGGGTTCAAGAATGGCCGAGGTCTCATAGGTGCGCTGGCTGCCTGTGGTGCTATGCTGAACCCCGGATGGGACCACACATTTGAGTATCTTGCCTACAGGCAAAGGGAGAAATGGGGTACCCCCAGAAATGTGGATAAAGAAAGCTTCTTTATTGCCGATGGTGTCACTTATCCCGTTACATGGGACACAGTGGATGTGTCAAATAGACTTGTGGTGTGTGTGCCTCATTCCCCGGACCCGGTGCTATATGGTATCAGGGGCAGGGATCCGGATGTGGTGAAAAGGACAGCGGAAATGATAATATCAGAACTTCCGGAAAGATCATGCATATACTGCACTAACCAGGGAACTGATATGCATTTGATACCTGTTGGCAGTATATCCGAGATCAAAGAGATGCGGTCATATATCGTTTCAGGGTCAGTTTCATGTGATCCATTTACGATACCTGGAGGGCATACCATCTTCTCTATATCTGATAGCAGTGGAGTTTCTGTAGAATGTGCGGCCTTTGAACCAACCAAGGATTTCAGATCACTGGTGCGCAAGCTCATCCAGGGTGATGTTGTCAAGGTTTATGGAAGTTTTATGAACAAAGCCCTGAACATCGAGAAGATAGAGGTAGTTTCCCTTGCACCGTTGGTGGCTTCCCATAATCCCGAGTGTCCTTCCTGTGGAAAAAGGATGGAATCCGCAGGCAGGGGACAGGGCTACAGATGCAGAAAATGCGGCACAAGATCATCTTCTTTGGTGCAGGTACAACAAAAAAGGGACATTGAGCCAGGCATGTACGAGGTGCCTCCGTGTGCCCGCAGGCATCTGGCAAAACCACTTGTCAGGATGCAGCCCTCAAGATCAAACATATTTCCCTCACGATAATATCATCTCAAATGTCCAAGATCTGCTATATGTGGCGTTCTCAGTTTGTGGGCATTCGTTTTGATCCTGCGCATCACTGAATCTGCCTGTTCTCCTGTAATGCCCACAGTGTTCCGTGCCACCTCGTTCGTTTCTCCTTCAAGCAGCAGTGAAAGGAACCGATCCACTTCTTTATATGTTATGCCCAGATCTTTTTCATCGGTCTGGCCACTCCAGAGACCAGCAGAAGGTGCCTTATTGATAATGGCTTCAGGTACTCTCATCGAGGCTGCAAGCTCCCACACGTCGGTCTTATACAGATCCCCAAGAGGCAGGATGTCTACCCCTCCATCGCCATGCTTTGTGAAATAACCCAGCAGCAGCTCTGTTTTGTTTCCTGTGCCTATTACTATTCTGTTTAGCATGTTGGCATGGTAATAAAGCACCGACATCCGGATGCGGGCCTTAAGGTTCCCTTTTGCATGGGGAGTAGCCTTATCCCCATCCGGAATGTTCTCAAGGTAAGCTGTGAGCATCCCTGAGATATCTATGGCCCTGAAATCTATGTCCAGCCTGTGTGCCACTTCGGTCGCATCAAGCACATCCTCAGCGGATGTAAGATTGAGTTCCGGAAGGTGTATGCCCAGTACTTTATCCTTTCCCAGGGCTTCAGCAGATAAATATGCTGCAAGTGCGGAATCGACACCTCCGCTGATACCAAGGACAGCCCCCTCAGCATTTGCTTCTCTTACTTTTTCTCTGATAAAACCAACGATTACTTCCCTTGCTTTCTCTGTGTCCATGTTCCTGTCCTCTGTAGTGGCCTGAAATATGATCGTCTATTAAAACGATCCTTTACTTTGTTTCTGTTCTTATTGCTGCATCCTAGTTAAAATAAAGTTTCCCGCTCAAAGGTTTAATCTATCTGGAAGTTCTAATGCAGCTGCATGCCTCTTTATATAGCCGACTCTGCTGTCTTCATAATGGGAAAACCAGTTGATGCTACTTATACCATTACTGTTCCTTCAGTGGTGGATGAGCTCAAAAGCAGTGAGTCAAGGCTTCGCTTTGACCTTGCCAGGGAACAGGGTCTGGGAGTGGAATTGCCCTCGCAGGAGGCGCTTGACAGGGTTGCAGAGGTTTCCGGTGTATCAAAGGACCATGAGGAGCTGTCCCTTACTGACATTGAAGTGCTTGCCAAGGCTTATGATCTTAAGGAAGAGGCGGTGCTCCTTACGGACGATTACGCAGTGCAGAACGTTGCCAGTATGCTGGGCATAAAAGTAGAGCCTGTTGTCCAGAAGAAGATAAAGGACGTGCTTATATGGCAGAAGGTCTGCATTGGATGTAAGAGGAAGTTCGATTCGGGGGATATATGTCCCGTATGTGGCTCTCCTATGAGAAAAGGACGCAAAAGAAAATTATAACAATACTTGTATATGTAGTAATGACATCTTTATAGAATACATTTTAGAATACCCGTTAAAGATCACAGGCAGGGATCATATGAAGAATATAGAGAATCTGATTCAGAAGGCAGTGGAGTTACAGTCCAACGGGCTTACCTCAAGGCAAATAGCAGATGAGCTTAACGTTTCCAGGGATACTGTGACCTGGCTTCTCACACGCGCAAAGAAAGATGTAAGTACACCTGCACCCAAGGACATTTCTGTGAACTGGACCAACATAGGCAAGAACGCTTACAGGCTGCGTAACATTTCAAAAGTGCTCTGTGATATGGTATTGGAGTCTGTGGAGCAGACAGAAGATGATGTTGATCTCATTGTGGGTATCGGGCTTAGCGGTGTACCCTTAGCGAGCCTTATGGCAGAAGAGCTGGGTACAGACCTTGCAATATTCCACGCACATTACGATCCTGCTGATGACAGGAGCCTGAAAGGCGATTTCAGCGGGAACTTCAGTACTGTAAGGGGTAAGAAATGTGTTATTGTGGATGATGTGATCACCAGTGGTTCCACCATGACGGGAGTGGTCAAACGCATCCATGAAGAAGGCGGTAAACCTGTTGCAATAGCTGTTCTGGTGGATAAGAAAGGCGCTGAGGTCATTTCAGATGTGCCTGTCCGGCCATTGGTGCGCATAGTCCGTGTGGACTGATGGGTAAGTAAATACTATTAAAAATAACTGCAGTTGGAAGGGTTCTTATTCCACTTCCACTGCTCCTATCTTTTCTGCAAGCTTTGCCAGTACCTGGGTACGCATCCCTTCTACGAACTTGATGCTGCCAACAACCAGGTGTCCTCCTCCGTTGACGCCGCCACCTTCAATCTCATCATGCAGTTCTCTGACCATTTTTGGGATGTTCATCTTGACGTACTTGGACCTGATCACAGCAAAGTCAGGGCCATATCCCAGAGTAACAACCGGCTGACCTTCGTATTTCCGGCAAAGTCTGTCATGCACCTCACCGGATGTTTTTCCGGGTGGTGGGAAAGTGAATTTGTGGGCATGGTTCTCAACGTCCAGGACGTTCAGTATGGCTCCGTTGGGAAGCTTCTGTGCTTTTACATGTGCCATGCACGCTTCAAGCTGCTCGTTGATCATGCCGTTGGCCTGCTCACAGAACAGGCTGACAAGATTATGATGCCTATTGTGGTCTCCCATGTCCAGTATATCATCAATTATTCCCTTCCCACTGCTGAATTTTAACCAGTAGGCTGCATAGTCAAGCGCAAGCGCCATATCCTTAAGGTCCTGCAATGAGTACCTATCAGACACCAGTTTTATGTAATCTCTTGCCTCATCCGAATCAGCACGGTCACCTACACCTGCAACCGCAGGCAGGTGCAGGATCTCTTTTTCAATGTCCGGATTTATCATACGGGCAACTTCAGTACAGAGCATGCCTGCTGTGATACTGTAATCTCCCCCCACATGCGCCGGATTGACATGAGCTTTGAGGAACTGGTCAACCTCCTTATCAGGGTGATGATGGTCAACGACAACCATCTCAATATCGTATACCTGGGCTATTCTGAAAGAAGGCAGGTCTTCCAGGGTAGAACCATTGTCCACGCTCACGACCAGGGGCATTTTCTGCCCATGCCTGACGGTATCTTCCAGAGCAAAGGAAACATCCCGGGTAACGTCTGTCAGTTCATAGAAAGGAGCCTTTGAGGGAGCCCTTTTGTAGAAATAGTATTCTCCATCAGCACCGTTAACTTCTTTGATGAGTGGAAGTATTGCCCTTTCAATGGCAACCGCCGCCGTCATACCGTCCGCATCGGCATGATGCCTCAGGAGGATGGGCTTGGACTTGATGACAGCTTTACTTATCTCCTTTGCGACCTGTTTCATGGCTGGTCTGAGCTTCTCCAGCACATCGCTCTTGACCAGGAACTTGATCTCATGGGGTTCAGCCCTGCTGTCGATAGCAGCTTCTATACGGGTCCTTATTACTTTTTCCTTGTCCCCTGTCATCCGTTTCATGCTGCGGACCTCAAGCTGGACGTTCTCTCCGCGAAGCTGTATCTCACCGGTAACAGATACTATCATGTCGGCATCTATGTGCGGATATGCTCTCTCTCCGGCACTTTCAAAGGCTGCGGCAGATATCTGGCCGGTCTCATCATCAATAGTAAATATGGTCGGACCTGCCGTTTGCTTTACTTGTATCACCTCTCCATGGACCCTGACGGTCTTGCCCACGTTTTCGGAGAGTTTGGAGGAGTTAAGCTCAGGAAGTTCTTTTTCAAGCTCCACTGTCTGGTAGGTGTTGATGTTCCTGGGAAGGAGGTCTAATTTGTTATTGTTCCTGATCTCCTTGACGCTAACAACAAGGCTGTCTCCGATCATTGGCGTTTCCTTTATGTTGCTCGAATGGATAAGTCCCCTCATTTTTGAGTTGATATCAACGAAGGTCCCAAAGGTAACATTGCTGTTGACAACGCAATGGTATAGTTTTCCGATCTCGATCTCATCAATGGTACAGGAGTCATCAAGCTTGTACACTATCTGCTTCTTACTGCAGCTTTCACATACCTCTTCTCCATCCATAAGCTTATCTATGGCTGTTCCACATGTTCTACAAGAGTACATAACGCCTTTTCCTTTGCATTTGCTGCAAGCATCTTTTTCTTCAATTTCTCCGGTCCCTCCGCATTTTGGGCATGCTGAACCACTGCTGAGGAAATTTGTAACATCTTTCTCGGAGAGTTTCATAAGATCTATTGATTTGGATTTCCCGCCGCCTTTGCATTCCGGGCATTTCTTCGAGGAGGTGACAATGTATCCCTTTCCCTCGCACTCTGGACATCTTTCGCTCATTTTATCATGCTTTAAATGGAATATGTGGGATTTATGTCTTTGGTCTCGAATGTATAGAGTATGTTCAAAAATCAGTATCAAGCCACACTCAGTATAATTTCTGTTAGTTTGCAATTTCACACAACAAAATCAATCAGGTTAATAAAGCATAAAATCATCTTATTGTTTGCTGGGTCTGAAATCCAAAAACTGTTTGCTTTCATGCTTTCGTGTACATCCCCTCAAACAAGTGTTCGGACCCAAGCTCCTTTCTTTGCTTTCACAAAGCATCACCATTAACTTTTTAATATGTGGTGACCCTTTACTTATAAACGAACATTATAAAGCAAGCAACTATTCCAATGCTTGAAAAGGAGGCACTATGGCTTTATTTGATATCCTTTTTCCGGTATTAATCCTCGTAATTTTCATCTTGTCAAAAGCTATCAAAATAGTAAATGAATATGAACGTGTTGTTATCTTTCGTTTAGGCAGGCTAAGCGGTATTAAAGGCCCAGGTCTGTTCCTTATAATACCTATCATCGATACGGTAGTAAAGATCGATCTGCGTGTGGTTACCATCGATGTGCCCAAGCAGAACGTGATAACCAAGGACAATGTGACCGTGGATGTGGATGCAGTGGTCTACTATAAGGTCGTGGAGCCTTCTTCTGCCGTCAATGAGGTAGAAAATTACAAGTATGCTACTTCCACTTTGTCCCAGACCACATTGCGTGATGTGATAGGTGAGATCGAACTGGATGAACTGCTTTCCAACAGGGAAGAAATAAATAAGAAAATTCAGGAAATGCTTGATGTGTCCACCGATCCATGGGGTATCAAGGTCACAGGCGTTACTCTCAGAGACGTTAAGATAGATGCGACTATGTTGCGTGCCATTGCAAAGCAGGCTGAAGCAGAACGTGAGAAACGTGCACGTATCATCCTTGCAGAAGGTGAGTACATAGCTGCAGAGAAGATGCAACAAGCTGCACAATTATACCAGAATATGCCCGCGGGACTTAAACTGCGTGAATTGCAGACCATAGCCGAGGTTGCAAGAGAGAAGAACCTTATCGTGATCTCCAGTTCTATGGAAATTGGCGGGATGGCGGCTATGTCGAAGGCATTTAGTGACAAGAACAAGGATTAATGGAAAGGTCAGGATGAAACCAAGGCTGGGGATCTTTTTTTTATTTTTTTTATTTTTGTTGTGCTGTACACCACAGGTCACTGCTGCAGAAAAGGTGCTGGTGATGGATATTGGTGGCACCATAACTCCGGCATCAGATGATATTCTGGCAGATGCCATAGCTTTCGCTGAAGAGGGAGATTATCAGGCCCTGGTCATTACACTGAACACACCGGGTGGAGTGGTGGATGCAACCCTTAACATGATGGAACAAATAACTGTCACGGATGTGCCTGTAATAGGCTATGTCTATCCGGAAGGCACCAAGGCCTGGTCGGCAGGCACTCTTCTGCTCATAAGCACGGATGTAGCGGCTATGGCTCCTTT
>AMWB02012637.1_pt1 | contig 10382 bp, 8 predicted proteins | sample 200311 | NCBI WGS metagenome assembly AMWB02 (sample SAMN02737377, study PRJNA173069) | bioreactor metagenome | biome: anode biofilm in microbial fuel cells | place: USA: California | collected 2010-12-16 | reverse complement strand
GAGGCTCCTGGATGTCGGTCAGTGCAATGACGGCTTGGGCATCTTACCTTTCAACCCTGGAGCACGCGCTTGTCCAGATGGAAAAAAGTATCGAAGATTCGATTTCAGTCCCTTCGGCCTGTACCAACGAGTGGTGCGAGTCCGTTGAGGAAGTGATCGACGAACTGACCGAAGCGATTTATGCTTTCAATATCCCTCGCTGGACCAATGCGGAGCAATCAGCACGGGTCAAAAGCCTCAAAAAGAAAGCTCGGGAGGTTTATTCGATGTACATGCGGACAGCCAGATAGTCTCCTTAAAAGGGGAATTGTCCGGATTGACTTAACGATTATGAAATATGGCCTGGAACACGGACATCTTCCAACGCTGGCCTCATAGGGAATTTATAGACACTTTCTTAAGCGTGAATTTTTAATCCGTGAGTAGGCGTTCAACCGAAAAAAGGTATATGGCTCTACTCATGCTTATGGTATCCAATTCGCAACATCTGATTGCTCGATAATTCTCAACAATACATTCCGTAATCGAAAGCAAACCGCTTTAATTTCGATAGTCACCATATTTCAAACCATGAAAACACAAAAAAGGCTAAAAATCTATCCTATCTACCGATTCACCCTCTCTTTCAGTTCTTTTCCTGCTTTAAAGAAAGGTACTTCTTGGGTTTGATGGATACCTTCTCCCCAGTCCTCGGATTCCTGCCGACATAGCTTTTGTACTTCTTGACATGAAAGCTGCATAACCCCCGGATTTCTACCCGATCCCCACTTGCAAGTGCATCTGACATCTTATCAAAAACGAGATCAACAATTTTTGCTGCCTCTGGCTTGCATAGATTTGCCTTTTCTCTCAGAACTGATATTAATTCCAATTTGTTCACATTTCCTCCAAATAGTGTTTTTTGGATATCAGACATATAAATATGATTGTGGGTAGTGCAGATTTGTTCTGTAGCGGCAAGATCTTTGAAGGTCAATAAATTTCCGAATGTTCCGGCAATGTCCGCCGCTGGCGCTACCAGTGTCAATCTGCCCTATCGTATGATCAATTACTATTTCCATTTCCGGAAGCTAAAGTATATCATCAGCCGGATCTCGCCGCTATAAATCAATATTTGGAAAATTACTTAAAATAATTTAAAAACATCTCAAACGGTTTCGGGCTGACTTGGATGACTCCGACAAAAGGGTGCTCCAAAGCGCCAATCAACAGGAGCACCATGGCAACCGTTCCTGCTAATAATACAACCATGAGCCCTTGAGCCCAAATATTCTGAGTCCCAAAGAAGTAACTGTATACAATTGTAATAAAGCCGCCTACATTTAAAACATACCACATAAAAGGGGGAATGCTCTGGTTTGCACTATCCATTCGGGCTCTTTTGGCATCAGCAAAATTGATGCAAATCGACAACGCCTTTTCAAACCAGATTTTATCGACATCGTCTTTGGGCCTATATTGATAAAAAATATTCCAGAGTTTATCATGTTGGAGTTTGGTTTCTTCGTTAAACTTTCCTTTACGCATCTCGGGAAATTCTTTCTCTATAATAGTTTTGGCGTAATCTTTCAATATCATCAGTATTTCGCTTCGAGCCGGATCCTGAAGGTTTGCTGAAGTACGATATAAATCTCCCATGGCAGTGACTTCATTTTCTACTCTTTCCTGGGCAGTTTGAAACTGCATATAAACCATATACACCATGAAAGCCAACAATACGGCATAGATGACACCTATCACCGCATATACAAAACCAGCCACGTCATTATGGCTTTCCAGGGTTGAAATTCTAACGCTTTTCCTTACAAATAACATGCCCATTAAGGATAAAATAATAACAAATAATAATTTTCCGATGATGATAAACAAGTCTGTCATATTGGTATCCCCATAGATATTTTATATTTATTCATACCTGGTGCGTCTCACATACCAGAGACAAAAAGTACACCGTCGCCGCGCCACTGTCGTCATCAATTATCTATGATAAAGCAAGGTATTAATGATATCATGGTACAGATATATGGAAAATTTTATTTTTTGATGAGGGGAAACTATGCGCGATAATGAGTTACGGTCCGTCTTGGATCAAATACCAGTTGGCATAACAGTGACAGATCTTAATGGCAAAATCCTTTATTATAATGAATACAGTGCCCAGATCGTCGACCGAAAACCGGAATATATTGGCATGGACATAAGATCTTGCCATAAAAAACCAGAAAGTATAATCAAAATTGACACGATTTTTGATGAAATAAAAGATGGGAAACGAGAAAATTATTGTTACGAGTCAAAGCGGAAAGACAAAGTCTTATCAGTAACGATATCTCCGTATAAATGCTTGGGAGAATTGATCGGATTTATTCACAGTATTGTTGTTAAATGATATTTTTGAGCGGCGAAATCTACCAGAAACTTCATGGCTATGAACATGAAAACCCGGTTACGATTGGTTTGAATGCATATATAAAGCCGCGATAAGTCCAAAATGATGTATCGGTTTGACTAGTGCAGTTCGGGTCATTACCCAGAATTTCAAAATTGAACAAGGCTTTCATACCGAAGTATTTGCATAGAGTTGATTTAGAATGTGCAGGATGAGATTTAAATCATAGCGTGAACCGTTTTATAATATTTTGAGGCATCATGGCTAAAAGACAAGAGAAAAAACTTAAGAAAAAGAAGATCAAATCACCTAAAGCAGGGGAAAAAAGCATTGCGAAACCAGTTCTTTCCGAAAAACCCCACAAACAAGGTATTCCTGTTTATAATTTCCTTGAAGCCTACGATATCAATACTGAATTGGGGCTTATCAATTGTTTGGATGATTTGTTAAATTGTTTAGAAGATGGGTATTTTTTGCGATGGGAGGCAGTGGTACGAATTGAACGGGGATTGCCACTGACCGGGAAACAGGGAAAAGCTTTTGATGAGATTATAAATTTTTTTATAGGGGATGAGGATAAACCAATTTTATATATTGACGAAATACCTCGACCAAGTGAGTCGTGGTTTGAAACTCTCAGGAAAATCGTTCCAAAATTGATTCTTGACCCTTTTACAACATATGAAATTCATAATGAGATATATTATGAAGAATTGCCAAGATTAATGGAGTGCCTTGATGAATATGCCCAAGATTTATCCTTACCGGATGGCATTACGTCTCCTATAGATGTCATTCCAGAAGAGATTCGTCATCGCTTGTGGCTTCAGTATAGTTTTGATGTTCTCAGTGGCTTAGGCCAGGAGGAAGAACTGACCCTTGAAAATGATGTCCAAAATTCCTGGCGAATTAAAGGCTTCATTAAAGTTTTGAAAGAATATAAGAACAGTGTCAAATATTTCGATTTAACCATAGAAACACTTCTTAACATGGTAAAATTGCCGATGAAAGATGAAAAAATATTGATTGAATCTATGTTGGAGAAATTGGGGATGAAAACAGTTTCAGAAAAGCTCTATGAATATTTATGATGGCCGTAGACATGCTGAAATGCCTCAATTCGATTGACAGGCAGAATAGCTTTATCATAGGGTAATTCTTGGATGAATGGGTCAAGAAAATCAATGATATCATTTGTATGGTTGAGGATGACCGGACTCAAGGATATATGCAAGTAAGCATAACACGAATAGATTTAAAAAATGCTGGTAATTGTTATGATGAACAAACCCACCTATGAAGAATTGTAGCAACGGATTCAGGAATTAGCTCAACCAGATTCGGAGTGTAAACAGACCGCGGGGGCTCACAATGATCAACAAAAACGTCCGAACTGGTGATGCTACTGAACTTCGCAAACGCGCCGAAGAGATCGCCCGGGAAAAAGCGGCCCTTTCATTGGGGAACCTCAAGACTCTGTCTCTCGAAGAAATCCAGCAGATACTCCACGAACTACAGGTGCATCAGATCGAGCTGGAGATGCAGAACGAGGAGCTGCGCATGGCGCAGGCGGAGCTGGACGCGGCACGGGCGCGCTATTTCGACATTTACGAGCTGGCGCCCGTGGGCTATTTTATTCTCAGCGAAAAGGGGCTGATCCTGGAGGCCAACCTCACCGCCGCCACCCTGCTGGGCGTGGCCCGGGGCACTCTGGTCAAGCAACCGATTTCCCGGTTCATCCATAAAGAAGACCAGGACATCTATTACCTGCACTGCAAAAAGCTCTTTGAGACCGGAGAAACACAGGCATTCGATCTGAGGATGATGAAAAACGACGGAGTGATACTCTGGGCAAATCTATCGACCACGGCAGTTCGGGACACTATCAGTGCTCCCATGTGCCGCGTTGTGATAAGCGATATCACCAATCGTAAGCAGATGGATCGGAATCTGCTGGAGAGTGAGAAGTTACTCAGCAGTATCTTCCGGGCCGCACCGACAGGGATCGGCGTCGTGCGTAACCGCATATTGCTGACTGTCAATGACCGGGTCTGTGATATAACCGGTTATAGCCGGGAAGAAATGATCGGCCAGAGCGCCAGAATGTTGTACCCAAACGATGCCCAATTTGAACATGTGGGTACGGAAAAATACCGTCAGATACTCGAATCTGGAACCGGTACTGTAGAAACTCTCTGGCAATGTAAAGATGGCCGCATTATAGACATACTGATGAGCTCTACCCCCATCAATCCCATGGATCTCGCAGCGGGAGTGACATTCACTGCTCTTGATATCACGGAAAGCAAAAAAGCAGAGGATGCACTGCGAGAGAGTGAAGAACGGTTCCGGAAGCTGTTTCAAAAACACTCCGCAGTCAAACTGATCATTGATCCGGACACGGGGCGTATAATCGATGCCAATGATGCAGCGTCACGCTTTTATGGGTGGCCGATTGACGAAATCAGGCAGATGCACATTCAGCAGATCAACACACTGCCTCACGAGGCTGTGAAAACCAATATGGAGAAAACCCAATCATCGGAGTCTGCCAGATATGAATTTCGACACCGAAGGGCAGACGGATCTATCAAGGATGTGGAGGTGTTCAGTAACAAGATCGATATGGCGGGAAAGAGCTTTCTCTATTCTATTGTCCACGACATTTCTGAGCGCAAGCAGGCTGAGGAGGCACTCCTTCAAGAATATGCGTTTCGTAATGCCATAATAGATCATGTTGCCGAAGGCCTCTGTGTCTGTCATGAAACCAAAGCGTACCCGTTCGTCAAGTTTACCATCTGGAATGAACGCATGGCCGAAATTACGGGTTACACCCTGGAGGAAATAAACCGCCTGGGGTGGTATCAAACTGTATACCCAGATCCTGAGTTACGAGCCAAGGCAATTGAGCGCATGCAGAAAATGCGGCAGAGTGATGATCTTCGTGCCGAGGAATGGGAGATTACCCGTGCAGACGGGAACAAGCGTGTTTTAATTATCTCATCCTCGGTATTTAAATCTGACGATGGCGTGACACACGTCATGGCGCTCATGCAAGATATCACCGAACGCAAACGCATACAAGATGCTTTGCTAGAGAGCGAAACCCGTTATCGCCTCCTTGCCGATAATGCGATGGACGTCATCTGGACGGTAGATTTTGATAATCGAATGACCTATGTCAGTCCCTCCATTGAGAGACTATTTGGTTTTACTGCAGAAGAGGCAATGGCGCGAACGATGCAACAAGCATTCACTCCAACTTCTTTTGAAATTGCAATACAGATTTTTGCCGAGGAAATGGCGATTGAAAGTGCAGGACACGGTGATCCATCCCGGTCACGGATGGTAGAACTGGAAATGTTTCACAAGAAGGGGAATACCATTCCGATCGAAGGGCATTTTTCTTTCTTGCGCGATCCAACAAGGAGGGCGATTGGCATTCTTTCGATTGTGCGCGAAATTACCGAGCGTAAGAGGTTTGAAGCTGAAAATGCGGAACTCGAAGCCCAGAACTGGCAACTTCAAAAAGCCGAAAGCCTTGGATGTATGGCCGGGGCCATTGCCCACCATTTCAACAACCAGCTTCAGGTTGTCATGGGGAATATGGAAATGGCCATGGTCAGTCCACCACTTGGGGCAGATGCTTCAGCTCTCCTTGAAGAAGCCCTGAAAGCGGCCCACAAGGCAGCACAGATAAGCGGCCAGATGCTGACCTACCGTGGACAAGCTCCTGGTAAACATGCATTGCTGGACCTGTCCGAAATCTGCCTCCAAACGTTACCCATTCTTCAGGCCGCAGCTCCCAAATATGTTATCCTTAAGGCCGATTTTTCCTCTCCCGGCCCTGTTATCCGTGCTAACGCAGGGCAGATACAGCAGGTTCTGACTAACTTGGTTTCCAATGCCTTCGAGGCAGTTGGCAAGAACCAAGGCATTATTGCCTTGACAGTCAAGACGGTTTCTCGGGCGGATATCCCCCTCTCAAAGCATTTCCCCATTGAGTGGCAGCCTGAGGACATCGTTTATGGCTGCCTGGAAGTGGCTGATCCAGGCTGTGGAATCACAGAAAACGACATTGATAAGATCTTTGACCCGTTTTTCACTACAAAATTCACCGGCCGGGGATTGGGATTACCTGTGGTTCTTGGAATCGTTCGGACACAACACGGTGCTATCACCGTGGAGAGCAAACCGGGATGGGGCAGTATCTTTCGGGTTATATTTCCGGTTTCGACTGAAGAAGCTCCCCATAAGCCAGATAAATTGTCTCAGCCCCCGGAGACAGAAGGTGGCGCCATAGTGCTGGTGGTAGATGACGATGAAATGGTGCGTAATATGGCCGCGACAATGCTTAGGCACCTTGGTTTCAGTGTAATAGAAGCGAAGGACGGTATCGAAGCGGTGGAGATATTCCGGCAGCACAAGGATGAGATCCGCTGTGTTCTCTCCGACTTGACGATGCCTCATATGGACGGCTGGGAGACACTGGCTGCTATGCGCGAGCTTTCACCAGGCATTCCGGTGATTCTATCCAGCGGATATGATGAAGCTCAAGTTATGTCAGGAGAACATACAGAACAACCCAATGCTTTTCTGGGGAAACCTTATCAACTTAAGGGGCTTAGAGAAACAATCAGTTGTGTTCTGACGGATCAATAATAAAATTTTTATGATAGCTGCACTCAAGCTTTTGTTATCCGATTCTTGAGTATTTGCTTCGCGGTTTTCTCATGGATACCGATGCAATTCTTGATTGATACGGAAACACTGACTTTGGAATAACTGGGTCGAGGAACCGGCCAGAGACCCAACCTCCGTTCATGAGATTGACCAAATGTTTTGACGACCGCCGGTCAGTTCGGCTATGGTTGATGATACCAGAAATGTTTATGAATAAAAATCCGGAATTAAAGACTCAAGCTTATATGCAAGTAAGCTCGACTTGAAATGATTGTGAAATCTTTGAGACCATGTTGACTGAAACAACATATGAAGCATTTGAGAGATGTAAATCCCTCGCTGACTTTTTTCATGAGGAAATATTTAACATTCTTGTTTGAATGTAACAGGTACAATTTATAGTGAAAAATCTCGCAGCAATAAAATTAATTCTCCTGATATTCACTCTCCTGCTTTTATCCCCAATTTCCAATGCTCAGGAGCAGGATCTCAAAGATAAGAATGTCGGATCGTTTCCCTTCCCCCTGACCGAATCAGAAGCATTATGGCTGAATAATCATAAAACGATACGGATAGGCGGTCCCAAAGCATTTCCACCTTTTCATTTTTTCGATGCGGCCGGAAATGTTCAGGGTATGGCATCAGATTATATCCGTCTCATTTTCAATTGCCTGAATCTGACTCCTGACATTCAAAGTAATTTGCCTTGGACAGACGTATTAAAAAAAGCTGCTGAAAAGGAGCTTGATCTGATTTCACTTTCAGCAAAAAGCGAAGATAGGGAAAAATATCTGCTGTTCACAGAACCATACTTGTCTTTTCCTCTTGTGATTATAACAAAAATTAATGAACCGTTTGTTGGAGGTCTTCTTGATCTGCATGAAAAAAAAATCGCATTTTCAGAAGGAAACGCAACCTATGATTGGATCATGCATGAAAACATCAACGTCGTTGCAATTTTTGAAAAAACCCCGCTGGACGCCCTGAAAGCAGTTTCATTGGGCAATGCCGATGCATGTATCGAAAACCTGGCAGCCGCTACATATTTGATTCAAAAACATGGATTAGCAAATCTTAAAATCGCAGCTCCAACCCCCTATGGGGATTACAATTTATATATTGCCGTTCGCAATGACTGGCCCGAACTGGTTTCGATTATCAATAAAATTATTGCCACAATCACTTCTCGGCAACAATCGGAAATACGAAATAAATGGCTTGCAGTGCGATATGAACACGGCATTCGTAAATCTGATGTTCTCAAATGGATTCTGGGTGTGATCGGTATTTCGGCCGGGATTCTTTCGGTGATTATTTTATGGAACAGGAAATTAAACAGAGAAATTCATGAACGTAAGCGGACTGAGGAGGCGCTTCATCTCAGGGAATCATATCTTATGGCAATTATTGAAAACCAGCCCGGGTTAGTTTGGCTAAAAGACTCTCATGGACGGTTTCTTTTAGTAAATCAGGCATTCGCAAAAACATGCGGTGAACTGAATCCTGATATACTTTTAGGTAAAACAGATTTAGATATTTGGCCCAGTGAGCTGGCTCAAAAATACCGAAATGATGATATTGAAGTTATGAAAAGCTCCGAATCACGCACTGTCGAAGAGCCAATCTATGACGAAGGAGTAACAAAATGGTTTGAGACTTTTAAAAGCCCCATTTTTGATGAGCAGGGTTCAATAATAGGTACTACCGGATATGCTCATGACATCACCGGGCGCAAGCAGGCGGAGAAGACGCTGATTGAAAACCAGAGGAGATTGGCTGATGTCATCGACTTTCTGCCGGATGCCACCCTGGCCATTGATAATGAAAAGCGTGTCATAATATGGAACAAAGAAATTGAGAAAATGACAGGAGTTTCGGCCGCAGAGATGATCGGTAAAGGTGACTACGCATACACTGTCCCATTTTATGGCGAGGCTCGACCGCAGTTGATGGACTTAATCTTTATGGACAATAAGGATATAATGGCCCGGTATCCCAACATCGTTCGAGAAGGTGATTCGATTGTAGCGGAAGTATTCTGCAATGCCCTTTACGACAATAAAGGAGCATGGGTGTTTGTCAAGGCATCGCCCCTTCACGATCAGTCTGGCAACATTATCGGGGCAATTGAGAGAATCCGTGATATCACAGAACGCAAAAGAGTAGAGAAGGAGAAGGCCAAACTCGAAATCCAGCTCCACCAGGCCCAAAAATTTGAGGCGATCGGCACCCTGGCAGGCGGTATCGCCCATGATTTTAACAATCTACTGATGGGCATTCAGGGTCGTGTTTCTCTGTTGTCATTGGAGCTGGAGACTTCAGATCGTAAGTGGGAACACATCAACGCCATTGATGAATACATCATGAGTGCAGCCAACCTCACCAAACAAATGCTTGGATTTGCCCAAGGCGGGAAATATGAAGTCAAACCCATCGATATGAACGAATTGGTGCTCAGCAGCTCAGCCATGTTCGGTCGAACCAAAAAAGAAATTCAGATTCATGCTAAATGTGTAAAATCATCTCTAGTGGTTGAAGCGGACAGGGGGCAGATCGAGCAGGTGCTCCTGAATATGTATATCAATGCATGGCAGGCCATGCCCCCCGAAGGGGGAGATTTGTATCTGGGAACAAAGATTGTCTCATTGAATCAAGACTACTGCAAACCCCACCAGACAAAACCTGGGCTCTATGTCGATATCACGATCACGGATACCGGCAGCGGCATGGATGAAGCCACCCGGCAGCGAATATTCGATCCATTTTTCACGACCAAGGAAAAAAGCCGCGGAACCGGCCTGGGGCTGGCTTCAGCATACGGTATCATAAAGAATCACGGCGGCATGATTGCGGTTTACAGCGAAATTGGTCACGGAACCACCTTCCACATCTATCTGCCGCTATCGGACAAAAATGCGCATCAAGAGATCCCCAAGGAAAGAGGGCTCATCAAAGGATCGGCCACCATTTTGCTGGTTGACGATGAAGAGATGATCGTTGATGTGGGCCAGGCAATGCTGGAGAGTTTGGGCTATTGCGTCATGGTCTGCAGGGGAGGACAGGAAGCTGTTCGAGCGATCAAGGACAGGGGAGGGGAAATTGATCTGGTGATCCTTGATCTGATCATGCCTGGGATGGACGGCGGCACAACGTTTGATCGCATTCGTGAGATTCGGCCGGATATGCCGGTTCTTCTTTCCAGCGGATATGCGATCAACGGCCATGCGGACAAAATTATGCGTAGGGGCTGCAACGGGTTCATTCAAAAACCGTATAATATCTCGGATCTTTCCAATAAGGTGCGCAATGT
>AMWB02121301.1_pt1 | contig 10385 bp, 12 predicted proteins | sample 200311 | NCBI WGS metagenome assembly AMWB02 (sample SAMN02737377, study PRJNA173069) | bioreactor metagenome | biome: anode biofilm in microbial fuel cells | place: USA: California | collected 2010-12-16 | reverse complement strand
AAGGTCCCGGTCGGCAGGGGAATTCTCTCGCGGATGTTCGACGTCTTCGGAAACGCCATCGACCACCAGGCCGCGCCGACGGATGTAGAGTGGCGAACCGTCCACCGAGACCCTCCGGCGCTGGCACGGCGCGCCACCCGATCCGAGGTCTTCGAAACGGGCATCAAGGTCATCGATGTGCTGGTGCCGCTCGAGCGCGGCGGCAAAGCGGGATTGTTCGGCGGGGCGGGCGTCGGCAAAACCGTCCTGCTCACGGAAATGATCCACAACATGATCGGCCGCCACGAGGGGGTCAGTCTGTTTTGCGGCATCGGTGAACGCTGCCGCGAAGGCGAGGAGCTTTATCGCGAGATGCGGGAAGCCGGCGTGCTGCCGAACATGGCGATGATGTTCGGACAGATGAACGAGCCCCCCGGCAGCCGTTTCCGGGTGGGCCACGCCGCGCTCACCATGGCGGAGTATTTCCGGGACGACGAGCGGCGCGACGTGCTGCTGCTCATCGACAACATTTTTCGGTTCATCCAGGCCGGTTCCGAGGTGTCCGGCCTGATGGGGCAGATGCCGTCCCGCCTCGGTTATCAGCCCACGATGGGCACCGAGTTGTCGCGGCTGGAGGAACGTATCGCCAACACGGATACCGGGGCCATCACCTCCATCCAGGCCGTGTACGTGCCGGCGGACGATTTCACCGATCCGGCGGCGGTCCATACCTTTTCCCACCTTTCCGCCTCCGTCGTGCTGTCGCGCAAACGGGCGAGCGAAGGGCTTTACCCGGCCATCGACCCGCTGCAGTCCAGCTCCAAAATGGCGACCCCCGGTATCGTGGGTGAACGGCATTATCGCATCGCGCGGGAAATCCGCAGGACGCTTGCGCAATACGCGGAACTCAAGGATATTATCGCCATGCTCGGTCTGGAACAACTCTCGCCCGAGGATCGCGGCGTGGTCGCCCGCGCCCGCCGGTTGGAGCGTTTTTTGACCCAGCCTTTTTTCACGACCGAGCAGTTTACCGGGCTCAAGGGAAGGCTTGTCAGCCTTGAAGATGCGCTGGCGGGCTGTGAGCGCATCCTGCGTGATGATTTCAAAGACTACCCGGAAAGCGCCCTCTACATGATCGGATCGGTTGACGAAGCGCGGGTGCAAGCGAAAACCCACGGTGCGGCATGAGGCAGTCGACACGCATGACGCTTAAGGTTCTTCTGCCCTTTCGGATCTTCGCCGAAAAAACCGGTGTTTCGCGCATCGTCGCCGAAACCCCCGAGGGGTCATTCGGGCTTTTGCCGCACCGGCTTGATTGCGTGGCCGCGCTTGCCCCGGGGATCCTGATATACCAAAACGAAACCGAGGGAGAGGTTTTCATCGCCGTGGATGAAGGGGTGCTGATCAAGACCGGTCCGGACGTGCTCGTCTCCGTGCGCAACGCCATGGCTGGAACAGACCTGCGTCGGCTGCGCGCGGCGGTGGAGAGCGAATTTGTGAGCCGCGACGAACAGGAGCAGAATGTGCGCTCGGTGCTGGCGAAAATTGAAAGCGGTTTCATGCGCCGCCTGGTGGAATTTCATCATGAGCGATGAACGCGACCAAAAGTCTTTGAAACCGAAGCCCTCGCTCAGCCAAGAGGTCGGTGCGAAAGCTGCGCGCAAACTCCTGGCGCAGCGTCATGTCACGCGAACGGTCTGGTTCGGCTTGGGCATGATGGGTCTGATCGGCTGGTCGGTGGCGATTCCGACGCTGCTGGGCGCTGTGTTTGGCATCTGGCTGGACCGGCATTATCCGGGAGGCCGCTCCTGGACCCTGGCCCTGCTGGTTGCCGGACTTGCGATCGGCTGTATCAATGCCTGGCATTGGCTGGCCAAGGAAGACAAGGCGATGCGGGAAGAACAGGAAGATAACGATGAATGAAACGCTGACACTGGCATTGGCGTTGGCAGCGGGTGTGTTGCTTGGTGCTGTTTTCTTCGGCGGTCTTTGGTGGACCGTTCGCAAGGGCGTTTCGTCCAGGCGGCCGATGCTTTGGTTCCTGGGCAGCCTGCTGTTCCGGACGAGTATGGCGCTGGCTGGATTTTACGTTGTCGCGGGCGGTCATTGGGACCGGCTGCTGGCATGCCTGCTCGGATTTATCAGTGCGCGTTTTATCGTGACGCGGCTTGCCGGGCCGCCGGTTGAACACGGCAGCACCCCACAAAAGGAGGCCATCGATGCACCTGAGTCCCGATGAAATGATCTTCTGGCAGCACGGGTTTTTCAAACTCAACGCCACCATCGTGTTCACGTGGGGCCTGATGTTCCTGCTGGCCGTCGGTTCGAAAGTGCTGACGCGTAGACTTTCCACGGGTCTGGAACGCTCCCGTTGGCAGAACCTTCTGGAGATTGTCGTGACCGGCATCGCGAAACAAATCGAAGAGGTCGGCCTGCGTCAGCCGCGGAAATACATAGGTTTTCTGGGAACGCTCTTTCTGTTTATCGCGACAGCCAGCCTCGGCACCATCATTCCAGGCTACGAGCCGCCGACCGGCTCGCTTTCGACCACCGCGGCATTCGCGCTGTGCGTGTTCGTGGCCGTTCCGCTCTTCGGCATCGAGGAACAAGGGGTGGGCAACTACCTCAAGTCCTATGTAAAGCCGACCTTCATCATGCTGCCGTTTAACATCATCAGCGAGATTTCACGCACGCTGGCGTTGGCCGTCCGTCTGTTCGGCAACATGATGAGCGGAACGATGATCGTCGGTATCCTGCTCACGATTACGCCGTTTATCTTCCCGATCGTCATGACGGCGCTGGGGCTGCTTACCGGCATGGTGCAGGCCTACATATTCAGCATCCTGGCAACGGTTTATATTGCAGCCGCCACGCGCGTCCGCAAGCGCAACCCTGAATCCGATGCGAAATAGTAACAGATGAATTTTAACAACAAAAGGAGAATCCATGGACAACATGACGATTATCGCGGTAGCATCCATTGTCATCGCCGGCATTACAACTGCTTTCGGCACCATGGCACCCGCGCTGGGTGAAGGGCGGTCGGTTGCAGCGGCGCTGAATTCACTGGCGCAACAGCCCGATGCCTCCGCCACCATCACCCGGACGTTGTTCGTCGGCCTGGCGATGGTCGAGTCCACGGCCATCTATTGTTTCGTGGTCTCGATGATTCTCATCTTCGCCAACCCGTTCTGGAACTACGCCATCGCTCAGGTTGGAGGAAAGTAAGTTATGCTATTCGACTGGTTCACGGTCGCTGCCCAGGTGGTCAACTTTCTCATTCTCGTGTGGTTGATGAAACGCTTCCTCTACAAGCCCATTCTCCACGCCATCGACGCGCGGGAGCAACTGATCGCCAAGAAACTCGCGGAGGCCGCCACGCAAAGAACCGAGGCTGAAAATGAACGCGAAACGCTCCGACAAAAGAACATGGCGTTCGACGAGCAGCGCGACGAACTCCTGCACAGGGCGACGGACGAGGCAAAAGCCGAACGCCGCCGCCTGCTCGATGAAGCGCGCCAGGCGGCCGACGCCCTGCGCGCGCAACGACAGGACGCGTTGAAACGCGAACAACAAAGCCTGAATGACGAAATCATCCGCCAAACCGGAGAGGAGGTGTTTGCCATTGCGCGCAAGACCCTCGCCGATCTTGCCGGGGCGACGCTGGAAGAACGCATGAGCGAGGTGTTCGGGCGCCGCCTGCGGGAGCTGGACACCGAGGCGAAAGAAAGTCTTGCCACGGCCATGAAAACATCTTCCGGTCCGGCGCTCGTGCGCAGCGCATTCGCGTTGTCCGCCGAGCAGCGTGCCGCGATAAACAATGCGATCGATGAAACCTTCGCGACTGAAATCGACGTCCGTTTCGAAACCGCCCCGGACGTGATCAGCGGCATCGAACTGACCGTGGGCGGACGAAAGATCGCCTGGAGCATCGCCGATTATCTCGTCTCACTGCAAGAAAGCATCGGCGAACTGCTCAAGGAATCGTCCGGAGCGCAAGTGAATCCCGAGGCCACAGCCCCATCGACCTCCGGCACGAAAACGGCGGCGGGCGAGGAGGTCCGATGAAGATTCCGCCGGATGGTCTGCAAAGCACCTTTAAACACGCGTTCGCCGGGCTGCGCCGGGGACGCGAAGCCTTCAGGCCGCGACTGATGCCGTTCGAGATAGGCACCATTACCAGCGTCTCGACAGGCATCGCACGGGTCTCCGGTCTTCCCGGCGTGGGCTTCGACGAGCTGGTGGAATTTCCCGGCAATGTCCTGGGCATTGCCTTCAACGTGGACCCGGAGGAAATCGGCGTCGTTCTGCTGGGCGACTATTGGCACCTTCGTGCGGGAGATGAGGTCCGGCGCACGGGCCGGGTCATGGACGTGCCGGTGGGCGATGGATTGCTGGGGCGCCTCATCGATCCGCTCGGACGGCCGCTTGACGGCAAGGGCCCGACAGCCGCAACCCGGCGCCTGCCCATCGAACGCCCCGCTCCGCCCATCATGGACCGGTCGCCCGTCACGGTGCCGCTCCAGACCGGCATTAAAGTCGTCGACGCCCTCATTCCCATCGGACGCGGCCAGCGCGAGCTGATTCTAGGCGATCGCCAGACGGGCAAGACCGCCATCGCGATCGATACCATCCTCAATCAGCGCGGCAAAGACGTCCTGTGCGTCTATTGCGCCATCGGTCAGCGGGGGGCGGCCGTTGCCAAGGTCGCGGCAACCTTGCACGAAAAGGAAGCGATGGATTACACCGTCCTCGTCGTGACCGAGGGCAACGATCCGCCGGGGTTGGCCTACATCGCGCCTTATGCCGCAACCAGCGTCGCCGAGTTTTTCATGGAAGCGGGCCGGGATGTGCTGATCGTTTATGATGATCTCACCCATCACGCCCGCGCCTACCGCGAGCTTTCTCTTCTGCTGCGCCGTCCGCCGGGCCGTGAAGCCTTTCCCGGCGACATCTTTTATATCCATTCGCGGCTGCTTGAACGGGCGACGCAATTGCGCGAGGAACACCGCGGAGGCTCGCTCACCGCGCTGCCCATCATCGAGACCGAAGCGCAAAACATCTCCGCCTACGTTCCGACCAACCTGATCTCCATCACCGATGGGCAGATCTACCTCTCGCCGTCGCTGTTCGAGCTGGGCGTGCTGCCGGCGGTCGATGTGGGAAAATCTGTTTCGCGCGTCGGCGGCAAGGCACAACGGGCGGCCTACCGGGCGGTGGCGGGCGACCTCAAGCTCTCGTATGCGCAATTCGAGGAGCTTGAAACCTTTGCCCGGTTCGGCGCCCGCCTGGATGAAGATAACCGCAGGGTCATCGCGCATGGGCGGCGCATCCGGGCCTGCCTCAACCAGCCTGAGTTCGCTCCGGTCTCCATGCCCGCCCAAATCGCCGTGCTGCTGGCGTTGACCGCGGGACTTTTCGCCGACGTGCCGCTTGACCGGATGACCGAGGCCGAGCAGGCCGTGCGCCAGGCGGCATCCAAGATCCCCGGAGACGTGGCCCAGCGACTGGAGACGGCCGCCACCTTGAGCGACGAGGATCGTGAAACGATCATCGACATCGCCCGCCGGGCGATCCAAGAATTATCGCCCGATTCGGATACCAAATCCGATCGGGAACCGGAAACCGAAGATCGGCCCCAGCCCTGATCCGGGGGAGGAACCATGAGCGACACTGTTGCGAGTCTGCGACGAAAGATCGACAGCGCCGGAAATCTCCAATCCGTGGTCGGCACGATGAAGGCCCTGGCCGCTTCGAATATCAGCCGGTACGAGAGCTCGGTGCGTGCGTTGCGCGACTACTATCGCACCGTGGAGCTGGGGCTATCCGTATGTTTCCGGAGTGGTGCTTCAACGACATGGATGACCGGAGCGACAAGACGAATGGATGCGGGCGCCATCGGTGCGGTCGTGTTCGGTTCAGACCAGGGACTGGTCGGCCGGTTCAATGATGTGGTGGCAGATCATGCGGTTGAGACCCTGGGTGCGCTGACGGACAAACCGCGGATCTGGGCCGTCGGTGAGCAGGTTCATGCGCGCTTGCAGGACGAGGGCCTGCAAGTATCCGGTCTTTTCACCGTGCCCAATTCCGTCGGGACGATTACCCCCCTCGTCGGACAGATCCTCGTGTCCAGCGAGGCGCACCGAAGCCGGGAAGAGGTCGTCGAACTTCACCTCTTCCACAACCGCCCTGAACCTGGATCCGGAGCGGTTTATGCGCCTGTCCATCAGCGCCTGCTGCCGTTGGACGACATCTGGCAGCGCGAGCTCGCCACGCTTTCCTGGCCGACGAAGAACCTGCCCGAGGTCATGGGCGCCGGGACCGCCACCCTGCAGGCGCTCATCCGGGAATATCTTTTCGTCTCGCTCTTCAGGGCCTGCGCCGAATCCCTCGCGAGTGAAAACGCCAGCCGTCTGGCGGCGATGCAGCGCGCCGACAAAAACATCGAAGAATTGCTGGAAGACCTCAACGGGACCTACCATCGCTTGCGCCAGAGCGGCATCGACGAGGAACTTTTCGACGTCATCGCCGGCTTCGAGGCGTTGTCGACCGATCCGCGCGGACCAGTCCAATAGCATCGGCTCAACACCTCTGGGCCACGCTTTTAGGGTCTAATGCGCCCGCATCGGGCGAATTCGCTCATATACAAAATCAACATATTTCCAAATAGTTATATCGTTTTTATGTCGTCTCTACGGGCGAATTTTTCCCGTTATTTTCTGAGCTCTTTCTTTCTTCGCATAACTGAACAATAATATCTAATAGTTATATCGATTCAACTGAGCCGGCATGGCTCTTGCTTTACCCTTAAGCCCACATGGGGTAGCCTCAACATTCGTCATCGACGGAATCGGTGGCCATCAGAAAGGAAAGGATAAAAAAATGTTCGATCCTCATATTCTTCTGACCGGCATCATCATTTTTTTTGCCAGGATCTGTGATGTTTCTCTCGGCACCGTCCGAACGATCGTCACGGTTCAAGGGCGCACAGCCATCGCATTTACCCTGGCGATTTTTGAAATCATCATCTGGGTGACCGTCGCCAGCACGGTCATCACCCAGGTCGCGGACAAGCCGCTGCTGGTGATCTTTTATGCGTTCGGGTACGCCACCGGAAACGTGGTGGGAATCATGGTGGAGCGCAAGCTGGCTTTTGGAACGACGATTTTAAGAATTATCACTCCCGACGAAGGTCCTGGCATCGCAGCGCATTTGAGAAAAAACGGCCAGCCGGTCACCGTATTTCATGGTGAAGGCGTGCACGGACCGGTCGACGAGCTTTATATCGCCTGCCGCCGCCGGGATCTTAAATGGATCCTGCCCGACGTTCGGTGCATCGATCCCAAACTTTTCTACGTCATCGAACAGGCCCGGGATGTGAGCAAAATATACCGGCCGATCTGTTCACCACTGGGCGGCTGGCGAGGAATCAGCAAGCGTAAGTAGCCCCCAATCTAAGGGTATACGCAAGGATGATTGTTTTATGGATAGAATCACTTATCAGTCTCAAAGACATGATGAAATTTTTCGTGCTGAAAGTCGAGCTTGGACCTTTGACCTGCCGTAGGCCGGGTTTCGCCCCGTTTCCGAACAGAAGGAACCGAGCATGAAAAAATTTGACCAACAGAAAGAGGCCGCACCCGTCCCGGAGGTTGCCGTCCTTGGTGAAAATCGTGTCCACCGCATTCTTGTGCTGCTGCTGCTTTTGCTGATGGTGGTGGAGTGGGTTGCTCTTCTGATGGACCGGCGCTGGCTTTCGGCATTTCTGGCAACGCTCATTATCGCGACCCTGGTTTCGCCGGTTCTTTTTCGCCATAAAATGGAAATGGAAATTCCAGCCGAATTTCACATTACGGCCGTTGTCTTCATATTTGCGTCGCTTTATCTGGGCGAAATTCAGGGGTTCTACCACAGGTTTTGGTGGTGGGATATTGCGCTTCACGCATCGGCAGGCTTGTTGATGGGAATCGTCGGGTTTTTTCTGGTCTATCTATTGAATGAAAGTAAACGGGTGGAACTGCATATGACACCCGTTTTCATATCCTTGTTTGCATTTTTATTTGCAGTTACCATCGGAACTTTTTGGGAAATCTTCGAGTTTTTCATGGATCGGCTGTTTGGCGTTAACATGCAAAAACCGATGTTGGGCGATCCATCGGGCCTGACCGACACCATGTGGGATATGATTGTCAATGCGATTGGCGCATTTATCGTCAGCTTTACGGGATGGTGGTACATGAAACGTCAACGGAGGTTTTTTGTAAGAGATTGGATTCGAACGTTTATTGGGAGGAATCCAGGAATCTTTAACAAGGGCTGAGCGTAGCGGATGTCAAGGTTGTTGTCCGCCTGAGACATGCCAAGCTACCGCTTTCAGTCACCGGCCTGGCACATCTTGGTCCTTATCGAGGGATTGCCGTTGGTGTACAATGCGTAAATAAAACGAGCAGGGTTGATGATGGATGTTGTCTATGTTGTTGGGCCAGTACTCCTGATTGCGATCGTTTTGGCTGCGGTCTGGCTGGATCGCTGGAGTGTCCCTGTTATACTGATCGCTCTCGGTGCGGGGATTCTCTTTGGCAGCGATGTCCTGAATCTCTGGCATTTTGATGATATTGCGTTGACCAATCAGGTCGCGAACCTTGCCTTGGTATTCATTTTGTTTCACGGAGGTTTCGCCACCAAAAGGTCCGACTTCAAAGCGGTTGCCTTGCGTGCGGGTGGTCTTGCCACTTGGGGCGTCGTCCTGACCGCTTTGGCAACCTTTGGTGTTCTTTATGGGCTGTTCGACTGGTCGCTCCATAAGGCGCTTCTGCTCGCCGCAATCATTTCATCCACCGATGCGGCGGCCATCATGTCGATATTTCGTCGTCAATCTCTGCCGCCAAAACTGTCGTCTACCATCGAGATCGAAAGTGCCGCCAACGATCCGATGGCAATCCTGCTCACCGTGGCCGTGATCGAGGGAATTTCTTCCGGTGAATCCGCCTGGCTGTCGACCATCATTGTCTTTATCTGGAAGTTTACGGCCGCACCATTCATCGGCTGGTTCCTGACCCGTGGGTCGCTGTGGCTGTTCAATCGCCTCAGACCACAAGACCGCGGTCTTTACTACGTGCTTTCATTGGGAGTCATCCTGCTGATCTACGGGCTGACCGAAATGATGAACGCCAGCGGAATGCTGGCGGTGTTTGTCGCAGGCTTCGTGATGGGCAACAGCTCATTTGTCTACAAACAGGGCGTAGCGAATTTCTCGTCTGCGCTTTCCACGGTGGCCAATATCGGCATGTTCGCCTTGCTGGGACTCCAGGTGTTCCCCCATCAATGGGCAGCGCTTTGGTTGGACGGCATTCTGTTGTTTTCAGCGTTGACGTTGGTTGCCCGGCCCTTTGCGGTATGGCTGGGAACGGTGGGCATGGGCATTGGATGGAGAAACAAGATCTTCATCGCCTGGGCGGGCCTCAGAGGTTCGGTGCCGATCGTCCTGGCCACCTATCCGGCGGCAGCCGGATTTGCCATCGGACAGGATATCTTCAACCTCGTGTTTTTTGCCGTCCTGTTGTCGATCGCAATACAAGGTTCCACCCTGGGTTTGTTGGCGCGCCTGCTTCACCTCACGGTCCCCGCGCGGCCAAGCCCCATGTTCAACCTGGAACTCGTTACCATGACCGAAAGTGATTTTGACCTGATCGTGGTTGATCTTCCCGGTCCTCAAGGCGTTGTCGGACCGAAAATCGCCGAGCTGCGGCTTCCCGCCGGATCGGTGATTATCTTGATCACACGAACAAAGGACTTGGTGGTTCCAAAGGGCGCGACCCATCTGCAGGGATGGGACCAGGTAACCGTACTTGTCCATGCCAAGGATCAAGAGACCGTTCGCTCTGTTCTGATGAGCGCATTTTCTCCCACATTATTGTAGGTACAGACCATGAAACAATTCAAGAATATTCTCTATATCAACGACGCAACCGACGACCAGGCTTGGGCGATCGCGCGTGCGGTTTCTCTGGCGGAGAACAAGCAGGCCGACCTGACGGTCATGGACGTGATTCCCACCGAGGCCGTTACGGCAGGCATCGGATTGCCGCCCGGCGGACCGGTCTCCGCCGACTTGAAGGCGGCTGTGCTGGTCGATCACCACCGGCAGCTGGAGGCTCTGATAAAACCTTACAAAGAGCGCCTGAGTATCCGGCTGGATGTGCTGGTGGGCAACACGTACCTCGAGGTGATTCGCGCCGTATTGAAGGACGGCTACGATCTGGTGATCAAACCCGCCGAAAACCCGAACTGGCTTGAAAAACTGTTCGGCAATGACGACATGCATCTGCTGCGTCAATGCCCCTGCCCGGTCTGGCTCATGAAACCAGGCGAGAAATCGAGCTACAACACCATCCTGGCGGCTGTCG
>AMWB02039192.1_pt1 | contig 10387 bp, 14 predicted proteins | sample 200311 | NCBI WGS metagenome assembly AMWB02 (sample SAMN02737377, study PRJNA173069) | bioreactor metagenome | biome: anode biofilm in microbial fuel cells | place: USA: California | collected 2010-12-16 | reverse complement strand
TGATGGATGCCGGCATCCCCATAAAAGCTCCAGTTGCAGGTATCGCCATGGGATTGATCAAAGAAGGGGAGGCGCTGACCATCCTCACGGATATTCTCGGCGATGAAGACCATCTCGGTGATATGGATTTCAAGGTTGCCGGCACTTCAGAAGGCGTTACGGCACTCCAAATGGACATCAAGATAACCGGTGTAACCCGGGAAATCATGCAGACCGCACTGGAACAGGCGAGGGAGGGCAGACTTCATATCCTGGAAAGAATGGCGGAAGCGCTCTCCGAACCGCGCGAGGAAATGTCCCCCTATGCGCCGCGGATCACGACGATTTACGTCAAGACCGACAAGATTCGCGACGTTATCGGTTCGGGCGGCAAGAATGTTCGGGGCATAACCGAAGCGACTGGCGTGACGATCGATATCGAGGACACCGGGAAGATCAACATCGCAAGTCATGATATGGCTGCCTGTGAAAAAGCCATCAAAATGATCCGGGACCTCACAGCTGAAGCCGAAGAAGGCAAGCTGTACAAGGGAACTGTCAAAAAAGTCATGGATTTCGGCGCCTTTGTCGAAATATTCCCCGGCACTGACGGTCTGGTTCACATTTCCGAACTGGATACGGAAAGAGTGAAGAATGTCAGCGATGTCCTGCGTGAAGGTGACAAGGTTCTGGTAAAATGTATCGGAATCGACAAGCAGGGCAAAATCAAGCTCTCTCGCAAGGACGCGCTTGGTTCATCCCTGCCCGAATGACAGCATGAAATTTTCGGATTCTGGGATATAGTTACTTAATGATAGTCAAAACGCAACTGAACAATGGAATCAGGGTCATCACCGAGCGCATTCCCCATGCTCATTCCGTGTCCATAGGCATCTGGATTACGAACGGGTCCCGACATGACCGGAGAGAGCTGAATGGTGTGGCCCATTTCATTGAACATCTGCTTTTCAAGGGGACTGCACAACGTTCCGCATTGGACATCGCCCGCGAGATAGATTCCGTGGGCGGTGTCCTCAACGCTTTTACCTGCCGGGAATATCTCTGCTTCTATGCAAAAGTGCTCAGCGATGCGCTCCCCAAGGCTGTCGAACTGCTCACTGACATTTTTCTCAACTCATCTTTCGATGCAGCTGAAGTGGAAAAGGAACGCAAGGTAATCCTGCAGGAAATCCGGATGATCAAAGACAGTCCGGACAACTATATTCACGAACTCTTCTGCCAGAGTTTCTGGAAGAGCCATCCACTGGGCATGTCCATTGTGGGGACTGAAGAGAGCGTGACGGGAATGTCCAGGGACGTCCTGCTCGAAACCCGGCACGAGCGGTTCAGGGCAGACGACATTATCATCTGCGCCGCCGGCAACGTGAAACATGAAGATCTCATCTCCCTTCTCGCCAGACAGTTTGCCGAGGTGCCGGCAGGATCTTCTGTCTGTTCCGGTACCCCCCCGTGTTATGAGAAGCGGCTGGAAATCCTGGAAAAGGATCTGGAACAGGTGCATCTCTGCCTGGGAACCAGGGCTTTGCCGCAGGACAGTCCGCTGCGTTATGCCGGATACATCCTGAATACCATCCTCGGTGGCAGCATCAGTTCCCGGCTCTTCCAGGAAGTCAGAGAAAAACAGGGCCTGGCATATTCGGTCTATTCATACGTTCTTTCCCATTCCGACACGGGTACCATGGTTGTCTATGCCGGCACCAAACCTGAAAAACTCGTCGATGTCATCGACATCGTGCTCAATGAACTGAGTACATTGAAAAATGAACCGGTTTCATCGTCGGAAATGATTTTCGCCAAGGAACATCTCAAGGGGAACCTGCTTCTTTCTCTTGAAAACAATGACAACCGGATGACAAAACTGGCAAAAAACGAACTCTATTTCGGACGCCAGGTGCCCATACGGGAAATCCTCGATGGCTTGCAGAAGGTTACTTCCGAGGATGTCATGGACTTGGGAAGAGAGCTTTTCCAGGAAAATTCCATCACCCTCGAACTGCTCGGCAGAGTCGGCAGTATCTCCATAACACCGGCATCCCTGATGCTCTGAGCAACGAATGGGATATCATTTGCGCGTGAAAATAAGGCGTCTCAACTCGTCGAGTGGAAATCCCCTGCCGTGTTACATGACTGAGCATTCCGCCGGCATGGATCTTTACGCGGAATTGACGGGTGATGTAGTGATTTCCCCTGGTGACAGAGAGCGCATTCCCACAGGAGTGGCTATCGAGCTCCCAGACGGCTACGAAGCTCAGATCAGACCTCGCAGCGGCCTCGCGCTCCGCCAGGGCATCACACTGGTCAACTCGCCCGGGACAATAGACCCTGATTATCGCGGTGAAATAGCCATCATCCTTATCAACCACGGGAACGGCCCTTTTCGAGTGAGCAACGGGGACAGGATCGCTCAAATGATATTTACCCGTTTTGTCAGAGTTGATCTTCAGGAGGTTGACGACCTCGGGGAAACGGCACGGGGAGAAAACGGCTTCGGCCACACTGGTATTTCCTGATCAGTCATCGCAAACCCACAGAATACTTTCGGCCGGGACGAACATGCTGCTAGAAATCAACCCGTCAAATCCGCAAATCCGTCTTGTGACGAAAGTCGTTGCCCTCCTCGAAAACGACGGTGTGATCGCTTATCCAACCGATACTACCTACGGCATCGGCTGCAGTATCTTCAGCAAAAAAGGGATCGAAAAGATATATTTCATCAAACAGAGGGAGAAAAAAAAACCGTTCTCTTTTATCTGTAGTGATCTTTCAGATATCGCACGCTATGCAAGAGTCAGCAATTATCAATATAAGGTGCTGAAACGCCTTCTTCCCGGCCCCTATACGTTCGTTTTGCCCGCATCCAGCATTGTCCCCAACCTCCTGGTCACAAAGCAGAAAACCGTCGGGATCAGGATTCCTGACAACAACATTTGTCTTGCGATCGTCAAATCCCTCGGTCATCCCATTATAACCACGAGCGCCAACCGTTCAGGGGAAGAGCCTATCGGTGATCCAATTGATGTAGAACGATATATGGGCAGCCAGCTCAACCTGGTGGTTGACGGAGGTTTTCTGTCAACGGGAGTCAGTTCCGTTGTCAGCCTGATCGATGACTATCCTGAAGTTCTTCGGCAGGGAATCGGTGACGTTTCCTGGTGTGAATAGCCGGAAGCTGCTCACCTGCAGGTGACGGGGGAGGGTGCGTAAGGTTCCATGCAACCCAGCCGCAATGATACCCACATTCTGACTTGTTGATCTGTTTCAGCAGGAAATTATGAACCAGGATAGAAAGGGATATGAAATGGCGGTAATATTTGACTTTGACGGTGTCATCGCAGACACCGAACCTCTACACTACCGTGCTTTTCAGGAAATACTCAAACCGTTCGGCCTCGAATATTCCTGGGACGAGTACGTGAGCACATATATCGGATTTGATGATCGAGACGCATTCCGAGAAGTTTTCAGGTCAGCGGGAAAAGAACTGTCGACAGAAGATCTTGCCGCTCTCATCAACGGCAAAGCCGGGTTGTTCGAGAGAATTGTGCAACAGGGTGTAACTGCTTATCCTGGTGTCATCTCTCTGATCTCGGAACTGAAGGGTACCGTTCCTCTGGCGCTCTGCAGTGGAGCCCTGCGAAGGGACATACTGCCGATTCTCGATAGCATGGCTATCCTTGACGCTTTCGATGTTCTGGTGACGGCAGATGATGTTACGGAGAGCAAACCGGATCCCCAGAGCTATCTTCTCGCGGTTCAACGTCTTGCCGAGTCTTTTCCGGACAGAGCTATCACTGCTGATTGCTGCATTGCCATCGAGGACACCCCGTCAGGAATTGCATCTGCGAAGATGGCTGGGGTATGTGTTCTTGCCGTGACCAACAGCTACGATGCGGGCAGACTCGTGGGGGCCGTTCATGTGACTGATTCTCTCGAATCAGTGACTATTGAGATGCTTGCAAAACTGATCGGAAGGTAACACTGCCGCGGACGGAATAAACTGTCAACCGTCATGGATGGATTAGTGGCAGATTGGTGAGCACGATGGCGCCATCGTCCATGACGACCTTTCGAACAGCCAGGCTCTTGCTCCTTAAAGCAGGCATCTTGACGAACCGGCGTGAGCCCCACGACTCGGGAAGATATTCGGCGGTCACATTATCGCCCATGCGCCATGCCTCGAAATGAAGATGGGGGCCTGTTGATCTGCCCGTTGATCCCGTGAGCGCGATAACCGTGTTCGAACCAACCTTGTCGCCACTGGACACCAGGTTCTGGCTGTTATGTGCATAAAGGGTTACCAAACCGTCTTCATGATCGATGATGACGATGTTTCCATAACCGTTTCTGGTGCCGCTATAGGTAACAACGCCATGAGATATGGCCTTGACTGAAGTGCCTTCTGCAACGGCTATATCGATTCCGTTGTGGTTTCTGAGTTCCCCGGTGAACGGGTCTGTTCTGAGGCCCGGCGCGGAGGTGACAATCCCGTTGACGGGAAGACAGGAACGTTTCAGTCTTGAACGTGCGGCATTGGCGGGAGCTGCCCTGACGCTGGAAGTCAGATGGTTGCGGAGAAAAGTTCTGCCTTTTTTCGCATCAGGACGTGGTTCGCGGTGCACGAGCACGGCGTTTTTTCTACCTGGTATGTCGGTGAAGCAGACAGAGCCATCATCAGCGATATAGCGATAGACATCAGCGTCAGCATCGTATGCCGATATCAATAAAACTGCGACCGCCATGATGATTTGCATTTTCCAAATCATTGTTCTTATATATATTCAAAGCACCTATATTGCAACAACTACTTGACCCGTTATTATTCGTTATCTATCCAGTAAGTCGGGCAGTTGCTGATAAAGGCCGGCGCGGGGTTCTCCGGGAAATCGTGATGCGGCGCGTGTAACACCATCCCGGAAACCGGGGAAGCGCTCGAAGCCAGCACAAGCTCCGGTCGTTGCGTCATGCGTTGACAGATTATCACGAACTGCGAGCAAGCCTTGCAGATATTCGAGAATATTTTGAAAGGAGAAGTAAGTACAATGCGAATTGCTGTAGTAGGCGCCGGCGCATTAGGACTCTATTACGGGGCAGTCCTGCAAAGAGCAGGAAATGACGTGCACTTTCTCCTGAGGCGCGATTTTGATGCAGTTGCTGAGAATGGGCTTATGGTGTATTCGGTAAACGGCGACTTCCATCTCCCGCACGTCAAGGCCTACAGAACGCCGGAGGAAATCGGTGATGTCGATCTGGTACTGATCGGTCTGAAGACCTTTGCCAACCACAGATACAATGAATTGGTCTCCCCCCTGCTGGGGAAGAATACGTCCATTCTGACGCTGCAGAACGGTCTCGGTAACGAAGAAGCCCTTGCTTCTCTTTTCGGTGAACAGAGAATTCTTGGCGGAGTAGCTTTCCTGTGTTCCAACAGGGGAGTCCCCGGCGTGGTTCACCACTTGGGAGAAGGAAGGATACTGCTGGGAGAATACACGGGAACGGGTACGGCCAGAGCTGAAAAATTCGCAGCAATGTTCATGGAAGCTGGTGTTGAGTGCAAAGCTGTCCCGGACCTGAAACGTGCCCGTTGGGAAAAACTGGTATGGAACATACCCTTTAACGGGCTCTGCGCTCTGATGCTCAAACCGGTCGACGCATTGCTGTCACTGGCCGCAACGAGAAAACTCATCATCGACATGATGGGTGAGGTTATCGCCGGAGGTAACGCACAGGGCCTCATGAAAAACATGCCTGGTTCACTGGCTGACAAAATGGTCACTTTCTCCGAAAATCTCGGTGCATACAAGCCTTCGATGATGATCGACAGGATTGAGGGCCGATCCCTGGAGCTGGATGCGATTTTTGGTGTGCCTCTTATTGCGGCAGCAAACCATGGTGTCGCTATGCCGCGCGTCGAGGAGCTTCACGCTCTCCTGCAATTGGTGGAACAAGGCTGAGCATGTTGATGCTCTTTTCAGCAGCACCGGTTTCATTTGCCCATTAATGAGGCACACACTATCCGCGCTACAACGGCTGATCGTCTATCTATCCGTTTTTATTACTTTAGTTTATTTATTTCTGGCTGGCAAGCATATTGCAAAGTCATGTCGAATTCAGTATGCACCGGCAAGCGATTAGATCCGATCACGTTGCACAACAATTTTTCAGAGGGGGTGATCTGAGTGAAGAAGGTCGAAGCTATCATTAAACCGTTCAAGCTGGATGAAGTTAAGGAAGCCCTTAACGAAATAGGCATCCAGGGAATAACGGTGAGTGAGGTAAAGGGGTTCGGCAGGCAGAAGGGACATACGGAATTATATCGCGGCGCCGAGTATGTTGTTGATTTCATTCCCAAGATCAAAATGGAGATCATTATCGGTGACGATCTGGTGTCAAAGGTCCTGGAAACCATTGAACAGGCCGCGAAGACCGGCCGGATCGGAGACGGCAAGATATTCGTCACCAATGTGGAAGAAGTTGTCCGCATCAGAACAGGCGAGCGTGGACAAGATGCCATCTAGGCCAAACAAATTTTACCTGCATAAAGGAGATATGATATGACCCCTTCGGAAGTAGTACAGTTCGCCCAAGAAAATGGCGCCCTCATGGTAGACTTCAAGTTCATGGATTTTGTGGGCATCTGGCAGCACTTCACTGTACCCATCAGTGAATTCGACGCAGACACTTTTGAAGACGGCCTCGGTTTCGACGGCTCTTCCATTCGCGGATGGCAACCCATTCATGCTTCCGATATGATCATCCTGCCTGACCCTGCGACCGCAAAGATGGATCCCTTTACGGCAATTCCTACCCTGAGCCTCATCTGCAATATCTTCGACCCCATCACCAAAGAGGCTTACAGCCGCGATCCCAGGAATATCGCCAAGAAGGCAGAGGCTTACCTCAAGTCTACCGGTGCAGGCGACACCGCATACTTCGGACCAGAGGCTGAATTCTTCATCTTCGACGATGTCCGTTTCGATTCCAGCTCCAACCAGTCTTTCTATGTCGTTGACTGTTCGGAAGGCATCTGGAATTCAGGACGCGAGGAGTTCCCCAACCTCGGGTACAAGCCCCGCCACAAGTAAGGGTATTTCCCGGTTCCCCCGACCGATTCTCAGAATGACCTCAGAAACGAGATGGTCCTGGAGATGCAGAAAGTCGGCATCAGGGTAGAGTGCCAGCACCACGAAGTCGCCACAGGCGGGCAGGCCGAGATCGATATGCGGTTTGATTCAATGGTGGAAATGGCTGACAAGCTTCAGTGGTTCAAATACATCATCAAGAATGTTGCCCAGCGTAACGGCAAGACGGTTACCTTCATGCCGAAGCCGCTCTTTGGTGACAACGGTTCCGGCATGCACACCCATGTCTCCATCTGGAGAGACGGGACCAACCTTTTTGCCGGCGACAAATACGGCGGACTTTCCCAGATGGCCCTCTACTTCATCGGCGGCATAATCAAGCATGCCAAGGCGCTGAGCGGTTTCTGCAATCCCACGACCAACTCTTACAAACGCCTGGTGCCAGGTTTCGAGGCGCCGGTCAACATGGCCTATTCAAGCCGTAACCGTTCCGCTGCCATCCGCATACCCATGTTCTCCACCAACCCCAAGTCCAAGAGGGTCGAATACCGTACCCCCGACCCCTCATGCAACGGCTATCTCGCCTTTGCCGCCATACTCATGGCTGGACTCGACGGTATCGAGAACAAGATCGATCCGGGACAGCCGCTCGATAAAGACATCTACGGGCTCACCCCGGAAGAACTGGCCGACATTCCCTCTGCTCCTGGCAGCCTCGAAGAGGCGCTGAAGGCCCTCAAGGATGACCACGAGTTCCTTCTCAAGGGTGACGTGTTTACCCAGGATGTCATCGACAAGTGGATCGAGTACAAGACCGAAGCTGAGGTCAATCCAGTTCGCATGCGTCCCGTACCGTTGGAGTTTGCGCTGTACTTCGACATCTAACGGTATGAGCAAGACTTTTTCAGAAGGCGGGTTTCGACCCGCCTTTTTTTATTTCTTGCCAACCATCTCTCCAAGGCATACCATTCCATTCATTGACTTTCATAACCCGATTTGCTAGTAAGATACGTTCGACAGTTATTTCGCCACCAACAGGAAATTTATGGAAGATTTCATACTCAAGGTCTCCATCATGCTCGTTCCGGCACTCTTCGCCATCACCTGTCATGAAGTGTCCCATGGTTTCATAGCCTACCGGTTTGGAGACCCCACGGCCAGTTCTCTCGGCAGGTTGACGCTCAACCCGCTGAAACATCTTGATATCATTGGCACTATCATGGTCTTTCTGGTTGGGATAGGCTGGGCCAAACCCGTTCCGGTCAATTTTTCAAATCTGCGCAACCCGAAGCGGGACATGATTTGGGTCGCCGCAGCCGGTCCGGCAACCAACTTCCTGTTGGCAGTTGTGTCAGCCATGGCCCTTCGCATCATTGCATTCGTGCCTATCGAGGGTTCCGACCCGTCTGTTCTTGGTCTCATGCTGAAACCGTTATCATTGATGCTCGCCTTTTCTGTCTACATCAACCTCCTGCTTGCCATCTTCAACCTGATTCCCGTTCCGCCGCTTGATGGCGGGCGCGTTGTGACGGGGCTTCTTCCCTATCGCCAGGCAGCCGCATTTTCACGAATCGAACCTTACGGCATGATCATCATAATCGTTCTGGTATTTTTTACAAAATTTTACAGCACTATCCTCGCGCCCCTGCTTGCACTGGTAGTGAGGATTCTTGCCGGACCGCAAAGCAGTCTTGTTTTCAGCGTGCAGTCTTTCCTCATTTCATGAGCTGATGGTTGCACTACTCGGAAAAGCAAGCTGGCAGCAGCATGCTGAAAGAGCGGGGCGGAAGGTCTGAATACAGCGGGAGCCAGAGCACGTGATCAGTTTCACCACAACCAATTACATCGAAAAATCAGATAATAACATATCACTATATAATGTTAAACTTGACCAATTCGAAGGGCCGCTCGATCTGCTGCTCTACCTGATCAAGAAGAACGAACTTGACATCTGTGACATTCCCATAGCCTTAATCACAAAGCAATATCTCGAGTACATAAACCTGATGAAAGAGCTCAATCTGGAAGTCGCCGGAGAATTTCTCGTGATGGCCTCGACCCTGATCCAGATAAAGTCCAGCATGCTGCTTCCCAGCACTACGGAAGATTCCGCCAGTGAAGAAGAAGATCCGCGGATGGAATTGATCAGACGCTTGCAGGAATACAGCAGATACAAGGAAGCGGCCCTGCAGCTGAGTGAGCGCAAGCAGCTTGGACGCGATTTCTTTGCACGGACCTTTTCCTCCTCCGAGATCCAGCCGCCTGTGGAAGCGGATGAACCTCTGGAACTGGAGCTTTTCGATCTTATCGAGGCGTTCCGGCGCATTGTCAAACGAGCGCCGAAAAAAAGTTTTCACGAAGTCAGTGCTGAGTCCATCAGCATTGCCGAGAGAATCAACGAAATCCTGTCCATCCTGCAGGATCGGGAGTCACTGGCTTTTGATGATCTCTTCGAAGACGGCAGTGATTGCGATTACGTTGTTGCTACTTTCCTTGCTCTACTCGAATTGTGCAGACTCAAGATGATAAAAGTCAGTCAAAACAGCCAGTTCGGATCAATCTGGATACAACCGGCGGTCGTGGAAGATGCAGCCAGGTTAACGGTGGATGAGAATGCTGTCAACTAGCTCCCGCCTCAAATCAGTGCTTGAAAGCGTGATATTCGTTTCTGAAGAACCGGTACCATTCGACAAGCTTTGCGCTATACTGGGAGAAAGTACCCGCGAAGACATACGGAAGGCTCTCGACGAACTGCGTGAGGATTACGGCAATCCTGTACGAGGGATTTTTCTCGCGGAGGTGGCAAAGGGCTGGCAGTTCCGAACGCGGGAAGAAAACAGCGAGTACGTTCGCCGCCTCATCAAGACAAAGGCGTCCCGCTTCAGTCAATCGGCTCTTGAAACTCTGGCCATCGTTGCGTACCGCCAGCCTGTCACGAGGGCTGAGATCGAATATTTCCGCGGCGTCGATTCAGGTGGGGTCATCAAAACTCTGCTGGAAAAGAAACTGGTCAAGATCCTCGGCAAGAAGGATATTCCGGGGAGACCCCTGATTTATGGCACAACACGCGAATTCCTCGAGATATTCAGTCTCAGGGACTTGAAGTCCCTGCCGTCACTGCGCGAGATTGAAGATCTGGTCCTGGAGGAGAGCTTTGAACAGCAGGAGGAATTGCCTCTCGGAGATCAAGGTGCTCGTGAATGCGGGGAGCACCTGAAGGGGGAAGGGGAGGTGGCTCCTGATCTGGCGAAGGGAGGTGAGTTACCATGATGCGTCAGCCTGCCGTAGCAGGACAGTTCTATTCAGCT
>AMWB02005763.1_pt3 | contig 10389 bp, 28 predicted proteins | sample 200311 | NCBI WGS metagenome assembly AMWB02 (sample SAMN02737377, study PRJNA173069) | bioreactor metagenome | biome: anode biofilm in microbial fuel cells | place: USA: California | collected 2010-12-16 | reverse complement strand
AAATAATATTATTTTTCCCTATAATATAATATATAGGGAAAATTTGGCTAAAATCTTCGAAAATATATTTTCCTTGTTTGAAAGTGAGTGCCTCTCTCATCATCTCTTCAAAGTCGCGGCATCGCTTTATTTCAGGACTTGTTATATTTTTTTCTGTAAATTCTAAACCTGTATCCTCAACTGTATAGTTTTCAGTAACCTTTCGGCCGAAACCCCAAGCGGTAACCGCTTTACATTGTTTCTCATTGCAACCTATAGCAAAAACTAAAGAAGTTTCTTTGCCTCCGGGGTCCTTGACCCTGCTCCATGCTTGCCATGTATCGCTATGGGTTGCCTCATCTCTTAAAGCGTCGCTTTCCTCTTTCGTTTCGCGGTATGCATCGAAAGCGTTAGCCGGTTTTTCTGCGGCACCCACGGCAATCATAACCCGGCAAGAAGAAGAAACACCCATCATCGACGGCGCCTTATAATAGGTTACGGCGTGCGGGTGTTTGCAGTTCTTAAGCCCGTCTTCTAATATTTTTGCTTCCCTTATCGAAAGTGTGATTATTACGCAATCCTCGTCTCCGTAGGTTTCTAAAATTTTTATGATTTTATATAGTGTCTCCGTAGAGCGTTTATAAAAACTATTCTTACCCACGGATGAAAACTTTTTAGTATCAGCTAATATAAGCATTTTCTTATTGGTCTGCATCGGGTCCCCACCATGTCCGAATAAAACATTTTTTATAACAGTTTTCGGCGCAAATAATCCATGATAGTCGTAACTACATATTGTTGCCGATGTTAAAAACATACGCCTATCCTCTCGCTTTTGTGCTTTCTTCATAAATTTGCTTATCATGTCCGTAAACATTTTATCGACGGCCACAATAGAAACTTTTATTTCTCCATACTCCGGCACCGCATGGATATTGATAAATTCCGATGACATTATAGCAAGCATTTTGTAAAGTTTTAATACCTCATCGAGTGATAAATCATATTTCCGCCTGACCACGGTTAACTCTATCAACTCGTTATAAGTAGCCACGATTTCCCTTTCGGTAATATCGCTATAATTATTTTTAAAAGTCTTTGATAGCTTATGCTTAAAAAATTCCCGGTCTTTGCTATCTAAATATACCATCATAACCCCGTTTTTTATTTCCCCCTCATCTAATAGCATCCCGTAATCTGCTATTATTTTACGCAGTTGTGGAAAGTCCTGTGTAATCCTTAGATAATTAGTAAGGTTAACCCACTTTGCCCCATCGGCCGCGGCATCATTGTAAACCACCATCCCCGCACCCCGGCCATATTGTATTTCATGCACTTCATCAAAAATTATATTTTTAACACCCATTATCTTATTTAAAATCCTTTCGGCCGTGGTGTTCGGTCGGCTATGGGCTGCAAGCTGCAAAGCTACAAGTTTCTGATAAGTAATAACAATGCCCCGGTAATCGTTACAATGTAATATCTGTGTTACCGGACAGCTATAATAATGCTCGCAATCCGCGCACTTTTCGGCAAGTGGCAGTATAGGCAATTGTGCCAACTCGGGCCATTGGTGACACTTTTCTTCATTCAGTAAGCACCTATGATTTGAAGGTATGTGAATTATAACCCCGTCCGGGTTGTCCGAATACTTCCGCGCCTCTTTTATAATAGTATCGTCGGCAATCGCGTTAGTAGGCACAACGGCTAAAAATTTTTCTTTTCTGTTCATTGATTCCGCAATTAATGCGGTAGTAGCCCCGGCCCTTGTTGTTTTATAAGTACTCGCAATTCCACCCTTTATATTCTCATAGATAGACCACGCCACTAATAACCGCGGGTCGCGCGTAATCTGACCTAATTCTATTTGAACCGTCTGTAATTGCCTCCTTATTACAGATGTACTGATAACTATATAAGCTTATCACTCGATATGTAGCCAGTGAACTTTAAAACCTTTTCGTTTGCGCTTTATAAACTTTCTTATGTCCGTTCTCATATAACCGCCTTGTCTTTTCCGCCTTTCTTTCCTTCCGGGCACGGTCATTCAACTGCTTTTCTATGTGCTGCCATGATAACTCTGTAAGTTCTTTTGCATCAATGTCAATGAACTCTTCACATATCTGTATAAGGCTGTTTTGGGTTACCTCTGCCACGGGCTGAAACGCGCCAGTATTTCTTATAATTGCCTCATTTAATTCTTTATAAATTTCTATCAGGACTTGATAAGGTGTTTCGTCGGTCATATAATCCCCATTTCTTTTTTTACAATGTTCGGCAGCCCTTCAACATCTTCAATAAACTGCTTTCCCATCTCTTCCAGTTCCCGGGCATCCGATAACTTCCGCAAAATCTTATTTATTTTTATTCTCATGCTCCCGCATCCATTCCCGTTAATGTTTTTTCTCCAATTCGTCTACTGCATAGTATATTGACCGTCTTAAAGAATCTATACCATCTCTAAACGTTTTAGAAAATTCTTTTTCATGTTCGTTCGCCCTAGATAATTCACATGATATAGAAAATAATTTGTCACCAATTATATAAAGTTCATTGAGTTTATAAACAATAATCCACAATCCTATAGCAATTGATAATATTATTGTTTCCGTGATAAGTAAAATAATAGCTACATCCACGTTTACCATTTATTGAGCCCCGCATATCATTTCAATTTAAAGCCACTTTTTAAGCCCGTGGCGAGGTCAGTATATAAAGGGTGGTGTATTCATATTACCCCCACAAAAAACTCGCAGAATCGGGCCGTTTCCGTCAATCTGGCATGGGTTTACAGCATGTTACCGCAAAGCTTCCAAAACCTCCGCGACCATTTCCGCCCGGTCCGACCACGCGGATATTAATATTTTATACACTTCGTTAAATTTTTCAGCTCTTATCTTAAGCGATAAGAGCATAAAAACAAGATAAATGTTCCGTCTTCTTTCCCGCTCAAAGGGTTTGTTAATTAGCTTCACAATTGTGAATAGCATACATCCCCCTCGAGCCGGTCACGGTTCCGGCTCGTCCCCCTCGTCTTCCTCAACCTCTGCAAAGTACATAAGTATAAGGTCAACTTTTTCATTAAGTTCCTCGATAGCCTTTTCAATTACCCGCAACCGCTCCGCGCATGTCTTTTTCTTCGGCACGTATGGTTTTATCGGGCCCGGTTTTACTGGCTGTACTACTGGCTCGGGCACACTGTCCCCGCCGCCTGTCACATCGTCCGGCAATGGTCCGGGCATTGGTTCACCTTTCTTATATCCTGTTAGGTATTCGTCGCACATGTTTAATCCTCCGTTCATGCCGGGCACCCGCACGGCATGGCTTTCTTTCCGTTTCTCCAATCGCTTAGAGCGTCTTCTATTTCCTGCCTTAGTTCCCTGCGTAGTTCTTCGCTGGCCGGTACTTTTTTCCTGCTACCCATCATCTCACCCATCCACAATATAAAAATTTTAGATATCTATATGGAACCTGACACCAAAACCATAATTTTAAGAATATAGGCATTGAACCATATCCCATATATTTTTTAGATTCCAGTATAAAACAAAATTCTGGCATTGTTAACCCTCGTCAATCACATATTCTTCATCCTGCACAACGGCGGGTTTATCTTCGGAAGTGTATAATATGAACTTACCCAAAACATAATCATAGGTAATTAATCCTTCCTGCACAATGTATATTAACCCGGTGTGCTTCATGAACGGGATTTGAGCGTCGAACTCGCGTATTATATCCGCGTCGGTTTCTCCGGCTTCCCGCATGGCATCCAGAATAATATTTAAATCTTTCACATCTTCCGCAGTATTAATAAGTCCGACCATACCGAACTTAATGTTTTTTCGCGTTTCCTCAAGCTGGCTATATGCGTTTCCCATAGCATTCGCCAGCGCTTCAAGTTTTTTATCAAGTTCTTTCACTCGTTCACCCTCTTAGTAGACTGCATGAAAAAGTTATTCATATCCGCACGCTTAATCTTTTTGATTTTTTTCTCTTTGTCTGGCTTCATCTCTGATTTGCTCCAATACTCGCCTTATTTCTTTCAATTGTGTATCTATTTTTTCATATTCTTTATTGAAATAATTAACAATGGCCGTTAAGTCCGGGGTTAAAACAGACATGTCCGACGCCGATAAGGGCGCGGATAGAAGCACCGGGTCCGCATCTATAATATATTTATCGGGTTTGGTTTTTTTCTTAATCATGTTCTCAATCCTCAAACCCCATCTGATAGCCGAACGGGTCCGGCGTCGGGTCCGGGTCCAATTCTATAAGGGTGGTGTCGCTGATTGGTATCGGCCTAGTATACGCTTTCATTCGTTCCAGTTCGTCCGATAACCTTTTTAACTCGCCCATAATTTTTATAAGCTTTTCCTCGATAAAATCAAGTCTATCCCCAACGCTCCGCCTATAAATAACCTTATTCATCTGTTGCCCCCTTTCATATATTCACATTTGGCCTGATAGACCAAACCAGAAATATAAGCATAAATCATCAATTTTTCAAAAACCGTTGTTTCTTCATCTTTCAAAAGTTCTTTTATGGCTATGGTAACCGGGCCGCCCCGGATAATAAATTTATCAGCTAACCGCAACGCGTTATTTAAAACGTCGCCGAAAGCCCGGTCGGGCTGCACCATTCCCCGGATACTTTCAGTGTATCCCAAAGGATTCTTGGATGATGGCCATAAATAATTTGGCATGTCTGGCATTTCTATAACCAGTACCTCATTATCTTTTAGCTTCCCCATATTTAAAACATGGGTACCGGATTATATAAATCTTACGCGCCGAACAATTCTATATCATCGTGTGTACTGGCTGTAAGTTTTCTTACAATGTAATCCATTGCGACTTTCGCTTCGCAGTATTCACCGGGGACCACTTCCAGCGGGCACCCACTGCACCCGGTTAGACTGCAAGCCATTGTGATTACTTGCAAAGCTTTATGTTTCTCGCTTCGGCTCATTAGGTCTATATCTTCCTTTGTTGGCATTTGCATACTATTTGTTCCCCCCGTCGTCGATATCATCCGGCATAACTGACATATCCCGGTATACTGCACTTTTGATAAGATAATAATTTTCAAACCGTGGCATCCATTTTTTACGGCTTCCGTTATCCGGCGCTTCCCCGAATATTTCCACATACATATGTTGCCCGGCACTGGCTCGGTTGATTGCCATAACTTGCGCTCTCTGTCTCCCGATTAATATAACATCTCCTATATTAATCATGGAGCCGGGCACAATTTTAATGGTCGCCTCCGTCACATAGGAATACTTATATACTGGTTCCGTCATGTTTTATTGCCCCCATCACTTTTTAGCTGTTCGTTTTCCTTTAGTGGTATATATAGTTTTCTTCGGTTCCACCGGCGCCGGTTTTTGTTCGATAATCTCCCCGACTTTAAGGGTTTCATATGGTATAGGCGGATACTGTTTTAATCCGCAATCGTTGCGCTCGGTGTCCCACATCTGGCAAATTTCCTGCCGACATTTCGCAAAAGGTGAACGGATAAAAGGACATTCTTTAACATCCCGTTCCAATCTGCCATGTACAAACTCCTTAAGCGTTTCGTTGTCGTCATCGTCCCCGGGATACTCGTCTGTAACCATTCCCATAATTAACACTTCCAATTAAAGTTTATGTTGTCATCGTCGATTACTGCAACCCCGACGGTTAGCCGGTCGGCTATAAAGGCAAGCACGAAAAAGTCTGTCCCCTCTGGCAACATGACATAAATTAGATGTGTTCCTGTGGCAACCATTCCCCGGCCGTGGTCGTCGTCCTCATACTTAGCATCCCAATAAGATTGATTATACTCTTCGTGTCTCTCAATTGTTATCATCTGATTGCCTCCTTAAATAATTTCAAAAGAAATGTCCTCCATTCCCAAATCGCCTGTACCTTCCTTAAGGTCCTGCTGCTGTTCAACATACAGCATTATTTCCTCAAAAGTAATATCGGCTGTATAAAAACGATAAAATTCTTCATATAGTCTGGCAAGTTCGGTTTCCCCACATTTTTGTAATGTTGAAATGTGGTCTTCGACAACTTTGTTGTTAAGTTCTATGTCAACGTATAGCATGGTTTAATTCCTTCTATGTAGCTAATGTTATATAATCCTTTTCCTTAGAACGCTTCCAAGCCTCAAAACGCCGGTGACTTCCTGCAATGGCTCATATATATAGAAGCGCCGCACCTCTCTATAAATCCTTAGTTCCTCGCTCATTCCGCACATGCTAAAAGCTTTTGTAGCATCTGCATAATACATAAAGTTTACAACGGTTTGCGCTGTTCTCATATCCACCCCTCTAATGTAGTTTTAACCCCTACTTCTTTACATGCTGATTTAGGCACCCATGCACAAAGTCCGTCCGTAAATCGGAATAAGTGGGCTTTGTCTGTGCTATGCTCAATAGTTGCCACATGCCCGGTTATCCCCGTCCCATCAAATACCCACGATTCCACGGAATAATATTTTTTATGTTCAGTGTCGTGAATTTTTACACGGGCCGGGGCTTCATTTATTCGCCCCCTCTGGCATATCTTCAAGCGGACACCACCCCGGGATTTTTAACCGGTCATCAATATAATTGTGCGTGACCCCACATTCACAATAATTTGACACGTTGCCCTTGATAAAATCCAAATACGGGCATTGCCCGCAACTTATAACTTTAATAATTTTCATTTATTTAGTACCCCCGCGTGAAATGATATCCTCGTTTAACATGTGATAAATTTTTTCAACATGTACCGGGTTGGCCAGTGTTATATTTTTTCTTATAAATACAATCATTGGCTCGTCATCTGATATAACCATTAACATATTTTTATTCCTCCACGTTATCGGTTTCGTCGTCATCATCCTTAACGGTGCAAGCACCGCGGGTTATGTACTCCGCGGCCTTTGCAGCCCTTCCGGCAGCCCAAACGATAAGCTTCTTATCGTTCTGTAACTTTTCAAGCCACCCAACAATATAAGCGCTGTTTATATCGAAAGTTTCTTCGGCAATCTCCGCGCCCATCATACCAAGCAGTATAGACGCGCCCATTTCGGCTACAAGTTCTTCGCGGCTGTATGATTCACTTGCGAAAACGTGGTCATCGCCGTCTATTGCAAAACGGTTTAGACGCTTTGGATGTCCGGTGCTGTGGGTCATTTCGTGAAACATGGCACTATAATATAGTTCCGGCTTTTCGAACTTGTTTATTTCCGGCACATTAACCTTGTCCAAAACCTCGCAGTAGTAAGCACCATCATCATAGTGTGTTACTTCCTTAAGTTCCTTAGAGTACAGTTCAACCACATTTTCACATTCCTTAATAAGTTCATGCTTAACTGTGCTCTGCTTGCTCTCAATCCCTTCAACCTGCGAGATGTGGAACACATAGTAATATCTAAGCATTGGAATCCTGACAACTTCCGGGTTTCCATCCTTATCCTTCTTATCGGTCTTCTTTTCAAGCATCTTGAAGTATGTTATAAGGTGTCCGTGCTCTCCCTTCTTAACACTTCCTCCGGCCTGCTGTGCCTGCTTGAATGTCATGTATTCGCCACCACCCGGCAGCATGAATAGATTGATACCATGATAAGGCTTTTGTGTAACCCAATTAACGGGCATACCTTCCGTCCATGTTCTGCGCCACGGTATAACGCCCGTTTCCAAAGCCTTAATCATTCTCTCAGTGACGATTTGGTAAACGTCTACCGCCTTGTTGTTGTTGGTCTTTGTTGTCATAATACTTTGCCTCCTATTCGTTAGTTAGTAGTATGCACGGCAAAGTATAAATAGTTATCGTTTTTAAAAAAGTGTGATAGTTTACATATACATATTACCGTCGGGTCCGTCCACGACATTATAAGATAATTCCCCCTCGTCACCCTCTTCGACAATATCCGTCATTTACTGTAAAGTTTCTATTAAAGTGGTCCCACATATTACAGCCCACGCAAAAGCCATAACGTCCCGGCGCTGGCCGAACTCTTCCATAACTTTACAAAATATTGTGAACTTGTCGTTTTCGACCATTAAAATATCGCCGATGAAGTCTAAAATTTCTTCAAAGTTGACCGGGGCTAATCCTTCCTGTATTATAGCCGGTTCGTCGGTCACATAAATATGTGGCTTTGGGGTTATTGCAAGGTTCTTTACAATGTGCATTTTCTCACTTCCTTTTTAGATATCCTAATTTGTTGACCATTTAAAGCCATGCCGCTTAAGATTCCTTCGGCGTAAAATTCCACCCGGGCCCCATATTTATCTTTATACTTATCGTTTATAGTTTTCAAAGTTTCCAGTTTTGAATCCCCATGCATAAAACCAAACATTATAATTTTCACAATGTCGCTTTCTACTTTGTCCCATTCCGGCGGATATCCGAAATTGATTTTATGCGTTTCGGAATCATACCCGAGTACCCGCCCGTCCTCTGTTTCGAAAACTTTTACAAATGTCACTCCATCGCCCGCCGTATTCGTTCCCTAAATGCATCTATGCGCCGCACCGTGTTTACTTGCGGCCCCCCGCTGATATTACTACGTTCCCCGTTTCCGTTTCCGAGTTCGTCACGGCTCCGGGGTCCGAGTTTATTTCTTTCATTATTTTCAAAAGTAGTTCATCGTGTAACTTTTGCGTTTCAATGTCATAGGATTTTAGTTTTTCTTCAATATATGATTCCTTTGTTTTAGCTGTTATCTGTGTCAGCATGTCTATTTTTGCTTCAATCTGTGCAAGCGTTGCCATTACTTCTTTTAAATCATTTGAAGTAAGCGTTTTGACTTCGGCGGCTATGTTATCGTATTCCTTCCCGGCGGCTATCCCGGCATCCTCCCGCTTAGTTTCCCGGGCCGCGGTCAACTGCCGCACCTGTTCAATATAGTCATTTATCGTTACCATGTAACCACCTCAAAAAATTGATGGGGTTATTCCTCACCATCCGTGCTATTCATCAATTCAGCCAGCAGTTCACCAAAATTGCTTGGCTTTGGCTTGTACACCTTTTTCATGAAATCTTCCATACCGAAAAGGACAATTCCATATAGTACCCCATTGTCTCCGTGTATCTCATGAAGTTTTTTGAATATGTCAAAAAACCCCGCGATGTCTTCACTTTCATGAAGCTTTGCATATGTTTTATGCACAGCCTCAATAAAGTGAATTTGTTTTATTCCACGGAAATTAAATGAACCGTCGTTCATTAGTTGTACATATCCCCCGTCTTCCAATTCCACGCGGTCAACTTCTACCGCGTCGGATTTTTGTTCGGTTACTGTAGCCATTTCTTTACCCCCATACCTGCTTAGTTTCCATCATTTCCTCTGCTTCGTCGTCCGGCTCATTACCGGATTTTTTGACCTCTCGTTTGGTAATTTCTTTTGCAAGTTCGGCTTCGATTTCTTCAATTGTTGGCATCGGTTGGCCTGTGATTGTCCGCATCATCATATTGTGTCGGGTGCTTTGTTCGACTTGGGCCCCCATGCAGATAAGAACCGCATAAGTCAACCCATCGTCTCCGAACTTGCCGGGAATTTCTTTAAGAATGTCTGAGTAGTCCATACCTGCCAGTTTTCTTATACCGATGTATGTAAGAACGCTCCGGGCAAGATGTGCCTTTGGCATCATGTGGAAATCTATTGTCAAATCGCTTATTTCAAGGTAATGCTCTTCGTCACCATAAAATAATTTAGTTGGTTCACTCATTTGTTTCTGCCTCCATCTCGTTAATGCTTACGACTTTGAACGCTGACGCCTTAGATGCATTTAATGACGCGCCCGCGTGCAAGCCTAGCAACTTATCTATTTCTTTGAAGTCAAGCCCCTTAATATGATGCAAATAATAAATTATAGCTTGGTGTAAGCTAAGATTATATTGTGCATACGCTACCCTCAAAAATGAAGTGGGTATTTCAAAATCAACGGCTTCCTCCATACTATCACGTCTTAAATGTGTACTTCCTGCCAATCCACATTTTATCTTGCTTTGCCATGTCCTGATTTATGCGCCTTAGTCTGTTTCCGGCGGCCTTTATGACTTCCTGAATCCTCATAAAGACTTCGGGCGGTTTTACTTCCCCGACCTTAAGAACCACATGGATATTATCATTTGTGATAATAACCAATTCGTCCGGCACACCATCCACCATAAACACGGCGGGCGCTCCGCACTGCACATAGGCAACTGGCAACTTACTTAAAGGCAATGCTTTAACGCTTATTACCTTCATAGCAAAGTTTTTTTCTTCGTCTATTACATGTTCATACTGTACTTTTATTGTCGTTTCAATGCCCCCATTTTATTACATTTTGGGATACTCTCTTTTAATACGCCGGATAATATAAACCTTTCTGTATGTCAACCAACATCATTTCAATTTAAAGCCACTTTTTAAGCCCGTGG
>AMWB02091362.1_pt2 | contig 10395 bp, 9 predicted proteins | sample 200311 | NCBI WGS metagenome assembly AMWB02 (sample SAMN02737377, study PRJNA173069) | bioreactor metagenome | biome: anode biofilm in microbial fuel cells | place: USA: California | collected 2010-12-16 | reverse complement strand
CTGCCGATGCCATCGGCAATGCCCAGTTCGCCGTTCAGCATGAGCGTGTATTCCTTGCCGAAGGGGAAGTAGCGCTGGTACTGGAAGTTGGTGCGGTAATACTTGAGGCTGCTGCCGGCGCCGAGTTCGCCGCCGATGCGCGCGATGTAACCCTTCAACGGATAGATGCGGCTGTCGAGCGTATCCTTCGACCAGCCGAGCGTGGCGATCAGGCCGGAGAACTTGTCGCCGTACTTGTCGAGGAGCCGGCCGCCGATGCCGTCGGCAATGCCCAACTCACCGTTCAGCAGGAAGGTGTATTCCTTGCCGACGGGGAAGTAGCGCTGGTACTGGAAATTGGTGCGGTAATACTTGAGGCTGCTGCCGGCGCCGAGTTCGCCCCCGATGCGCGCGATGTAACCTTTCATCGGATAGATGCGGCTGTCGAGCGTGTCCTTCGACCAGCCGAGTGTGGCGATCACGCCGGAGAACTTGTCGCCGTACTTGTCGAGGAACTGGGTGTAGCGCACCGGGGTATAGCTCGTGGCCTTGATCTTGGTGGAGTCTATCGCCAAGCCGAGGTTAATCGAGTCGTCCTCGCCGATCGGGAAGCCGTAGCGCACGCCGCCGCCGTACGACTTGGTCGCGTAGGTGGCCAGGCTGGTTATCTCCTCGGTATCCGTATCCTTCATGTACACGTCGAAGCCGCGGCTGATGCCGTCGATCGTGTAATACGGGTCGGTGTAGGAGAACGAGTACAGCTTGTTGATCTTGCTGGTGTTGAAGCCGACCCCGACGTGCTTGCCGCTGCCGAACAGGTTCTGCTGGTTGACCGAACCGGAGAGCACCACCCCTTCCGAACTGGACAGGCCGGCGCCGAGCATCAGGTTGCCGGTCGGTTTTTCCTTGACGTTCACGTTGAGGTCGACCTGGTCGGTGGTGCCCGGCACCACGGGCGTCTCGACCGTCACTTCGTCGAAGTAGCCGAGCTTGTCGACGCGCGAGCGCGACTTGTTGATCTTCTCGCCGTCATACCAGGCAGCCTCCATCTGGCGCATCTCGCGGCGGATCACCTCGTCGCGCGTGCGCGTGTTGCCCTGCACCTGGATGCGCCGCACGTAGACGCGCCGGCCCGGGTCGACGAACACCGTGAACGCGACCTGCTTCTTTTCCTTGTCGATTTCCGGCGCGGCGTTGACGTTGGCGAACGCATAGCCGTCGTTGGAGAGACGGTCGCTGATCGCCTTGGTCGTCGCGGTGACCTGCTCGCGCGAGAACAGACTGCCGGGCCGGACGGTCACCAGCTTGAGCAGTTCCTCCTCGGACAGCAGCAACTCGCCGGCAAGCTTGACCGCGGACACCGTGTACTGATCGCCTTCGGTGATGTTGATCGTGATGTAGATATCCTGCTTGTCGTTGGAAATCGCCACCTGCGTCGAGTCGATGTTGAACTCGATGAAGCCGCGGTCGAGGTACCAGGAACGCAGGGTTTCGAGGTCGCCCGACAGCTTCTGCTTCGAATACTGGTCGTTCTTCGTGTACCAGGTCAGCCAGCCCGGCGTGCGCAGGGTGAACAGCGCCAGCAGGTCCTTTTCCTTGAAGGCATTGGCGCCGACGATGTTGATCTGGCGGATCTTGGCGATATCCCCTTCGTTCACCGCGAAGGTGATGCCGACGCGATTGCGCTCCAGCGGCGTTACGGTCGTGGTCACCTGCGCCGCATAGTAGCCCTGCGACAGATACTGGCGCTTGAGCTCCTGCTCGGCACGCTCGACCAGCGAGCGGTCGAAGATGCGTGATTCGGACAGGCCAACCTCGCGCAGTCCCTTGCGCAGCTGATCCTTGTCGAAGGCCTTGACGCCGACGAAATCGAGCGACGAGATAGCCGGCCGCTCTTCGACCAGCACTACGAGCACGTTGCCTTCGACCTCGAGACGCACGTCCTTGAAGAAGCCGGTGCCGAACAGCGACTTGATCGCCTGACCGGCCTTGTCCTCGGTCAGCGTGTCGCCGACCTTGACCGGCAGGTAGCTGAAGACGGTGCCGGCCTCCGTGCGCTGGATACCCTCGACGCGGATGTCGCGCACCACGAAGGGATCGAAGGCGGCGGCACCCGGGGCGACCAAGGCTGTGACCAAACCGATCAGGAAAACGGGAAGAAAACGATTCATGCGTCAGCCGGAAATCAGACGGTTGATGTCATTGTAGAACGCCAGGAGCATCAGCATGGCGAGCAGCGTCAGGCCGACCTGCTGGCCGATTTCCATGATCCGCTCCGAGAGAGGCCCACCCTTGATTACCTCGGCGAGATAATACATTAAATGCCCGCCATCCAGCACCGGGATCGGCAGCAGGTTGAGCACGCCGAGGCTGATGCTGATCAGCGCCAGAAACCGCAGGTAATGGTCGGCGCCCATGCGCGCCGACTGGCCGGCATAGTCGGCGATGGTGACCGGCCCGGAAACGTTCTTGATCGACAGTTCGCCCATCACCATGCGTCCCATCATGCGCAGGCTCAGCACCGCGGTATCCCAAGTCTGCACCAGCGCGTGCCGCAGCGCATCCGCCGGCGCATAGCGCACGGTGATCAAGGCGGCGTGCCGCAGCGCGGGGTCGTCGCGCACGGCGATGCCGATCCTGGCGGCCTGCCTGCCGCCTTCTTCGACCAACTCCGGACGAACCTCGATGTCCAGCCGCTCCGTCCCGCGCTCCACTGCCAGGCGCAACTCGCGGCCGCCGCCGCCGCGGATTTCGTGAGCCACTTCATGCCAGGCGGCAATCGGCTTGCCGTCGATGGCGACCACGCGGTCGCCGGCCTGCAGGCCGGCCCGCGCCGCCGGCGAACCATCCATCACCGCGCCGAGCACCGGCGGCAGTTCCGGCCGCTGCAGACGCAGGCCGAGTGCCTGCAGCACGTCGCCGTCGAGCGCATCGGCATCGAGGCGGGCCAGTTCGAGCCGGTGGATGGCGATATGGCCCTGCCGATCGATGGTTTCCAGCTCGACGGTTTCACGGTCCAGCACGCGCCGCAGCAGTTCCCAGCGCAATTCCGTCCAGGTCGCCACCGGCGTGCCGGAGACGTTGCGCACCGCCTCGCCGGCGCCGAGTTTCGCTTCCGCGGCGAGCGTGCCGGCCGGCGGCGCCGCCAGGATCGGGCGCGGTTCCTCCACGCCGGTCATGAACAGGAACCAGTAGAGCGCGACCGCCAGCAGCAGGTTGGCCAACGGTCCGGCCAGCACGATGAGGCTGCGCCGCGCCACGCTTTGCCGATTGAACGCGCGCGGCAGCTCCTGCGGCGGCACGCTGCCCTCGCGCTCGTCGAGCATCTTCACGTAGCCGCCGAGCGGGAAAGCGGCAATCGCCCATTCGGTGCCGTCGCGGCCGAAGCGCCGCAGCCAGAGCGGCCGACCGAAGCCGACGGAGAAACGCAGGATCTTGACGTTGCACAGGCGTGCGGCCGTGTAGTGGCCCAACTCGTGCACGACGATCAGCACGCCGAGCGCGAGCACGAAGGCGCCGGCGACCCACAGGAAGCTGACGAGGCTCATCGCCGCCAACCCGCCGCCAGTTCGGCGGCGACGGCGCGCGCCTGCGCATCCGCGGCGAGGATCGCCGGCAGATCGGCAACGGCGCCGGCGGGCACGGCATCCAGGGTCGCGGCAATGACTGCGGCGATGGCGGGGAACGGCAGCCGCCCGGCGAGAAAGGCTTCGACCGCGATCTCGTTGGCCGCGTTGAGCACTGTCGGCGCGTTGCCGCCGGCGCGCAGGGCGCGGTAGGCCAGCGCGAGGCAGGGGAAGCGGTCGAAGTCGGGTTTTTCGAAATGCAGTTGGGCGATCGCCGGCAGGTCGAGCGGCCCGACCCCCGCCGCGATGCGCTCCGGCCAGGCCAGCGCGTGGGCGATCGGCGTGCGCATGTCCGGGTTGCCGAGTTCGGCGAGCACCGAGCCATCGACGTACTGCACCAGCGAATGGATCACGCTCTGCGGATGCACCACCACCTCGATCTGCTCGGGGGCGACGTTGAACAGCCAATGCGCCTCGATCACCTCGAGCCCCTTGTTCATCATCGTCGCGGAATCGACCGAGATCTTGCGTCCCATCGACCAGTTGGGGTGCGCGCAAGCTTCGTCGGGCGTCACGCTCTTCAGGCGCTCGAGCGATGCGGTGCGGAACGGCCCGCCCGACGCGGTCAGCAGGATGCGGCTGACCCCGGCACGGGCGGGATCACCGGCGTAATCGGCCGGCAGCGACTGGAACACCGCATTGTGCTCGCTGTCGATCGGCAGCAGCGTCGCGCCGTGCGCGCGCACCTCGGCCATGAACAGCGCGCCGGCCATCACCAGCGCCTCCTTGTTGGCGAGCAGCACGCGCTTGCCGGCGCGCACCGCGGCGAGGGTCGGCTGCAGGCCGGCGGCGCCGACGATCGCCGCCATCACCGCATCGACTTCGGGCAGCGCGGCGACGTACTCGAGCGCCGGCGGACCGGCCAGCACCTCGGTGTCCACGCCGGCGCCACGCAGGCTGGCCGTCAGCCCGGCCACGTCGCGCTCGTGGCCGACGACCGCATAGCGCGGGCGATGCCGCAGGCATTGCTCCAGCAGGTTCGCGACGCGGCTGTTGCCGCTGAGCGCCACCACCTCGTAACGGTCGGGATGGCGCGCGACGACGTCGAGGGTGCTGACGCCGATCGAGCCGGTCGCGCCGAGCACGGTCAAGCGGGTCCGGCTCATGGCGCCACCCAATGCAGCAGCAGCGCCACCAGCGGCAGCGTCGAGGTCTGGCTGTCGATGCGGTCGAGGATGCCGCCGTGGCCGGGCAGCAGCTGGCTGCTGTCCTTCGCGCCGGCCTGGCGCTTCGCCAGCGACTCGAACAGATCGCCGAAGATGGAAAGCGCGGTCAGCAGCAGCAGGCAGCCGGCCAGCGTCAGGCGGTCGACATCCCGCACGACCGGCAGGAAAGGGGCGACCGCGAAACCATAGACGAGCACCCCGCCGACGGCGCCGGCCACGCCCTCCCAGGTCTTGCCGGGGCTGATCGACGGCGCGAGCTTGTGCCGGCCGAAGGCGCGCCCGGCGAAATAGGCGGCGATGTCGGCGACCCAGACCAGCGCCATGACGGCCAGCAGCAGCACCGCGCTGCGCCCGTGCAATGAAACCAGGGCGGCCCAGGTCGGCAGCAGGATGACCAGGCCGACGGTCGCGCAGGAGGCCGACCAGCCCTGCTTCAGCCAGAGCGGTGCGAACAACAGCCAGAAGACGGCGCTCAGGCCCCACAGCAGCAGAAAGCCCTGTGTCGGGCTGGACCAGAACAGCAAACAGAGAGCGAACACCAGCACAGCATAGGCGATGCGCCCCCGCGCACCGGCCCGCATCAGCCCGGCCCACTCCCAGCCGCCAAGCGCGGCGATCAACGCGAAGACGAACCCTGCGGCGACTGGCGGCAGCAGAAACAGGACCGCCAGGAACCCGGCGACGAGGAACAGCGCGGTGACGATCCGCGCCCTAAGCATCCGTGAAACTCGGGGCTGGCGAGGCGGCGAGCAGCTGCTCGCTGGTGCGGCCGAAGCGCCGCTCGCGCCTCCGATAGCTGGCGATCGCCTCGTCCAGCGCGGCCGCGTCGAAATCCGGCCAGAAAGCGTCGGTGAAGTACAGCTCGCAATAGGCCAGCTGCCAGAGCAGGAAGTTGCTGATGCGCTGCTCGCCGCCGGTGCGGACGAACAGGTCCGGCTCCGGCGCGTAGCTCATCGCCAGGAAGGGCTCGAGATCGGCCTCGGTGAAGCTGCCCGCCTTCTCGGGATAGGCCAGCGCCAGGCCGTTGAAGGCCTGCATCAGGTCCCAGCGGCCGCCGTAGTTGGCGGCGACCGTCAGGGTCAGGCGCCGGTTGTCGGCGGTGAGGTTTTCGCCGCGGCGGATCAGGTCGATCAGGCGCGGCTCGAACGCCGCCAGGTCGCCGACCACGCGCAGCCGCACGCCGCTGCTGTGGAGACGGCCGATTTCGCGCTCCAGCGCGGCGATGAAGAGATTCATCAGGAAGCTCACTTCTTCGCTCGGCCGCCGCCAGTTCTCGGAACTGAAGGCGAACAGCGTCAGGTATTCGATGCCGCGCTCGATGCAGGCCTTGACCACCTGGCGCACCGTTTCGACCCCCTGCTGGTGGCCGGCGACGCGCGGCAGGAAGCGTTTCTTCGCCCAGCGGCCGTTGCCGTCCATGATGATCGCCAGATGGCGCGGCACCGCCCGCCGGGCGGGAATGCTGCGGGTCGAACTCGAGAACATCGGGCGGCTTCCCGGCTCAGTCGGCCTGGATGGCCTAGATGGCCATCAGGTCCTTTTCCTTTTCGGCGAGCAGCTTGTCCACCTCGGCGACATACTTGTCGGTGAGCTTCTGGACGTCGTCCTGCGCCTTGCGCTCCTCGTCCTCGGAGATCTCGTGCTTCTTGAGCGCATCCTTGAGGTGGGCGATCGCGTCGCGCCGCAGGTTGCGGATCGCCACCTTGGCGTTCTCGCCTTCGTGCTTCACCACCTTGATCAGGTCGCGGCGGCGCTCTTCGGTGAGCATGGGCATCGGAATGCGCAGCAGGTCGCCCTGGGCGGCCGGATTGAGACCGAGATCGGACTCGCGGATCGCCTTCTCGATCTTGGCGCCCATGCCCTTCTCCCAGGGCTGCACGCCGATCGTCCGCGCGTCGATCAGCGTGACGTTGGCGACCTGGTTGATCGGGGTCGGGTTGCCGTAATAGTCGACCATCACGTGGTCGAGCAGACCGGTATGCGCGCGGCCGGTGCGCACCTTGGCCAAATCATGCACGAGCGCCTCGACGCTCTTCTGCATCTTGTGTTCGGCGGTTTTCTTGAGTTCAGCGACGATCATTGGGAACTCCTGACTGTCTTCAACAATGGACCAAGGTGCCTTCGTCCTCGCCCATGACGACGCGCTTCAGCGCGCCGGCCTTGAAGATCGAGAACACGTTGATCGGCAGCTTCTGGTCGCGGCACAGCGCGAAGGCCGTCGCGTCCATCACGCCGAGACCGCGGCCGATCGCCTCGTCGAAGCTGATCTTCGCGAAGCGGCTCGCGGTCGGGTCCTTCTTCGGATCGGCGGTATACACGCCATCGACCTTGGTGGCCTTGAGCACGATCTCGGCGCCGATCTCCGAGCCGCGCAGCGCCGCGGCGGTGTCGGTGGTGAAGAACGGGTTGCCCGTGCCGCCCCCGAAGATGACGACGCGGCCTTCCTCGAGATAGCGGATCGCCTTGCCGCGGATGTAGGGCTCGACGACCTGCTCGATCACGAACGCGGACTGCACACGGGCGTTGAGGCCGGCCTGGCGCATCGCGTCGGCCAGCGCCATCGCGTTCATCACGGTGGCGAGCATGCCCATGTAGTCGGCGGTGGCGCGGTCCATGCCGGAGGAGGCCCCGGCCATGCCGCGGAAGATGTTGCCGCCGCCGATCACCACGCCGACCTCGACGCCGAGGTCGGCCACCGTCTTGACCTCATTGACGATGCGCCACAAGGTCTCGCGGTTGATGCCGTAGGCATCCTCGCCCATCAAGGCCTCGCCCGACAGCTTGAGCAGGATGCGCTTGTAGCGCGGCGTGGCGGCGGACATGGGAACTTACTTCTTGGCGGCAGCGGCGGCAGCGGCTTGCTCGGCCACCTCGGCGGCGAAGTCGGACACCTTCTTCTCGATGCCTTCGCCGACGATGTAGAGCGTGAAGCCGTTCACCGTGGCGCCCCTGGCCTTGAGCAGCTGTTCGATGGTCTGCTTGCCGTCCTCGGCCTTGACGAACACCTGGCCGAGCAGCGTGACGTCCTTCAGGTACTTCTGGACGGTGCCTTCGGCGATCTTCTCGAGCATCGCCTCGGGCTTGCCCGCCTCGCGCGCCTTCTCGATGGCGATGCGGCGCTCGGTGTCGAGCAGGTCGGCCGGCACGCCGGAGGCGTCGAGCGCTTTCGGCTTGGAGGCGGCGATGTGCATCGCGATATCCTTGCCGAGCGCGTCGTCACCGCCGCTCAGATCGACCATCACGCCGATCTTCGAACCGCCGTGGACGTAGGAAGACAGCCTGCCCTTGGCCTCGATGCGCACGAAACGGCGCAGCGTCATGTTCTCGCCGATCTTGCCGACCAGCGCGGAACGGGTCGACTCGACCGTGCCCTCGCCCATGGGCAGGGCCGACAGCGCGGCGACGTCGGCGGGATTCCTGGTCGCCGCCAGTTCGGCGCAGCACTTGGCCAGCGCGATGAACTCGTCGTTCTTGGCGACGAAGTCGGTTTCGGAGTTCACCTCCATCATCGCGCCGAGCTTGCCGTCGGCGGAAAGGTACATGCCGACCACGCCCTCGGCAGCCACGCGCGTCGCCGCCTTGGTGGCCTTGTTGCCGAGCTTGACGCGGAGAATCTCCTCGGCCTTGGCCATGTCGCCGCCGGCCTCGGTGAGCGCCTTCTTGCATTCCATCATGGGGGCATCGGTCTTCTCGCGCAACTCCTTGACCATGCCTGCGGTAATTTCTGCCATCCTCATCTACTCCTTGGTTACTCCTGGGCTTCTTCCTGGACTTCGACGAACTCGTCGTCGCCGGCCATCTGCTGCACCACTTCGTTGATCGCCTGGCTCCTGCCCTCGAGGATCGCATCGGCCACGCCGCGCGCGTAGAGGCGGATGGCGCGCGAGGAGTCGTCGTTGCCGGGGATCAGGTAATCGATGCCGATCGGCGAGTGGTTGGTATCGACCACGCCGACGACGGGAATGCCGAGCTTGTTGGCCTCGGTCACGGCGATCTTGTGGTAGCCGACGTCGATCACGAAGATCGCATCGGGCAGCGCCGTCATGTTCTTGATGCCGCCCAGGCTCTTCTGCAGCTTGACCAGCTCGCGCTGCAGCATCAGCGCTTCCTTCTTGTTCATCTTCTCGAAGGCGCCGTCTTCGGCCATCTGCTCCATGTCGTTGAGGCGCTTCAGGGATTGCTTCACCGTCTTGAAGTTGGTCAGCATGCCGCCGAGCCAGCGCTCATCGACGTAGGGCATGCCGGCGCGCTGCGCCTCCTCGGCGAGGATTTCACGCGCCTGACGCTTGGTGCCGACGAACAGCACGGTGCCGCGCTTGCTCGACATTTTCTTGACGAAGTCCATCGCCTCGTTGTACTTGGCGAGGGTCTTCTCGAGGTTGATGATGTGGATCTTGTTGCGATGGCCGAAAATGTAGGGGGCCATCTTGGGGTTCCAGAAACGGGTCTGGTGGCCGAAATGAATGCCGGCCTCCAGCATCTGGCGCATGGTCGTGCTCATCGATTTTCTCCGATATGGGTTGATCCGCCACCCGGCCGGCTCCTCGCGACGAGGCACCCACTCGGCGCCGGGTGTGTGAATTTTGCCCTGAGGATCCAGGCAAGCCGCGCATTATAACCACTTGATAGTACGAACAGCAAGGGCGGCGGCCGGGCCGAACGGCAGGGGTTACAATCCGGAGACCCGCCATCCACGCCCGACAGAGAATGAGCGTCACGATCAAGACAACAGAAGACATCGAACAGATGCGCATCGCCGGCCGCCTCGCCGGCGAGGTGCTCGACTACATCGCGCCGTTCGTCAAGCCCGGCGTGACCACCGAGGAACTCGACCGGCTTTGCCACGACTACATGGTCGGCGTGCAGGGCTGTATCCCGGCGCCGCTCAACTACGCGCCGCCCGGCTATGCACCCTACCCGAAGTCGATCTGCGCCTCGGTCAACCACCAGGTCTGCCACGGCGTGCCCAACGAGCGGCCGCTGAAGAAGGGCGACATCGTCAATCTCGACATCACCACCATCAAGGACGGCTGGCACGGCGACACCAGCCGCATGTTCGTCGTCGGCGACGCCTCGATTCTCGCCAAGCGCCTCGTCGCGATCACCCACGAATGCCTGTGGCTGGGCATCGCGGCGGTCAAGCCCGGCGCCCGCCTGGGCGACATCGGCGCCGCGATCCAGCGCCATGCGGAGCAGAACGGCTTCTCGGTGGTGCGCGAGTTCTGCGGTCACGGCATCGGCCGCAAGTTCCACGAAGAGCCCCAGGTGCTGCACTACGGCCGGCGCGGCGAGGGCATGCGGCTCGAGCCGGGCATGGTGTTCACCATCGAGCCGATGATCAACGCCGGCAAGGCGGCGATCTCCGAGTTGCCGGACGGCTGGACCATCGTCACGAAGGATCGCAGCCTGTCGGCTCAGTGGGAGCACACCATCGCCGTCACGGAAACCGGCGCCGAGGTGCTCACCCTGTCGGCGGCCGCGCCGCCCAACCCCTTCCCGGCCTGAATTCCCGCGCCGTCGTGGAACGCGACGCCCTCTCCGCCGCCGGCGGCGTCGCCGCGGACTGCCGCCAGGCCCTGCAGAGCGGCCGCCAAGCCCTGAAGGAGCGCTATCTCGCCGGCGGC
>AMWB02145147.1_pt1 | contig 10399 bp, 8 predicted proteins | sample 200311 | NCBI WGS metagenome assembly AMWB02 (sample SAMN02737377, study PRJNA173069) | bioreactor metagenome | biome: anode biofilm in microbial fuel cells | place: USA: California | collected 2010-12-16 | reverse complement strand
TCCTTTTTGAAGAATCTCTCCTTCTTCCTGAATATTTCTTCCATCAGCTCAAGACCCCTGTTGTCGTCGTCAAAGTAATCCTTCATTATTCTGTTTACCCTGTTCTCAAATGATGATTGAATCTTGATCGTCTTTGCATTCTCTAACATTGAATACAGTGTCGCGGGAATAAAAAAATCTCCGACCTTCTTAGACTCGCTCTCCGCAAAGTAAAGCGTTACCTCCGGATGAAATATACGGTTGTATAATACTTCTCCGTATATGTTATTCTCGAATGCCGTTTGGTTATGTACAGGAGTGTAGTTGCGTATCTTGTATGGTATGTATCCGAACAATGAGGAAAAATGCCTCGCCGATTTCTCAAAATCTATGACCGGATACTTCTCTGATAGTTTTTGTATTACCTCTGTCTTACCGCATCCTGTCAGTCCGGTTATTTCCAGCAGGGAATATGGAAACGAATTTAAGGAAAAATATTTAACTGCATTATTTCTATATGACTTAATACCGTTTTTTAAAACTACAACGTCGTACCCTTCGTCAATTATCATCTTCGATAGATATTTGCTCCTGCCTCCTCCACGCCAGCAGTGCGCGATTATTCTCTTCCCCTTCGCATCGTTCTCTTTTAGAAATTGTCCGAGATGTCCTGTCTTTGGTTCGGCGTATTCAATCGCGAGTTTGAGAGCGGCTTTTTCCGAGTACTTTTTATATACCAACCCTACGTTGTGCCTCTCTTCATTGGCAAGAACCGGAAAATTAACCGCTCCCGGTATGTGCGTCTCCTCGAACTCTTTCGGTGAGCGGGCGTCAATGATTAGTATGTCCTTATTGAAAATTAACTTTTCGAGTTCGTCTATTTCAATGAATCTCAGATCGTAATCTCTTAATATTTCATTAAGTGTGGGTATGCTGTCGGCGTCGTACTTCCTAACGTATTCGAACAATTCTTTCTGCGACTCGAAATGCATCAGTAAATTATATTTAAAGTGCCGGGGATGTATTCTTTCTTGCTCCCGGATACAAAACCAACTATAGTCGAATTCTCATCGCCCCTCTCGATTAACTCGGATAACAGCGCGGCTGAGTTTTTCTCGGGTATTGATATCAGAAGTCCGCCGGATGTCTGAGGGTCGAAAATTAAATGCTCCTTGTCCGCGTCAATAATACCAGTATTTTTCACGTACTCCTGCGTATATATTCTGTTCGATTTATCACCGCGCGTCAGGAATTTTTCCTTTATTGCCTGCATCGCCCCTTCAAGAATGGGTAATCTGTCTGCGTAAAAATTAAATACGCAGCCCGACGCTTTCGCCATCTGCATCGATTGCCCCGCGAGCCCGAACCCCGTTACATCCGTGCACGCGCTCGCTCCGTGCCTTACCATCGCTTCCGAAGCGTCCTTGTTCAGCCTCGACATCGATTTTATTAATCCGTCCAGATGTTTCTTCTCGGGTTTTGAGTACTTCACTGTGTTGTTGAGTATACCCGTTCCAAGCGCTTTAGTTAGTATCAGTACGTCGCCCGGTCTTGCCGAATTGTTTTCCTTGATGTCCTTTGGATTTATAAACCCCGTAACCGCTAAACCGTATAGAATGCTCGGTATATCGACAGAATGCCCGCCGATTATCGAGCATCTTGCCTCTCCGGCTTTGGATGCTCCGCCCGCTAATATATCCTTTAGTATTCCTATGTCCTCGTTCTGCGGAAACGCCGTTATGTTAAGAGCGTTTACAGGTTTGCCTCCCATCGCGTATATGTCGCTTAGAGAGTTTGCAGCCGCTATCTGTCCGAATGTGAACGGGTCGTCAACTACGGGTGTGAAAAAATCAGTCGTGTGTATCAGTGCCATTTCATCGCTGACTTTATACACTCCCGCGTCATCCGAACCCGAAAAACCTACCATTACGTTATCGTCGCGGTACCAGTTTATGTCTTTCAGCGCGTCCGATAATATGTACGGGAAAATCTTTGCCGCGCATCCGGCTGACTTTACCATCTGTGTAAGTCTTACTTCCTGCTTGCTCATGAAAAATCGGGATTTGTTATTGTATGGGAATAGCGAATGTGACTTTTGTCCCTTCGCCTTTCTTGCTGTCTATTTTTATGTAACCGTTTATTCTTTCAATCATTTCCCTGCAGAGTATCAGCCCGAGTCCTGAACCTTCTTCGTTCGCCGTTCCTATCGTTGACAAATGCTCGTCTATCTTGAATATCTTCTTCACGTTTTCTTTCGATATCCCCTCGCCCGTGTCTGATACCGTTATTTCACTGTATCCGTCTTGCGTGTTCTTCGTTTTGATTACTATCCTTCCGTCCGCTTTCGAAAATTTTAACGAGTTCGAAATAAGATTCTGCAGTATTGACGTAATCATGTTTTGGTCGGCTGATATTATTGTTTTAAGCGGTACCGCGTTTATGATTGCTATCTTTTTCTCGACTGCCGCGCTTGTAAAAAGATTGATTACTTTGTAAACTTCATCGTGCAAATCAAGTTTCCTTGGCTGGAACTCAAGCCTGCCCGTCTGAATGCGTGACCATTGAAGCAGATTCTCGATAAGTTTGAATATATTTTTTGAAGAATTGTAAACATATCCTATGTATTCTTTCTTCTCTTCTTCCGATAGATCTTGGTATTCTTCGTACAGAACTTTCGAAAATCCAAGAAGTCCGTTGAATGGGCTTCTTAAGTCGTGCGCGATTATTGAGAAGAATTTGTCTTTCGAAGCGTTAAGGTTCTGTAATTCTGATGCGTATTCTTTCAGTATCCGCTCGCTGTTAACGCTTTCGGTAATGTCACGAGCCGTAACGATTACAACTTCTTTACCCATGTACATCCCTTTGTTCAAGATTACTTCCTTGGGAAATATCTGCTTGTTCATTCTCATTCCCCACCATTTAAACTTCTGTGTCTTACCCTCAAAAGCCGTCTCAACCATTTTTGCGGTTTCGTTAAGGTCGTTCATCCCCGGTGCCGACAGGAACTCCGGTGTCTTCCCTTTGAATCCTTTTCTCTTGTAACCGTACATCTTAACCGCTCCCTCGTTCACGTCGATGAATTTCATCTCCCTGTCAAGCAGATATATCGCTTCTGTGACTGTGTCAAATAAATCCTTGTAAGTAATCTCAATATCAAGCAACTGTTTCTCTTTCTTCTTCCTGTCCGTAATGTCTCTTGAAGAACCAAGAATATGTGTGACCTTGCCGCTCCTGCTTATTATCGGAAGATAATTCGTATCAACAATTATCGGATCCTTCGGGTATTCTGTCCAGATTTCTTCCGCTTTGTATGGCTTCTTTGTCTTAATGATTTTCTTGTATATCCGGTTCACTTTTTTAAATGTCTTCTCTGGCAGAACTTCATTAAGTGATTTCCCGATAATCTGGCTCGGATCGAAATTCGATACCTTTAGATACGACCTGTTTACGGTTTCAAATATATATCGTGAATCGCTTTCTATTCTTAAAAGAAATATAAGGTCCGTAACATTGTTGAATATTGTCTCGAAGTCGAGACCGTGTCCGGATTTTCTTTTTGTCAGTGCCATAGTATAGAAGTAAATCGAGGAAACGAAACCATATCTGATTTTTTTTAAATATAAGGATTTATATTAATACTTTAAACGTTATATTATTGTCGTAACTCGACATCGAAATAAGTGATATTATAATAACTTAATCGATTTTTTTTATTATAATTATAAAATATATTTGAATAAATCATTATGAGCAAAACAGATATTAATTTTGAAAATCCGGAATTGAAAGAATCAAGACAGGGCTTCGCCGACGCGCTGCTGGAGCTTGGAAAAGAAAATCCCAACGTAGTCGTTCTTGGCGGCGATGTGTCGGGTTCGGTGAAGACTAATATTTTCAGGGATGCGTATCCGGATAGGTTTTTCTCTGTCGGTATTGCCGAACAGGATATGATGGGAACCGCGGCCGGATTGGCGGTTGCAGGCAAGATTCCTTTTGCTTCGACTTACGGGGAATTCGCTACTGGCAGACCATTCGACCAGATTCGCCAGTCGATAGCGTACAGCGAAATGAACGTTAAGATATGCGCTTCCCATTGCGGTATCTCTGTCGGTCCTGACGGTGCTACTCACCAGTCTCTCGAAGACGTAGCGCTGATGAGAATTCTTCCGCATATGAACGTGATCACGCCTTGCGACTATAACCAGACCTATAAAGCGGTTAAGAAATGCGTTGGGATTAACGCGCCTTTCTACATAAGGTTTTACCGCGATAAAACGCCGAATTTTACTGATATAAATGCCGATTTTGAATTCGGTAAGGCGGATATCTTAAAAGAAGGAAAAGACGTTACACTCGTTGCTAACGGTTTGCTCGTCTGGGAAGCGTTAAAAGCAGCCGTTCAACTCGAAAAAGAAGGGATTAGCGCGAAAGTGATGAATATGCATACTGTTAAACCAATCGATATGGACGCTCTTGTGAATGCCGCTAATGAAACTAATCTCGTGATTACCTGTGAAGACCATCAGGTTCACGGAGGACTCTATGGAGCCGTGTCCGAAGTGCTTTCAAGACTGCGGCCTACTCAGATGGACTATGTTGCCGTTGAAGATACATTCGGTGAAAGCGGAACAATGGAGGAACTGATGCGTAAATATAAAATAAACCACGAAGAAATTATTCGTAAAGTTAAAAAACATTTAAAGAAATAAAACTATGTCAACTTTAAGTCTGAATGCATCGTCTTCAAAAGCAAAAATCATGATTGCTTCCGTCGCGGCTCTCCTCCTGCTTACGGGAGTTGTAATCGGCGGAGTTATTTTTTCTAAGTTCTTCTTCAAAAACTCTCCAAATGTAAATACTGCTTCATTCGATAAGACTGAAAAGAATGAACAGGTCAGCCAGGACAGGCAGACAGCCGTTACCAGGGCTATCGGAAAAGTGTCTCCCGCAATTGTGGGTATTAATGTTGAAGAAGTGAGGGAAGTTAGGGACCCGTTCATGAACGACCCGTTTTTCAGGCAGTTTTTCGGTGATGTGGGACCCCAAAGACAGACAGTCAGGGGATTGGGCTCAGGGTATATCATCTCGGAAGACGGATATATACTTACAAATGACCACGTGGCTGGAAACGCGACTAAGATATCGGTTACGCTTACTACCGGCGAGACCGTTGAAGCAAAACTTATCGGCTCTGACGCCGTTACCGACGTTGCTCTCCTAAAGATTAATAAAAGCGGACTTCCGTACGTCACGCTCGGAAATTCCGACAATAACATCATCGGCGAATGGGTAATAGCGCTCGGAAATCCTTTCGGACTCTTCGAGATTAACGATAAACCTACTGTCACCGTGGGCGTTATTAGCGCCCTGAATATGAAAGTACAGGCGGAAGGCAACCGCTCGTATAAAGATATGATACAGACTGACGCATCGATTAATTCCGGGAATTCGGGCGGACCGCTTATTAATGTCGATGGGGAAGTTATTGGAATGAACACGATTATATATACGGGAAGCCAGTTCAGCCAGGGAAGCATCGGCGTCGGTTTCGCGATTTCAATTAACCGTGTGAAAAAAATTCTTGAAGAACTTAAATCCGGCGGAAAGATTGAAAGAAATTTCAACGTTGGATTCAGGATCCAGGGAATTGATGACCAGATTGCAAAGTACCTCGGACTAAAGAATAAAGACGGTGTTGTCGTCACTCAGGTCCAGAAAAACGGTATCGCTGATAACGCGGGATTGAAGCCCGAAGACGTTATAATTTCGGTAAACGGAATGAAAGTAAGAAGCGAACAGGACCTTGTCCTCGAAGTGAACGATATGAGAGTAGGGGAAATTCTTAAACTCAAAATTGTGCGCGGCGGTGACGAGAAAAACATCGATATAAAACTGACCGCTAATTAGCAGGAAATAATCATTTTAGAAAATCACGCCGGCTTTCAGATTCGTCTGAAACGACGTGTTTGCTATTGAATAAATGTTTGCTTGAGGCTCAAAGAATATTCCAATCCTTTTTTTCAGTTTTATTTTAAAAGAAAGTGACATTCCTATCGATAACGTGAATTGCGAAAAAGCTCCTGTGTAAAACTCGTTAGTGTATGAGTAACTGCCCGTCTCGGTTTCGTAAAACGAAGATTCGTCCTTGAACATTACTCCGATTCCCGCATTTAGCGAAACGTCAACTATTATCCTGTCCTGCGGATTGAAATTCCCCGCGCAAATCCCGCCTCTGAACGTAATCTCGTTTATCGTTCCGCCTTTCTGATACGAAGTGTATGTTAAGTACTCCTCCTTATTATAGTTATCTCCGTTCGGTATGTGCGAGAAATCAATCTCTCCTTTGAATCCTATATACCTTTTTGAAGGTATTATTACGCCTGCGCATATTGTGAACCCCTTTTGATAATCCCCGGAGGATTTTGTGTTATGGTTGCCTTTGAAATGAGTATTGCCTGACGGAAATACAATGCCCCCTCCGATGCTCCAGACAGGTTTCGAAATTGATGATGATTCTTCATTCAAGGATTCTATCTTCTTCGGGTAATATTCTGATATTACTATTATATCATCTTTATTCACTGATATTACGCCTTCATCCGTTTTGACTGTTATTTCGCGCATACTGTTACCAATGACTTTCCCGTGAATGATTTCGTCATCAAACATCAGGATGTAATAATCCTTGTTCATTGTTACCGTGAACAACCTTAATCTGAATGTTGCTGATGAATCCGTCTGCGCCCGAAGAATTGTATGAAATAGAGTCGATAAAACAACTAAGGCTAAAATTATGATATATTTCAAAGTAATAAGTTTAAATTATAAAATTATCCCCGCTTTTATCGCGTAGTAATTTGGGACTCCGCTCGTAATGACGTAATTCAACTGAGGTTCGATGAATATTCCGACCTTTGGTGATGCTTTAAAACTCAGGTTAAAACCGAAAGTGCCGGAAAGCAGTATCCCGGATTCCGAACGATAAGAATAGTGATTAGTGACCAGTGTCCCGTTATATAAGTAAGAATTATCAACGTTACGCTCGCTTCTGAACCAAATCCCGATACCTATTCCGCCCAGGAAATGAAAACCGATGTCACTTGGGTATAGATCGCCAAGTATAAAACTCGTTCTTGCAGAGATACAGTTTAAATGACCGCCTTTTTCTATATCATTTTCGGCAATGTATTCGAACCGGTTCATGTGATGAAAATCAATTTCACTTCGGAATCCTGTGTACTTGCCTAGAATAAAAGTGTATCCCGCCATAACGTCGAATCCCTTCGCGAACTTTTTTGAGAAATTGTATTCTTCATCCATCGGGAATGAAATCCCGACTCCGAATACAGTGCTTTGCTTCCTGACTCCTTTATCTAAATGTTCACTTTTGCTCCAGTTTTTGGATATCGATTTTCGTATCGAAGCAATTGAACTGAATTCAATGACCTCTGTCTCATCCCCGAATGTAATTAGTATGCTGCTCGTGTCGGCTGAAATAATTTTGCCTATAACCTCGCCGCCTTCTTTATCTATTATACTGTAGTATTTGCCGAGAGTAATCGTGTCATTTCTGACTATACGAATCAATGAAGTATCATTCTGAGCGTTTCCGGATTGGAATAATAATGAAGCAAAAAGAATTATGAAAACCGCTGAAATTCTGGTGCACTGTGTCATAAAATTTAAAGTATTATTCCTGCTTTCATACTGAAGAAATTCGGCACATCGTCTCCTGCCCAGAAATTTACCTGCGGTTCGACGAATGCTCTTATCTTTGGGCTTATGTCGAAATTAACGCTTGCTCCGATAAATCCGAGAATTAAAAACAATGTTTCCCCTGAAGATTTGTAATAGTAGGTCGTTGTATTTCCGCTATAATATTCTTCGCGATGCGTGTTGGCTTCCCCCCGTTTGTTGAATCCGGCGCCGGCTCCGATAGAGAAAAAATAATTCGCTTCTTCTTTGATAAAATTTCCGAATAGAAAATTGAATCTGAATGTAAGCGCATTCACCGAGCCTCCGGTCGTTACGCTCGTGTAGTAAGGGGTTTTTTCAGTATGGTCTTTACTCGGGTGATGAACAAGATCAAAGTCGCCCCGCATTCCAAAATTCCTGTTGAACACTACCTGAAAACCTGCCATTAAATTGAATCCCGCGTTAAATTCATGATGCGTGTTTTTAGTTTTATAAGGGATAGTAATTCCTAATCCTAAAAAAGTATTATGTCTTGTCTTTACCCCTTTATCAAGTTCTGGTTTGGTATAATCGGTAGTCTTATATTCATTTATCCGAATTACCTCGCTTAAATCAATTTCTCTGATTTCACCGTCCATTAGCATCAGAAAACTCGATTTATTTACCCCGACTAGTTTACCTATGTCTTCAGATTTATCAGTCAATTGAATACTGTAGAATTTTCCGATGTAAACTGTATCGGAAAAGATAATGTATCTTTTCGATGTATCCTGCTGTGCGCTCAGTCCTGCGTATGTGAATGCGCAGAATGCGATGAGGAAAAAATAAAATCCTTTGTATTGACCCATTTCTTAGTGAAATAAATTATAGTATTCGACCGAAAATTTCTTGTATTCCTGCAAAAGCATTTTCTGAGAGAAGTTGAGCACGCTTAACGGCTTTGCAAGAAACGACGATAGTAATTCGTTCTGAGGTTCTTTTGTTTTATCGAGTACAATCTCATACCAACCGGTTGTTTTGAAAAATAATGCAACCTCTTTCGAATTATAATCCGCAGGTACTCGAAAACTCAAATCGCAACTGCTTCCTACTCTTTCCATGTTATAGTAATTCTTATCCGCCGCACTAAGTTTTTCCTTGATGCTCTGATTTTTATCGTCAATTGCATTCACGGTCGAAAGCGTCTGTATATCGCTGTTTTTTATTTTTTCATAATCAAAGACCATTCCGATTCTGTCGAATTTCCAGAACCCGGGCGGGGGATATAATTCGAATTCAATCAAATCACCTGATATCTCTGTTAGAGGTATATTAATTAAAACGTCCTCGTCTATAAGCGGTCCGCCGCTTTTTATTGTCGCTCTGTGTTTATATATACCATTATAGTTAATGTTGATTTTGAGGTAGTACAATTCCTCGTTCAGCATTAATGAATAAAGTTCTTTTTGGGCATCGCTGCCCGGGTAGATTGATTCGTACCACTTGTCAATATCTCTGCCTCTTAACTGAAGGAATTTCTTGACCATATCCGACCCCCATTGCGCTGTTCCGCCGTTAACAAATAGCATCGCGTTTCCCGCATTTTCAGGTTTCTTAAACTTGAAGTGTAATTTTTGTCTTTTCGTTAAACTACTGGATGATAAATCATCTGGAAACACAGTCTGCCATTTTACTTTATCTTTATGAATGAAATAATCCGTAACATCTTTATTATTCTCATCTGTCACGGATATCGGATCGTAAATTTTAGAAAATTGATAAAATTCATTGTCCTGTCCTATGGAGACCAGTTTGTTCTCGTCATGTTTTACGGAAACAATTTTCATTTCATCCAGATATTGAATTTCTTCGTTTTCATTCCTTATGAGCATTTTAAAATAACCGTCAGAAGGCGCGAGATAATCAAGTCTTGAGTAGTCTGTACGGGAAAGCCCGTTGCAAACTGCTCCGCCAAGCGGCTCAGCATCATAAATATATTTTTCTCCGTCGTAGGAATAAACATAAGGGCAGGAATGATGATCGGAATTTGCGAAACTCGCAAAAGCGACAATAAGGAAAATCAATGCAGATACGGCTATGACCCCGAGACCCAGCAGAATGGTTTTACCCGCATCGATTTCGGTGCGCGTAACGTAAACCTCCTGTACATTGGAAAGCGGAATTATTCTTTCATTCGGAATAAGTCTCTTGATTTCCTTCCCGTTTTCCGATGATTTTACCGTATCGAAATTAGTGATGAAAACGAGCACGTTCGTTGTATCCTTATACGTTTTGTAATAATATACGATATTGTTCGTAACATCGATGAACCTGCCGTCTTTCAGTATTATTTGCGATGCCTGAACTCTTGAATTGCTGAAAAGTTCGATGTATTCCGGTGATTCGCGGCTGACTTTTGTGTTCTCGCATCCCGATATGGACAACAGGAATCCGAAAAACAGTATATAGGTTATAAAAGAAAAGAAGAGCGAATTTTTTTCGCGTTGCAGTTTACTGAACAGCATTTATCCCCCTGAACTTTGATTGACAATGATTTAACAAATATAAATAAATAAAGATTTGTTAACTATATAAAAAGTAACTTGAAAACCTTGCTGAAACGTTCAGTTTTTCCCTTACTAATATAAATCCGTTAGTTAATCTTTTTATCAAAAATCCTGTATGTTTTATATTGGTCGGCGCCTAAATTCACGGCTGTCTGCACCATAGGGGTGTTATCTTCAAG
>AMWB02124991.1_pt2 | contig 10400 bp, 8 predicted proteins | sample 200311 | NCBI WGS metagenome assembly AMWB02 (sample SAMN02737377, study PRJNA173069) | bioreactor metagenome | biome: anode biofilm in microbial fuel cells | place: USA: California | collected 2010-12-16 | reverse complement strand
GTCCACCGGTTCGGCATCACCTTCCCAGGGAACGGGATGTTTCCGGAGCGGCTCGAAATCGGTCAGAAACTCCCGGAGCGCCGTGCGGATTTTCGGCCGGAACGTGGCAGCGCTGAATTCCCGTTTCGGAGAAGCGACATGGCACGGAACGATATTGTGGGCATCAACAACCTCAAACGGCACGATTGTCCGTTCAGCGATCTGGCAGTCCCACTCCCGTTTGATCCGCAGCGGATTGAAATCTGTGACCAGGCAGGAGACGCCCCGTTCCGCGATGAAACGGGGAATTTCCTCTCCCGGTTCCCCCTGCAGCAGGAAAAACCGGATACCCTTCTCCGCAAGCCTTCCGGCAACCCCCTGCAGCCCACGCAGCATGAAGCCGTACTGACGCATGGTCGCGCCCAGGTACTCCGGGAGCAGGCAGAACACGGCACCGAGCGGCGCCTTCCGCTCCAGCGCCAGCTCCTGGGCATGGAGCAGCGCCCAGTTGTCGTCAGCTCTCTGGTCGCGGCTCATCCAGTACATCACGGGGCCGTCTGACGGCACTCCGTCTCTGGCAAAGACAATTCTCTTCCGATTCATCGTCATGGTCCCGCACCTCCGCAAACGCAATTTGCATCCACCCGGCAGAAACCGCATTTCCCGGCGCCCTCCAGAAACCGTTCCAGGCAGCCACTATGGCTCAGGATAGCATACCAGCGCTTGTGGCAACATTTCGAAAACCCTCTATACTCATAGGCAGTCTCGATGTTCCTTTTCCTGTGTCTCTGGCAAAAAATACGGTATAGTCCTTTCCGGCAACTGCCGGCAGGGAAAACGGAAAAGTCCCCCCAAGGAGGAAAAGCAATGGCATTGGATACGGTGACGATTGAAAAGGCGGAGGGTGTAAAATCGAAATTGCGGAGAATTATACCGAGAACAGTCGTGACCCTGTTTGGCCTGCTCATTTTCTTCCTGTTCCTGAACCCGTTCGTCATCATCGGTGCAGGCGAGCGGGGAGTGGTGCTCAACTTCGGGGCGGTTTCCCCCAACGTGCTCGACGAGGGATTGCACCTCCGGGTGCCCATAATGCAGCGGATCATCAAGATGGATGTAAAGGTGCAGAAATCCCAGACCGATGCGGAAGCGGCATCCAAGGACCTGCAGGAAACATTCTCCACCATCGCGCTGAATTTCCACATTCTCCCGGAAAAAGTGAACGTGATCTACCAGAAGCTGGGCGCCGACTTCAAGGAGCGGATCATCGATCCCGCGGTACAGGAGGTGGTCAAGGCGGTAACGGCCAGGTACACTGCCGTGGAAGTCATCACCCAGCGCGAAAAGGTCCGCTCGGAGATCCGCGAGATGCTCAAGCAGCGGCTCGCCGCCTACAACATCATCGTCGACGATTTCTCCATCGTCAACTTCAAGTTCTCCGACCAGTTCTCCCAGGCCATCGAGCAGAAACAGACCGCGGAGCAGCTGGCATTCAAGGCCCAGCGGGACCTGGAAAGGATCAAGATCGAGGCCGAGCAGAAGGTGACCCAGGCAAAGGCCGAAGCCGAGGCGCTGCGGCTGCAGAAGGAAAACGTCACGCCGGCCCTGGTGAAGCTGCGCCAGATCGAGGCGTCGCTGAAAGCTATAGAAAAGTGGGACGGACACATGCCCAAGGTCACGGCCGGGGCGGTCCCCTTCATCGATGTGAAGAGCCTGGACAGGGATTGAGCGGGCTGCGGAAAGGTGCCGGGGCGATGCAGAGGCCCCGCCTGCTGCGCCCTTACAATTCGACCCCCATGTACTCGGCCACGGTATGGATATCCTTGTCCCCCCGCCCGGAAAGGCAGACAATGATAGTCTTGTCCGGCGACAGGGCCGGCGCCAGCTTCAGCACATGGGCAATGGCGTGTGCCGATTCCAGTGCCGGCAGGATGCCCTCCTCCTGAGTCAGGACACGGAAACCCTCCATGGCCTCGTCATCGGTGATGGAAACATATTCGGCGCGTCCCGTGTCCTTGAGCCAGGCATGTTCGGGACCGACGCCCGGGTAATCGAGGCCGGCGGAAATGGAATGGGCGAAGGCGATCTGGCCGCTGTCATCCTGGAGCAGGTAGGTCTTGTTGCCGTGGAGCACGCCGACGCGCCCGGCGCAGAGCGGAGCGGCGTGCTTGCCGGTTTGTATCCCGAAACCGGCTGCCTCGACACCGATCATCCGCACATCCGGTTCGTCGAGAAAAGGATGGAAGAGCCCCATCGCATTGCTGCCCCCGCCGACCGCGGCAACCAGGTAATCGGGCAGCCGGCCCTCGACACGATCATGCTGCAACTTTGCTTCGCGGCCGATCACCGACTGGAAGTCCCGCACCATCATGGGATAGGGATGGGGTCCGGCGGTCGTGCCGATGACGTAGAACGTGTCTCTGACGTAGGTGACCCAGTTGCGGATCGCCTCGTTCATGGCGTCCTTGAGGGTCGCGGTTCCGGAAGAGACGGGCGTCACCTTCGCTCCCAGGAGCTTCATGCGGAACACGTTGAGGGACTGGCGGCGGATATCCTCCTCGCCCATGAAGACCTCGCACTCCATGCCGAACAGGGCCGCTATGGTCGCCGTCGCGACACCGTGCTGGCCCGCGCCGGTTTCGGCAATGACCCGCTTCTTGCCCATCCGTCGCGCCAGGAGGCCCTGGCCGATGGTGTTGTTGATCTTGTGGGCCCCGGTATGGTTCAGGTCTTCCCGTTTCAGATAGATCTTCGCCCCACCGAGCTTCTTTGTCAGCTTCCCGGCAAAATAGAGCGGATTGGGGCGACCCACGTACTGCTTGAGGTAGTCGTTGAATTCCTCTTTGAAGTCGCGGTCGTTCTTGACTGCCGTGTATGCCTTTTCCAGTTCAAGCAGGATCGGCATGAGTGTCTCGGGGACAAACCTGCCCCCGAAACAGCCGAAGTGGCCTGATTTATCGGGTAACTTCATCTAACCTCCCATGTTTCACATCACTCTTTCACCGGCGTTTCGCGCGCCTGACGAACTCAGCGACCTTTGCGTGGTCCTTCTTCCCCGGCGACGACTCGACACCGCTGGAAACATCGATCCCATAGGGATCAACGATCTCCACCGCCCTCTGGACATTGGACGGGTTCAGGCCTCCGGCCAGGATTACGGGGCCATACTGCTTGGCTATCCGTGCGGTTTCCCAGTTGAAGGTCAGACCAGTCCCGCCGTATGACCCGGGCACATAGGCATCCAGGAGATAGCCGGATACGGGATAGGTCTGAATCGCATCCAGGCTGGTTATGTCCCGGACACGAAATGCCTTTACCACCTTGTGCCGGAGGCCGGAGCAGAAGCCGGGCGTCTCATCGCCGTGCAGCTGGACGATTCCGATACCGCAGCGTTCCACCGCACTGGCTATGAACGTAGCGGGATTGTTGACGAACACCCCGACAGTCGCAACGAACGGCGGCAGCTTGCGAATGATCCTTTCCGCAGCTGCAAAGGTAAGGCAGCGAGGCGACAGGTTGTAGAACACGAAACCCAGCGCATCGGCGCCTGCGTCCACTGCCTGCAGCGCATCATCTGCGTTGGTGATTCCGCAGATCTTGACTTTGACCATGACCGGCACCTTTATTCTGTTCCAAATCCCCCCTGCCCCCTCCCTTTCAAAAGGGGGGAGTCAAGCAACCCGCAAAGGATCGTCGGTCTCCCTCCCTTGACAAAGGGGGACCGAGGGTGATTTCAGTTTTACAATGACACTTTCGGCAGACGTTCGAGCGCCTCCCGGATCTTGTCCTCCGGGTAGTCGTAGTCTTCCAGGGCGCCGGACAGATAGCTGTCATAGGCCCCCATGTCCAGTTGACCATGACCTGAAAGGCCGAACAGGATGGTCTTTTCCTTTCCCTCTTCCTTAGCCAGCACAGCTTCATCGATAGCGGCGCGGATCGCATGTGAGGACTCGGGCGCGGGAACGATCCCCTCGCTCTGGGCGAAGAGCATGGCGCCTTCGAAGCACGCGTTCTGGCTGTAGGCCTTCGCCTCGATCTGTCCCGCGTGCAGGAGCTGGGAAACGAGGGGCGACTCCCCGTGGTAGCGCAGCCCGCCGGCATGGATGCCCGGCGGCATGAAATCATGGCCCAGGGTGTACATCATGGCAATCGGGCCCATTTTCGCCGTATCGCCGTAATCAAAGGCGTAAACCCCCTTGGTGAGCGTCGGGCAGGAAGTGGGCTCAACGGCCATGCAGCGGACGTTTTTTCCTGCCGCGCGGTCGGCAATGAAGGGAAAGGAAAGGCCGGCAAAGTTGGACCCTCCGCCACAGCAGGCAATGACCACGTCCGGGTAACAGCCGGCAATCTCCATCTGCGCCTTGGCCTCCTGGCCGATGACGGTCTGGTGCAGGCAAACATGATTCAAAACGCTGCCCAGGGAATAATTCGTGTCTTCATGTGTGGCTGCATCCTCAACCGCCTCGGAAATGGCGATCCCGAGGCTCCCCAGGTTGTCCGGGTCATGGGCGAGAATGGACCGGCCCGCATTGGTGAACTCGGACGGAGACGGTATCACCCGTGCGCCCCAAAGCTGCATCATGCTCTTGCGGTACGGCTTCTGCGTGCAGGAAACCTTCACCATGTACACGGTGCATTCCATCCCGAAGAAATTGCAGGCCAGGGCGAGCGAACTCCCCCACTGCCCGGCTCCCGTCTCGGTGGCCAGCCGCCGGATCCCGGCCTGCTTGTTGTACCATGCCTGGGGAATGGCCGTGTTCGGCTTGTGGGAGCCTGCCGGGGAAACCCCTTCGTGCTTGTAAAAAATGCGGGCGGGAGTGCCCAGGGCTTTTTCAAGGCGGTGAGCGCGATAGAGGGGAGATGGACGCCACAGGCGGTAGATGTCCCGAACCTCGTCGGGAATATCTATCCAGCGCTGCTGCGAAACTTCCTGCTCGATCAGGGCCAGGGGAAAGATGGGAAGCAGGTCTTCAGGCTTCACCGGCTGCAGGGTCTGGGGACTGATGACCGGCGCCAGGGGGCCCGGCATGTCGGGGATGATGTTATACCATTGTTTCGGTATCTGATCTTCAGGCAAAAGAATCTTGGTCGTCATGGAACCTCCTGGCAAATGAATGGAATCGTAAGGATCATATGTACGTCAAACCGTTTATTGTTTCACTTCTCTCCAAGAATTTCCAGCACTTTCGCGCCGATGTCGGGTTCCCGCACCAGCGACTCGCCGATCAGGAAGGCCCGCGCCCCGGCGATGCGAAGCCGGAGGACATCGTCCCGGGTATGGACACCGCTTTCAGCCACCGGGAAACGCCCGGACGGCATGAGCGCGCAGAGCCGCTCCGTTGTCCCCAGGTCGACCTCGAAGGTGCGGAGATTGCGGTTGTTGATGCCGACCAGGCGGCAATCGGTTGCCAGGGCCATTTCCAGCTCTTTCTCGTCATGGACCTCCAGCAGGACATCCAGGGTCAGGTCGCGGGCCCTGGCGATGAAATCGCGCAGGCGGGGAAGGTCGAGCATGGCGGCGATCAGGAGGATCGCATCAGCCCCGGCGGCACGCGCCTCCCATACCTGGTACTCGTCGAAGATGAAGTCCTTGCGCAGGAGGGGAATGGTGACGGCGTTCCGAATGCGGGCAAGATAATCCAGGTGCCCGAGGAAGAAATGCTCGTCGGTCAGAACCGACAAGCAGGCGGCCCCGCTCTGTGCGTAGATTCCGGCAATGGCGACCGGATCGAAGTCTGCGCGGATGACTCCCCTGCTGGGGGAACCCTTCTTCACTTCGGCGATCAACGCGGTCCGCCCGGTTTCATCCACCTGCTCGAGGGATTTGCGGAAGCCGCGCACCGGTGGTGCGTCCGCGCAGCGCGACTTCAATGCGGCAAGCGAGCGCCGTGACTTGGCAGAAGCCAGTTCATCCTGTTTGTATCCAACGATTTTCCGCAATATGTCCGGTGTGCCGCTCATTAACCGCCTCATTCCGAAGGTTCTATTCGTTGGTCATCGCGACCAGCTTCTCCAACTGGGCCATGGCACGGCCTGAATCGATCGCGTCAACGGCGAGGCGCATTCCCTCCGCCAGATCTGCGGCCTTGCCGGCAGCCACCAGCCCGAACGAGGCATTGAGCAGCACCATATCCCGCTTCGGTCCGGGTGCGCCGTTAAGGACTTCCCGAACAATGGCGGCATTGGCAATGGCATCACCGCCACGGAGTTCAGCCATGGCGCACCGCGTCAAGCCCAGCTCCTCGGGTTTGAACAGGGTGGTGGCGACACCTGCGGAAGTGACTTCCGCAATCCTGGTCTCGGTCGTCAGGGTGATCTCGTCCATGCCGTCCAGGCCATGAACGACAAACCCCCGCTTGCAGCCGAGTTTTCTCAGCACGTTGGCAAGCTTCTCGGTCAGATCCTCGCGGTAGACGCCCAGAACCTGGCACCGCGCACCGGCAGGGTTGGTCAGGGGACCGAGGATGTTGAAGATGGTGCGTATGCCGATCTCCCTCCTCGGGCCGATGGCATGCTTCATGGCGCCATGCAGCGCCGGAGCGAACAGGAACCCGATGCCGATCTCCGCAATGCAGCGCTCCACCATGAGCGGCGTGACGTCCAGGTTGACGCCAAGCGCTTCCAGGACATCGGCGCTGCCACAGGTTGAGGAAACCGACCGGTTGCCGTGCTTGGCCACCAGGACGCCGCAGGCGGAAACCACGAACGCCACCGTGGTGGATACGTTGAAGGTGTTGGTGCCGCTGCCGCCCGTGCCGCAGGTGTCGAGGACCGTTTCAAGGTCCAGGTTGATGTCCTCGCGATCGATGTCCAGGACATTCCTGCCGACGTTGATGCGGGTCGCCCGGTCCCTCATGACCCGTGCAGCGCCGGTAATCTCGTCGACCGTTTCCCCCTTCATGCGCAGTGCGGTGATGAAGGAGGCGGTCTGGGCCGGCGTTGCCTCGCCGGACATGACCTGGTCCATGACTTCTATCATCTCGGCTTCGGACAGGTCCTGCCGTTCAACGATCCTGGCTATTGCTTTCTTGATCATGTCCGTTCCTGTAGGGGCGTCCCCCTGTGGGCGCCCTTTTCTGGCGGGCAGGCACGGGGGCCTGCCCCTACAATCAGCGTGTCATCTCCAGGAAATTCCGCAGGATATCCATGCCGCCATGGGTGAGGATCGATTCAGGGTGGAACTGGACCCCCCACAGGGGGAGCTCCTTGTGGGCAAGCCCCATGACTTCCCCACTCTCGATCCAGGCAGTCACTTCGAGGCAGGGGGGAAACGTTGCCCGTTCCACGATCAGTGAATGATAGCGGGTTGCTTCGAAGGGGTTGGGGAGACCGCGGAACAGGCCCGTGCCGACGTGGTGTATGGGCGAAGTCTTGCCGTGCATCAACTGGCTGCTGCGGACAACCCGGCCGCCGAACGCCGCGCCGATCGCCTGGTGGCCCAGGCAGACACCCAGCAGCGGGACCTTCCCCGCAAACCGCAGTATGGCGGACACCGAAATCCCCGCTTCAGCAGGAGTGCATGGTCCCGGAGAAATGACAATCCTCTCCGGGGAGAGACGCTCGATCTCTTCCAGGGTGATCCGGTCGTTGCGGTGGACTACCACCTGTTCGCCAAGCTGGCCGAAATACTGCACCAGGTTGTAGGTGAAAGAGTCGTAATTGTCGATCATCAACAGCATGCGCGCCCCATTCTCATTCCAAGCCCTGCTCCACCATCTCTATGGCCTTGACCACGGCTCTGGCCTTGTTGACGGTTTCCTGGTATTCTGCCGCAGGGTCGGAATCGGCCACAATGCCGGCTCCTGCCTGAAGGTGGACCTTGCCGTCCTTGACCACCAGCGTGCGGATGGCAATGGCCATGTCCATGTTGCCGGAAAATGAAAAATAGCCGACGGCGCCGCCGTAGATCTCCCGGCGAACCGGTTCCAGCTCCTCGATGATTTCCATTGCCCGCACCTTGGGCGCACCGGACAGCGTCCCGGCCGGGAAGGTCGCCCGGAGTACGTCAAACGCGTCCCTGCCCTCCCGCAGCACCCCCTGGACATTTGAAACGATGTGCATGACGTGTGAATAGCGTTCCACCACCATCAACTCCGACACCCGGACGGTGCCTGTCTCGCAGACCCGCCCCAGGTCGTTGCGCCCCAGGTCGACGAGCATGACATGTTCCGCCCTCTCCTTCGGGTCGGCCAGGAGGTCCTTCTCGAATTGCGCATCCTCCGACCGCGATCCACCGCGCGGCCTGGTGCCGGCGATAGGGCGGAGTTCCACCTGGGTTCCCTCCTTGCGGACCATGACCTCGGGTGACGCGCCCACCACCAGGGTATCGTCCAACCGGAGGAAAAACATGTAGGGAGACGGATTGAGGGTGCGGAGAATGCGGTAGATATCAAAGGGATTGACAGTGAGATCAGCCGAAAAGCGTTGAGAAAGCACCACCTGGATGACATCCCCGGATCTTACGTAGTCCTTTGCCGCCATGACCGCCGCCTCGAAGTCCTGCCGCCCGATGTTCGAGACAAACGCGGCCCGGCCTTCAGACCGGGCGGGTTCGGGGGCAACGAGCGGAGCCCGCAGCTTCCTGATCAGGGCGTCTATCTTGGAGGAGGCCTCGCGGTAGGCCTGCTCCAACGATTTCCCCTCGTCAAGATGGGCATTGGAGACTACTTTTATCTTCTGCCTGACCGTGTCGAAGATCAGAATGGTGTCCGTGATGACCAGGTAACAGTCGTAAGCATCAAGCTCGACAGGTTTTGCAAGAGCGACCCGCTCGAAGTATCGCACCATGTCGTACCCGACGTAGCCCACGGCGCCGCCGAAAAACCGGGGCAGCCCGTCGACCTCGACGGGGGCATAACGGGCAAGGCAATCCCTGACGAATGCAAGAGGATCGTCCGTTTCGCGGCATTCCGCCGTGCCGTCGGACGAAAGCACTTCGACCCTGGTGCCTCTGGAGCGGATGATGACCTCGGGATTGGATCCGAGGAAGCTGTAGCGTGCCCACTTCTCGCCACCCTCGATACTCTCCAGAAGAAAGGAATACCTGCCGTCGTCGATCTTCTTGAAGGCGCTGACCGGGGTATCCATGTCCGCCATGATCTCCCGGTAGACCGGGATCAGGTTGCCGTGACCGGCCAGGTGGCAGAATGTGGAAAAATCGGGGTGGTACATGACGTCTCCGGGATGCCGGGCGATGAGGGGAACCGGGCATTTTTGAAACGTTTACCCTATCATAGCGGATTTCCAGTGTCAACTTGATGCAGTGCAGGCGCAGCCAAAAAAAACTTCAGCTGCCCTTGCAAAACAACAGTCGAATGATTATTGTAAGTCTCGACGGACAGCTGCCCGTACAGAGCGACATTCGAACGAGGAGAACCACCACCCATGACCAAGACCACGAAACATTTCCGGACCGAGGTCCAGCAGCTTCTGGACCTGGTGATCCACTCTCTCTATTCCAACAAGGAGATCTTCGTCCGCGAACTGATCTCCAATGCATCCGACGCCATCGACAAAGCACGTTTCGAATCCCACATGGATTCGTCAATCCTGGAAAACGACCCGGACTGGAAGATCAAGCTGATCCCCGACCGGGAAGCAGGCACCCTGACCATCCGGGACAACGGCATCGGCATGACCATGGAAGAAGTTGAGGCCAACATCGGCACCATCGCCCAATCCGGCACCAAGGCCTTCCTCCAGGGGCTGAAAGAGCAGAACGTGAAGGATCATCCGGAACTGATCGGCCAGTTCGGCGTCGGCTTCTACGCCTCGTTCATGGCTGCCGACAAGGTCACCCTCATTACCCGGCGGGCGGGGAATAAAGCAGCGGCCACCTGCTGGGAATCCATCGGCGACGGAACCTACACCATCGAAGAGTGCGAAAAGGAAACCCGCGGCACCGATGTTGTCCTGCATCTCAAGGACGAGATGAAGGAATTCCTCGACGAATGGCGCCTCCGCTCAATCGTCAAGAAATATTCCGATTACGTCCAGTATCCCGTCACCATGGACGTAACCCGGGAGGAATATCCCCGCGGTGTCGACGGGAAGCCCATTGAAGGCGCGGAGAAGATCAAGAAGACCGAGGAAGAAACCCTCAACTCCATGAAGGCCATCTGGGCACGCCCGAAGAGCGAGATCACCGAGGAGGAATACAACGAATTCTACAGCCACATCTCCCATGATTACGGCAAACCGTTCCGCACCATTCACTACTCCGCGGAAGGGACCAGCGAGTTCAAAGCGCTCCTCTACATTCCCGAGCACCGGCCGTTCGATCTTTTCATGCCCGAGCACCGCAAGAACGTCCACCTCTACGTGAAACGGGTTTTCATCACCGACAAGTGCGACCATCTGCTCCCCGACTACCTCCGGTTCATGAAAGGCGTGGTGGACTCCAGCGACCTGCCGCTGAACGTTTC
>AMWB02041456.1_pt3 | contig 10401 bp, 3 predicted proteins | sample 200311 | NCBI WGS metagenome assembly AMWB02 (sample SAMN02737377, study PRJNA173069) | bioreactor metagenome | biome: anode biofilm in microbial fuel cells | place: USA: California | collected 2010-12-16 | reverse complement strand
TCGAGCCGTAGTCGAACCCGTCCAGCTGGCGCCGCTCGATGCGCGCGCCCAGCACCCGCTCGATGCCGCGCACCAGGGGTTCGTCCTCCGGCGTCGTGAAGGTGAACGCCTCGCCGGTGAGCTCGGCGCGCCCGGTGCGTCCGATGCGGTGGGTGTAGGCCTCGACGGTCGACGGCATGTCGTAGTTGATCACGTGCGAGATGGCGCTGATGTCGATGCCGCGGGCGGCCAGGTCCGTCGCCACGAGGATGTCGAAGCGGCCCTTCCTGAACCCTTCGATGGCGGCCTGGCGGCGGTTCTGCGTCATGTTGCCCTGCAGGGCGCTGACGCGGTGGCCCTCGCGCTCGAGGACCTCGGCCAGGTGGCGCGCGCGGCGCTTGGTGCGCGTGAAGATGAGCACCTTGCCGGTGGCCTCGCGCTGGAGCATCTCCAGCAGCAGCGCGCCCTTGCTGTTCTCGCGCAGCGGGAACAGCGCGTGGGCGACGGTGGCCGCCGGGCGCGAGTGCCCGATCTCGACCACCACCGGCCGTTGCAGGATGCGGTCGGCCAGCTCGCGGATGTCCTTCGGCATGGTCGCCGAGAAGAACAGCGTCTGCCGCTGCGTCGGCAACTGGGCGATGATGCGGCGCACGTCGGGCAGGAAGCCCATGTCGCACATCTGGTCGGCCTCGTCCAGCACCAGCACCTCGACGGCGCGCAGGTCGATGGTGCCCGAGTCGATGTGGTCCAGCAGGCGGCCGGGGCAGGCGACGACCACGTCGACGCCGCGCCGCAGCTTCTCGTCCTGCGGCCGCTTGCCGACGCCGCCGTACAGCGCCACGTGCTGCAGGCCCACGGCGCCGCCGAATTCGGCGCCGGCCTGGCCGATCTGGTCCGCCAGCTCGCGCGTCGGCGCCAGGATGAGGCAGCGCGGCGCGCGCCGTCCCAGCAGGCGCGGGCCGTCGGCCAGGCGGTGCGCGATGGGCAGCATGAACGCCGCCGTCTTGCCGGTGCCGGTCTGCGCCAGGCCCAGGACGTCGTGCCCGTCCATGACCACCGGGATGGCCTTCTGCTGGATGGGGGTCGGCTTCGTGTAGCCGGCCCTGGCGACCGCGGCCAGCAGGCGGCGGTCGAGCGCGAACGAAGTGAATTCGAGATGACTGTTGCTCAAGAAGAGATCTCCCCTGATCGGCGCGGACACGGCGACAGAACCTTCTATCGCTCGTTCCCGCGCTTGAAGTTGCCGGTCGCTTTCGCCATGACCAGCTGCTGCGCGCGGGCGTCCCGGCCCGACACGCGCTTGAGGAAGGCCTGCGCGTCATCACCCTTGAGGATGATGACCTGGCGGCCGTGCCACGAGATGAACACCTTGCCGTCGGCGCTCGCCTGCCAGGCGAACGGCTCCTCGGCGAGGCGTCCCCGCTGGTCCTTCGGCTTTCCCATCGAAGACTCCGCCTCACGGGCGGCAACGGCGACAGACCGGTGCCCGAAGCGCCACCGCGCTGATATGGGTGCGACGTGGAAGCGGAGAGTCCGCAGCCCCGTGACGCCGCCCAGGGGGCGGCGGTCCGCGCGGTGCGGGTCCAGGCCAGGTGGCGGAGGAAACGCCCAAGCGGCATGGGGGCCGGCCGGTGGGCCGGGCGCCATGTGGGCCCAACATCGTCGTTGAATGGCGACGGCGCAAGTCGGCGATGAAGACCGGCCGCCCGTGCCCCTTCCCTCGACCTACCTCGGCGCCACGGGCTCCGCGAACGCCGCCGCGTCCAGACGTTCGCCCTGCGCCAGGGCCTTGCGTCCCGCCTCGAGGCGCGCGTGCCACGACCGCTCGCCGGGAAGCCCGTCGAGCTCGGCCCAGATCCGCTGCCCCGCGTCGCGCCGCCCCAGTGCGCACTCCGCGACGCCCAGGTAGAAGCCGTTCACCAGCCGGTGGTCCGGGCGATCGTCCCCGTGGTACAGCCGTTCGAAGATCACGCGCGCCTCGTCCCACCGGCCCTCGCGGGCATAGACGACGCCCAGGGTGTTGAGGCTGGCGTCGGGGTCGTCCGCCATCGCGCAGGCGGCCTGGGCCAGCATCTCGGCCCGGGGCAGCTCGCGGCCCAGCATGGCCAGGGTCCAGGCGAGATCGTTGCAGAACACCTCGCTCGTGGGATCCTCCGCCAGCAGCTTCTCCAGGATCGGCAGGCTGTCCTCGAAGCGGTCCCGGGTCTGGTGCAGCGCCAGCAGCAGGCGGTCGCGGGCCGGCTCGTTCAGCAGCGGATCCATCCGCTCCAGTTCGCGGGCCATCGCCTCGCCCTCGCCGCGACGCTGGAAGGCGAGGAAGCGCGTCATGTGCAGCTTCAGCGAGTCGGTCGGCGTGCCCATCATCTCCAGGCGGCGGCACTGCCGGTCCGCCTCCTCGGGCCGGTTCGCGACGAGCAGGGACTGGATGAGCAGTTCGATCATCTCGGTGCTGCCGTACTGGTTGGCCGCCGCCTGCAGCGCCGCGATCTCGCCCTCGACGTCGTACAACTGGCGCTTGATCCCGATCGTCACCTGGGTCAGCAGCGCGCTGCTCGCGCCACCGGCGATGGCCGCATCGACGATGGAATCGCCGCGCGCGTAGTGGCCGTCCACGCATTCGAGCGCCGCGGCGATGATCGCCACGTCGGCCGACATCGCCCGCTTCAGGACCGGCGCCAGAAGCTGCCGCGCCAGCGCGCGCCGCCTCAGCCCCTGTTCGTCGACGCCGCCGAACGTCTTGCCCAGCAGCTCGGTGGCTGCCCGGATGCGGAAGGCATGGTCGTCGGGGAACTCCTCGGCGTAGGCCAGGGCCCGGTCGAGGACCTTCTCGTCGATCACGCGGTGGTAGCGGTACCGGCGGGATCCGTACGAGTAGTGCGCGTTCGCCTGGCGGCGGAACGCCTGGTAGTCGTCGCGCCGGATGGTGCGCCGGGGCAGGCGGAAGTCCTGCGTGACGATGATCAGCGGTCGGCCATCCTCGACCGTCCGCTCCACGGTGGTGCTGCCGGAGCACAGGCTGTCGCTCGACGCGTACTCGACCAGGCGCTCGGACGGCATCCAGTTCGCCGAACCGTGGAGACGCAGGACCATCCGGGTCGTGTAGGGCGACCGGAACTCGACGTCCTGCCGGCGGCCCTGGCTGGACGGCAGGCCCCAGTAGATGGGGCCCTCGTTCTTCAGCCGCACCTCGGCGCTGGTGTCGCCGGCCTCGGCCCAGGCCGTGTCCACGTAGGCCATCCGCACTTCCAGCTCGCCGCACGCCAGCGTCCGCGTCGACCAGGAACGGATCGGCACGTTCGCCGGCAATCCGTACCCGACGGAGCCGTCCAGGTTGCTGCGGACCTGGCTGGAATCGTTGGAGGCCACCTGGGCCCGCATGTAGCTGGCGAACTCGCCGCGGTAGTTGGCCGTGATGTCGTAGCGCAGGCCCAGCTCGCCCTGCGGCGTGACGTCGACCGTCATGACCGAGCCGTGATCCTCGGGCACGGTCTCGGTGACCGTCGCCAGGGTCGCGGCGCCCGCGCGATCGCAATGGAGCCCGAGTCGGCCGACCGAGGCCGCCGGCACCGGCGACAGGCAATCGGTCCCGTTGAGCGGATCGCAGTACGGCCGGCCGGCGAGGCCGGTGATCTGGACGATCATGTGGTCGAAGGCATCGATCGTCGGCAGGTCCTGCCGCGGCGTCCGGTGTTCGCTCGTGGAGACGAGCACCGGCCTGGCCTCGATGCCCGCCGCCTCCAGCAGCGCGATCAGCAGGCAGGAGCAGTCCTTGCAGTCGCCCCACCGCCGCGCCAGGACCTGCCCCGGCGGCGCGGGGATGATGCGCCCAGCCCCGAGCTCCACCGCCAGCGGGTCGATCTCCTCGGCCACGAAACGGTACAGGGCGGCCGCCTTGTCCTCGCGACTGCGCAGGCCGCGGCACAGGCGCGTCGCCTCGGCCCGGACCGCGTCGTCCGCCACGGCGGTCTTCCAGAACGACGAAGCGTACTCCCGGCCCAACGCGTCCCAGTCGTCGTACGTCGTCAGGCCGATCCAGGGAGCGCTGTCCTCGTAGGGCGGCGCCCAGTCCTCGTCGCCGTGCCGTTTCGGGTCGAGGAGGCGCCAACCGCGGAGGCGCGGATCGGCGTAACCGGACACCGGCACCAGCCCGTTGGCGACCACGGCGTGCAGCGTGGCGTCGGCCGGCGTCAGCACCTCGTACAGGTACTCGAGAGTCCTCCACCCGCGGCCGAAGGTCAGGAGGTTGGACCATCCACCCGCCAGGTAGTCGCGGGAGGTCGTGTCGTAGGCCAGGTCGATGATGGCGCCCGGCGCCAGCCGCGCGAAGGGGATGACCATCTCGCGGCTGTCGGTCACGTCGCTCTGCTCGTTCCCGGGAGCCCGGATCTGGATCTCGCTGCGATCCACGTCGACGACGGCTCCGTCGGCGGTGAGGACCCGCGCCACCCGCAGCTGCGGCACGCCTTCGCTGGGCGCGAAGACCACCACCAGCACGCGCGCCTCGTCGGCGCCCGCCGCCGACATCACCTGCACGATGCGGCGCCAGCGGTGGTAGGCCCCGTTGCGGTCCGTCAAGACGTCGCTCATCCGCTCCTGCAGGACGACGACGTCGTCCTGGACGGAATCGGCCCGGGCGCCGGTCAGAGCCAGGGCCCGCACGGCGGCGATGTCGTCGAGACGGTAGTCGAAGGGCTGGAGCATCTGGTCCAGGCTCCCGGAGTCCCGGGGCGTCGACGCCAGCGACACGACGCTGGCGCCGGAGACCATCCGCCTCTGCGCAAGCTTCTGCGAGCCGGGATACTCGGCCGCGAGCAGCGCGTAGATGGAGTCGGCCGCCGCGTGTTGCAGCTTGTCCACGAGCAGGTCGGCCATCAGCAGGCGCGGCTCGAAGGCGCCAGGCGCCAGGTCCAGGGCCCTGCGGTCGATCGCGACGGCGAGGTCGGTCAGCTCGAGCCACCGGGCCATCGCCGCCAGACGGCTCAACTGGACCGGCTCGGTCCACCCCAGGTAGTCGATGGTCTTCAGGCGGGCGACGGCCGTCTCCCTGCCGGCGGACTGGATGGTCTGGTTCACCTCGGCCATTTCGGTCCGCGCATCGCCGGGCAGCGCCGCCGCGTGGGCCGCGATCGCGCGCTCCGCCAACGGCCAGTCGCCGCGATCCCAGCTCTCCGCCAGCAGCGCGTAGAGCGCCGGCGCGCGGCCCGCCTCGGCGTCCAGGCGCGCGCCCAGGATCCGCGACGCCTCCGCGGAATTGCCGGTGAGTTCCGCGCGTTGCGCGGCCTCGCGCAGCAGCCGCGAACGACGCTCGCGGTCGCCGACCGCCAGGATCTCCGCCAACGACGGGCCCTCGCCCGCCAGTGCGCGGTTCTCGCGCCGATCGTCGGCGAAATGGTCGGGCACGAGCGCGAGCGCCGCCAGCGAATCGAGCAGCGTGGTCCGTTCCGCGGCCCGGTCCGCGCCCAGCTCGCCGAGCCGGTGGCGGACCGCGCCCGACGGGTTCTCCCGCTCCAGCAGCGACCAGAACGCGGGCCAGTACCCGCGATCCTCGAAAGTCCCTGCCGCCTCCCGCAGCTGCGCCGCATACTGCCAGGGGACACACGACTCCAGGACTCGCTGCATGCGCGCGCGCAAAGTCGGCCCGTCGTCCAGCTGGTCCGTGACGAGCAGGTTCAGCAGCCAATCGGCCGCCTGGGGCCGGAGGTCGTCCTGGCCGACCCGCCTCGCCTCGGCCAGCCGATCCACGCCGGCGAGCAGCCAGGCCTGGCACTGGCGAAAGCCGGCCCCGCGCGGATCGCGTCCCAGTTCCGCCAGCAGCTGCAGGGACTCGCCGGTGGTCAGAAGATCGCAGATCTCGCGCGCGGCCATGTCGACGGAGAGCCACGCGAAGCGTCCGTACCGCGCCTCCACGGCCCTCCAGGCCGCTGCGACCGCGCGCGGATCCGGAGCCGCGGTCCGGAGGGCGTGGACGATCTCCAGCTGCGCGCGCACTTCCTCCAGCAGGCTGCTTCCGGACGCGGCCTCGACCAGCGCCAGCGTCCGCACGAACAGCGGATCGTCCGGCTCGTGCCGCAGCTCCCACACCAGCGCATCGATGATGATCCCGAGCGCCAGGGCGTCGTTCGCGCACCCGTCGACCTGCTCCTGCACGTACGTCAGCGGCCTGAGCAGGGGCGCCGCGCAGAGGAAGAGATAGGCGTGGCAGTTCGCCCAGTCGGGGCGCGCCACCAGCGCGCGCTCGAAGGCGGCCGACGCCGAGGCGTAGCGATCGGCTTCGCAGTCGAGAACACCCTGCATGACCGCCAGCGCGTGCGGAGGCAGGGCTCGCAGCGAGGGCGGCAGGCTGTCGGGATGGGCCAGCAGGCTTCGGGCCGCCGCGAGGCCCACCCGGGAGCGGAGGTTCTTCGCGAGACCGATCAGCGCCCAGTCCCGGTCCGCGTATTCCGTCACGAGCATCCGATCGAGGCGGTCGATCTCGGCCAGGTCCGTCGCGACGCGGGCGCTGCGGCCGGCCAGTTCCAGCTCGACGATCGCCGGTTCCTCGGGCGGCCAGACGTCGGGCAGGCGCAGGGAGGGCGCTTCGCCGGCCATGGCCGCGGCAGCCCCCAGAACGACGACCAGAACGACGGCGACGCGCGGCAGAGCACGGATACGGCACGACCAGACGACCGGGCGCATGACGACCTCGCGGATTGGGACCGGCGTTGGCGATACAAGGGGGCGATGCCCGGACCATAGCATACGATTCCGGTCGCGTCAGTCCTTTCGTCGGGAGCCCTCGGGCCGGTCGCGCCTGTGCGGGTGCCGCCGGCATCCAGCGCGCGCAGTGACTCCAGGCCGCTTGACAGCGCCGCGGACCGTCGACGAATTTCCCGCGGATTCCTCATCGCCCGAGGCCCGGTCGCGCGAAGCAAGCGCGCCGCAACCTGGAGGATGCCATGAGCGCCCGCTGCATCGTCCCGCTTCTCCTCGCCGTGGTCCTGTCTCCTGCCGTCGTCATCGCGGACGTCTACGACGACGCGCGGACCTGCCTGGCGAACGACCAGTGGACATCCACCTTGGAGCAGAGCTTCACCGACGAGGAGGTCGTGGCGTCGCTGGGCGGCTACGGCGCCGGCGGCTGCGTGCGCGGTGGCCAGGGCTACAGCCTCTTCAACGGCTATGCCCAGGTGGTGGGCGCCCGCTATGAGGCGCGTGCCCGGCTGAAGGAGGATGGGGTCAAGGATCCCTGGTACACGGCGCCGTTCACCTGGCTGAAGGACAATGCCGCCCTGGTCCCGGATCTGGTCGACCGCCTGCGCTCGACGCTGCGGGTCGAGCACGTTCTCTTCGCCAACTACCTGCTGGCCGCCCACGACACGATCACGAGCCAGCCCGGCTGGCAGAAGAAGTTCGAGGAGATACGGCGGCTCTACGCGGAATACGCGCCCCTCGAGGCCGACCCGGACGTCGATTGGGAAGTCAAGAGCAACTGGGCCACCGAGCACCAATTCGAAACGACGATCGGCAGCTTCATGTGGCACGATCTCACGCCGGAAGAGCAGAGCCGCTGCGCCAGCGTCATGCCCGACTACGTGGCCTGGGGCCTGGCGAAGGACTGGATCGGCAGCCGCGCCTACCCCTCGGTCATCAGTTCGTACGTCGACAAGACGATCCTCTGCTACTCGAGCGTGTCCTTCGAGAACTACCTCGCGTCGTTCTGGTACCGCCGCTGGGCCGACGGCTCGCTGGACGCCGTGTACGCGGCGCTGAAGCTGGTCAGCGCCGCCATGCCGCGCGATTTCGCGCGTCAGGCCGCCCTCGGCTACGGATTCGCCGACACGATCGCCGTGGACCTGACGCGCGCGGGCGCGGACTGGGAACGGCACCCCACGCCGTCGGCCGTCGCGACCTTCGTGCTGGTCGGCGAGGACGGGAAGACGCCGATCGTCCCTGCCTGCACCGCCGCCGTCCCGGTGGCGCAGCCCGCGGCCATGTGCGCCCCGGACGTCGACGGCTATTCGTTCGCCGACTGGGAGACGCTGACGCCGGCGCGCGAGGGCGAGACCGCCACGGTGGTGCTCGCCATGAAGAAGAACGGCGGCGACACCGGCGTCGCGACCGCGAACACGTCGCAACCGGCCTATGGCGACTACACGCCGGGCAGCGACATCTTCGGGGAGGACTTCTCGGCGAACGGCTACGGATGGTACACGGGGGTGCAGGAGAACTGCCACATCTACTCGTTGCAGGAGGGCTACTACGAGCTGAAGTCGGTGTGCTCCGGCCAGTACACGACGATCTGCTTCAACACGTCCTCGGGGTTCACGATCGATACGAGCAGGGATTTCGAGATCGAGGCCTCCCTGCTGTACGTGGCGGGAGAGGACAACGGCGCGAATTCGATCAGCTGGGGCCGGGACGTCGACAACAACCGGTTCCGGTTCGGGTTCTCCGGGAACGGACAGTACCTGATCAGCAAGGTCGAGGACGGAACCTTTGTCGCGATCAAGCCGTGGACGGTCTCCGGTCTCGTCAAGCCCCACGAGTACAACCGGCTGACCATCCGGAAGATCGGGCGCCAGTACCTCTTCTATCTCAACGGCGACCTCGTGCACAGCTGCCCGTTCGAGCCGTTCTTCGGACCGCAGCTCGACTTCACCGCCAACGAGAACACGACGGTGCGCGTCGACGCGGTGAGGGTCTCGTACCTGGTGGCGGCGGGACGATGAGCGTGCGCGTGCCCGACCGGGCAGGGGCGGCCGGCAGCTGATCGGCGGCGCCGTGCACGCGGGATCTGCGGCAGTGGGACGTCCTCGCCGCTTGGCGTCCCACCGCGCCTGCAGGCTGTGGGCTCCCGCCGATGGCTATGCGGGGACTCCGTCGTTCCCCGGGACAATCCGCGCCGATGCCACCCGCCGCGCGAGCGAAAGCCCTGCCGGCGGTGCGGTCGGTGGACGCGGAAAGCCGGGCCCGGATGGCACCCGGCGTCATATATGATTTGAAGACAGACACTTGATGCGGATCTGCGATTCCCCTCCGGCGGCTGGACTGGCGACATCAAAGTGGATCATATACATCCACTTTCTTGCCGTCATCCAACCAACGGAGGTCGTCATGTACCGATACAGCCACCGCCTGCTCTGCCTGGTCATCGCCACGCTGCCGATGGTCGCCACCGCCGAGCCCGGATCGCCACAGTGGTTCGGCGGACAGGGCGCCCGACACTTCCCCGTCTCGACGGCATCGAGCGAGGCCCAGCGCTGGTTCGACCAGGGACTCACGCTCTGCTACGGCTTCAACCACGCCGAGGCCATCCTTTCGTTCACGAAGGCCGCGGCCGCGGATCCCGACTGCGCGATGGCCTGGTGGGGCATCGCCTACGCCTGGGGTCCCCACATCAACAATCCCGAGATGACCGGGGAGGCGATCGAGCAATCGCGCGCCGCCCTGACGGAGGCGATGCGCAGGTTGCCGCAGGCTTCGCCGCTGGAGCGGATGCTGATCGAGGCGCTCAACCACCGGTACGCCTGGCCCTCGCCGCCCGATCGCAAACCGCTCGACCAGGCCTACGCGGCCGTGATGCGCGAGGTCTGGCGCGCGCACCCCGACAACGCCGACGTGGGCGCGCTCTTCGCCGAGTCGCTGATGAACCTGCGCCCCTGGGACCTGTGGACGCCCGACGGGCAGATGCAGTCCGGCACGGCCGAGATCACCGAGACCCTCGCCTCGGTGCTGGCGCTGGAACCGAAGCACCCGGCCGCGCTGCACTTCACGATCCACACCTGGGAGGCCTCGCCCACGCCGGAGAAGGCGCTGCCCGCGGCCGACGTGCTGCGCGACCTGGTGCCGTGGGCCGGCCACCTCGTGCACATGCCCGGCCACATCGACATCCGCCTGGGCCACTATGCCGAGGCGGCCGCCGCCAACCAGAAGGCGATCGCGGTCGACCTCGCCTACGTCGAGAAGGCCGGTCGCGGCGGGTTCTATACCATCTATCGGGCCCACAACTACCACTTCCTGGCCTATGCGGCCATGTTCGAGGGGCGGCGCGAGGTGGCGCTGACGGCGGCCCGCGACATGGCGCGCGAGGTGCCGCTGGAAGTGGTGCGCGCGTTCCCCGACCTGCTCGATGGCTTCCACGCCGTGCCCTACCACGTGATGGTGCGCTTCGGGATGTGGAAGGAGATGCTCGACGAGCCGCGACCGCCGATGGACCTGCCGGTCATGCAGGCGATGTGGCACTACGGACGGACGATGGCGCTGTCGTCGCTCGGCCGGGTCGAGGAGAGCGAACGCGAGTTCGCGGCACTGCGCAGCGCCTGTCGCCAGGTGCCGGAATCGCGCACCATGGGCAACAATGCGACCCCGGCGATTCTCGAGATCGGGCTGGCGCTGGCCGAGGGTGAACTCGAGTACCGCCGCGGCAGCCATGACCGCGCCTTC
>AMWB02079837.1_pt2 | contig 10407 bp, 8 predicted proteins | sample 200311 | NCBI WGS metagenome assembly AMWB02 (sample SAMN02737377, study PRJNA173069) | bioreactor metagenome | biome: anode biofilm in microbial fuel cells | place: USA: California | collected 2010-12-16 | reverse complement strand
CTCCATGATCGGGGCTGTGGCCGGCGGACTGCTTCTCGGGGTTCTGGAATCCCTCGGGGCCGGCCTGGTGTCTTCCGAATACAAGGATGTCCTGGCCTTTCTGATCCTATTGATCGTTCTTTTCTTTAAACCCGCCGGTATTTTCGGAAAAGGGGCATTGAGAAGGGTGTGATGAAGAATCTGCAGATATGTGTCTTCAGCCTGGCTGTTTTCGCCCTGCCGCTAGCCCTGGGAAACAACTATTACCTGATGGCGCTCAACATCGCCGCATTGAATGTCATGATTGTCATCGGGCTTAATCTTCTCATGGGATTTGCAGGTCAGATCTCTTTGGGACATGCGGCATTTTTTGGTCTGGGAGCCTATTTGTCCGCGGTTCTCACCACGACATACGGGTTTCCGGCCTGGCTCACGATTCTGGGCGCCATGGCCATTACGGCAGGAATCGCTTACGCTATCGGGATCCCCACCCTGAAGCTGGAGGGCCACTATCTGGTGATGGCAACCCTCGGGTTCAATGTTATCATATACATCATCATGATTCAGCTCAGCGCCGTAACCGGCGGCCCTTCCGGCTTTGCGGGCATTCCGCGACTTCAGATCGGGAAATTTGCCTTTGACTCGGACCGCAAAATCTATTACCTGTTCTGGGCTGTCTCCATCAGCGTTCTGATTCTTTCCCTGAATCTGGTCCGGTCAAGGGCCGGCAGGGCCATGGCCGCACTCAGCCACAACGAAATAGCGGCCCGCTGCACGGGTATCGATACGGAAACATACAAAGTCAAAATTTTTGTCATCAGTGCGGTCATGGCATCCCTGGCAGGGAGCCTTTACGCCCATTATATTTCTTTTATCAGTCCTGGCTCTTTCAGCATCTTTTTTTCGCTTCAGGCCGTAACCATGGTCCTGGTCGGCGGTATGGGGTCCCTGTGGGGGTCGGTTTTCGGTGCGATTCTCTTGTCCCTGCTGCCTGAAGTCCTTCATGCCGTCAAGGAATACAGTGTTCTGGTTTACGGTTTTATTCTCATGACGGTACTGATGTTCTTCCCCAAGGGGCTGTTTCCGTCCGTAATATCTTTTGGCGCCGCAGCCATCCGGAAAAAGACATGACACCGCCGGTTCCGGGAAAGAAGGACTCCGCGGTTCTGGAGGCGCGGAAAATCACCGTTCGTTTTGAAGGCCTGGAGGCGCTCAGCCGCCTTTCCTTTTCCGTCAATTCGCAGCGAATCGTCTCTATTATCGGTCCCAACGGCGCGGGCAAGACCACGCTTTTAAACGCCATCACCGGCGTGTACCCGCTACATGCCGGGGAAATCTTTTTTCAGGGAAAACGGATTGCCGGGCTGAAACCATTTCAGATCGCAACGCTTGGCATCACCCGTTCTTTCCAGCAGGTCCAGCTCTTCATGAACATGACGGTTCTGGAGAATGTCATGGTCGGCATGCACCCCCGGACAACATCCGGTTTTATCAAAGGAATGCTTCGTTTGCCGTCAGAGCGAAAAGAAGAAGCGATGATTCTCAAGAAATCCCAGGGCATTTTAAGTGAATTCGGACTGCTTTCAAAGGCCGGGGATATCGCCGGGCAAATCTGCATTCTTGATCAGCGGCGCCTGGAAATTGCACGCGCCATGGCTATCCAGCCGCAAATTCTGCTCCTGGATGAGCCGGCGGCCGGTTTGACGATCCGAGAGATGGAAGAGATGGGCAATCTCATCCTCGATCTTAAGGCAAAAGGCCAGACCATTATCCTGGTGGAGCATAACATGCGCCTGGTCATGTCGATTTCAGACAGTTTGATCGTGCTTCACCACGGCATCAAGATAGGTGAAGGCCCGCCCGAGGACATCCAGAAAAACCAGCAGGTGATCGAGGCTTATTTGGGAAAATGAGACCATTCTCATGCTGAAGATAAAAAATATCGATGCGGTCTATGGAAAGATCCAGATTCTCCACCGGACATCGCTGCATATCCGGGAAGGCGAGATCGTCTCTCTTATCGGCGCTAATGGTGCCGGAAAGACAACGCTCCTGAATGTCATCTCCGGCCTGCATCCCTTGAAAAGCGGCGGCATTTTGTTTCTGAGCCGGGAAATTCAGGGCATGCAGCCGGACCGTATCGTCGGCCTGGGACTGATTCAGGTACCGGAAACCGACAAGATTTTCGCCCCGTTGACGGTTCTGGAGAATCTGGAGCTCGGAGCGTATCTGAGGCGGCTGGGCCGCCGCAAATTGAAGGCTGAAATCGAAAAAGTCCACGAGCTCTTTCCCATTCTCCGGGATCGCGGGAACAGGGCGGCCGGAACCCTTTCCGGAGGCGAACGACAGATGCTGGCTCTGGGAAGAGCGATGATGGGAAAGCCCAGACTCCTCATGCTGGATGAGCCGTCACTGGGGCTTGCGCCAGTCATTGTCTCGGAGATGTTCCGCATAATTCAATCCCTGAACAGCAGCGGGACCACCATCCTTCTTGTGGAGCAAAACGCCCGGGAAGCCCTGCGGATTTCAAGCCGGGCGTATGTAATGGAAACCGGCCGGATCATTCTGACTGGCGCAGGCGCCGATCTTCTGAACAACGAAGAGGTGAAACGGGCCTTTCTGGGAATTGATTACAAGGAAAAGCGGGAACGATGAAAAAGGAGACTTATGGCCAAATTCAATTCTGAGGCCGAGACCATGAATCGCCGGGAACTCCTGGACTTTCAGAACGAGCGGCTGGGAATTCTCATCAACCATGCTTATGCCAATGTCCGTTTTTACCGCAGCCAGTTTGATGCGGCCGGGATCAACCCGGATGACATTAAAACCCTGGATGACCTTAACAAAATCCCGTTTACCACACGGCAGGACCTGATGGACAATTACCCCTACGGCATGTTTGCGGTGCCGCTCCGGGACGTGGTGCGTCTTCAGTTTCCCCTCGGGCACTATGGAAAACCCATTGTCATCGGCTATACCCGTGAAGATTTGAAAATCTGGAGAGAGCTTGTGGCACGGATCATGGTCGGGGTCGGCATCACCGAGCATGATATTATCCAGGTTGCCTTCAATTACGGCCTTTTCATGGGGGCTTTCCGGTTCAACCAGGGAGCGGAGCTGATCGGTGCCGCCGTTGTTCCGGCATCCGTTGCCCCGGCCGATGTGCAGATCCGGATCATGCGGGATTTCCGCAGCACGGTTCTGGTTTCCACGCCTTCCTTTGCCCTTCACATCATCGAAACCATGAAAAAAAAGAGAATCGGTCCCGATGAACTGTCCCTGAAAATAGGGCTTTTCGGGGCGGAGCCCTGGCCGGAAAGCGCCCGCGGCATCATCGAGGAAGGCCTGGGGATAAAAGCCTACGACATTTACGGGGTCACGGAACTGATCGAACCGGGAGTTTCGGGCGAGTGCACGGAAAAAGCCGGCCTTCATATCTTTGAAGATCACTTTTTCCCGGAAATCATCGACCCGGTTACGGGCCAGACCCTTATGGAAGGCGAGGAGGGAGAGCTGGTGCTGACCAGCCTGACCACCAGCGCTTATCCCCTGATCCGGTACCGGACCCATGACAGAACCGCTTTAAGCACCAGGCCCTGCGCCTGCGGCCGGACCCTGGTACGGATGAACCGGATTTTTAAAAGAACGGATCAAATGGTCTCTGTCCGGGGGATCAATGTTTTCCCGGAAATGATCGCCGAGGTCCTCTCGGGCATCGAAGGGATCGCGCCGGGATATTCCCTGGCGATCAACCAACGTGCTGGAATGAACGACAAATTAAAGATCTGCGTTGAGGCTTCCCCAGAATCAATTCATGGAGCGGTCCTTCATGAAAAGGTTCAGTCATCCCTTCACAAGGCTCTGGGGTTGAGGGTTCAGGTTGAGATAAAAAAGGTTTGTGAGAATCTGGACAAGTGGCAGAAACGATGATCAAGGCCATTTTTTCAGGCTTGATGCATTGAATTTAACCGCCCTATTTGGTACTTATCGCTTTAATTCCGCACCGGTTCCAAATAAAAGAACATTCCACTGATCACGATAAGTAAACGACTGTCAGGTAGTCTAAGAAATTCAGAAAACCCCGGCAAAGTACAATTGGTTTTTATGACTTCAACCTCTTGATCGATAAGGCCGATAAACTGTGGATTGGTGGCGTAAACGCGAGCCAGATATTCCCCCAATTGCGCTCTCTGCCTCAGAAAGTCCACATTGGTACAGGTTTTTCCGGCAAAAGTAATGCTGCTCTCATCCATGTCCAGAGGACTGAATATCAGCGCATCGGCATCCTCTTTTTTATATGTGGTTCCTGGACCAGGCACATACCCGGAAACCGTCCACAGAACGCGCATGGACAATCGGTTTTTCGGCAGAACAACAGGATCTGTTGATAAAGTCATTGGAACACCTTTTTCGTTTGAAGCCACACACCCTGTGGATAGCCCGATTTCTAATATCGCCATGAATAGAACAAAAAAAACAGTAATTACCTCCCCCTTTGAACTCATAACCAAATCCTTTCATTTTAAGTCAAAAAATGAGGTTTCAGACAGGTGGCTGGCAGTCACTACCTTCCCCCTGCCTGATATATTTCTTATATTAATTGGATACTCCAGCGTTAGTAACAACAAAATAGGCATTTTTATCGTTTGAAACAGCTGGACTGTATTCTAAATCCAGCCATAGATGAGTAGTACCATACGGAAGCAGAACATCCGGAATATAGATTTTAAAATCGCTGGATAGAGTTGATGCTGCACATGAAAAAGAAGGATCGTTTATAATTCCATAACTTGACAATTTAAAAAGCAATAACGATGAATATGTTGGATTGAACTCATAAATAAAATCCGCCCAAAGAGATATTGCCCCCGATATTGGGTCGACATAGGAAAGATTTGTATGGAGCAATAAATTTCCATCTAAAGTTGCCGTACACGCTTTCGGTTCGGATGTCAGGTGAAAAATCGGGCAAAGATTAAAATATAGTTGTGGTTTTGAACAATTATTAAAATATTGATCATACGCTGAGACTCGATAGCGGTAGCTTTTTCCCTTTTCCAGGACGTTGTCAGGAATTGAAAAATATGGGCTTGATATATTGCCGTATGTCTTTAATTTACTATTTCCATAAGCATTAAAAAGCTCAACTTGATAACTTGCAGCACCAGCGATGGGAGTCCAATAGAGCGAAACAGGAATCGTAGCTTCATTATTATGCCCCAGCGAAACGCTGTCTACTGACATGTAAGTCAATGGCAAAGCTGAATGTTGACGGGTGGTTGTAACAATATTACCATCGAAATCGGTTGCAGTGAAAACATAGGTGCCTGAGCTTGGAACACTGTCAACAGGAATTACACAAGAATATTTTGCTTTGATTGCATCAGTGGGGCTAATTGTATTTAAAGGATAGACATTACCTTTCGGTCCTGTAACAACAATTTTCTGAATGTTTTGCAATCCGTCCTGATCGGTGATATTTGCTTGTATTTCAAGATAATATGAGGGTCTATCGGCGATGTGACTCGTGGCAAGGTTAATTAAGGTACTATCGAATACTGGCTTGGATGCGCCACCGTATTTGGGAGACAGGACGAATTTATTGCTGGCATTGTTCCACATAACAATATAATTTTGTTGAATACTCCCTTCACGATATGCCCTGGCAACAAAATAATATGTCTCATTTTCTTTTAATATTCCACGAGGAAAAGAGCATTGGCTGTTATAAAGCCATTTGGAAAAATAAATTTGTCCTTTTTTATCATATATGCCAAGAGAATAGGCATTGGCGCCGGATACATCCGGCCAGTCAATATCTACAGTGTTTCTGGTGATAACCGTGCCATCCGCAGGTGTTGATTCTTTCCAATTTGGCTCAATCAATGGGTCATAGGTAAATGCCTTCGATCTTGCAAAATGGTTGCCGTTTTTATCCCATGCATGAAACGTATAAGAGCCATTCGAGGGTGTTCCTGGAAGCGAAGATGTCTGATACAAGCCCCCTCCAAAACTGTCCGGAGATTGATAATGGAGTCGTTCTCTGGTCATGCCGTCTGGAAAAACAACCTCAACTTTTTCTATATTATCTGGTACGCCCTGAACATCAAAAACAGAGGCTTTGAAAAGCATATAACCGCCATAATTTGATAAATATACAACAGGACTGATTTGTGCTTCTCCAAACGCGATAAATGGATGTTGGTAGGGGCTTCCGGTATTAAAGTCGATATAGTTTGAATAACTAACATTCTGCAAGTTAATAGAAGCATCTTCAAGAAAGGCGCAAATACGAAATTTGTAGGATGTTGACGGATTTAAAATGCCTGGGGGAATCGTCATTTCAGATTCCGCTCCGATCCCTGATGACCAAAAAATTTTCGATTCATCAGAATAAACGAATAATTGATATCCTAAAAATCCTTGTAAGGGCGTCCATCGGATAGTGGGTGAAGTTCCGTTCGGTACCACAACAACGGATGCTTCATCCACACTCGGAATAACCTTCGTTAGTTGTGTATCGATAATAGTGGCGGACTGCCCATCTTTATCTGACACCGTAAATATGTAATCACCGTTGGAAGGCGGCGATCCACTTATCCACAAACGATACATTGCCTGAACATCACTATATTTTTTATCAAAGTTCAAAATTTTCTGACTGCCTGTTGGCAAAGTCATCACAACTGTATGAGATGAACCATCACTACTGATGCCTTTATGATCCCAAATGAATAAATGAACTTCCGTGTTGCTGCCCGATGAATCAGACACATGGAATACGCCTCCGGTTCCAATGTCTATCCCTGGTGCTGAAAGGTCCGAATTGGATGCATCAAACACAGTAACTTCCGGAACTTGCACTGAATAACTCTTAAATGTGCCACTAGTTTCATTCCAGACTCCAAGATTCCAGGTAATATATAGATCCTCTGTAGTTACTTCTGAAAAAGAATGGAACAGGGTATCCCCAAAATATATGTTAACCGTGTCACCGTTTCTCTTTACTCTGACTTTGCTTTTGTCGCCTGTAATCTGACTGGAATTTACCCAGCAGTTGGTTCCATTTTCATAAGAACATCCAATATTCTGTTTAATACCATTTATATAATAAAAAAGACCATACCCATCATAATTGCCATTATGCTCGTTGCCTTTGCTGATTCTTATGTGAATTATTTTGCTTTGATTCCATTCTGTACCAGTTTCTAAACGAATATAAAAACTACCCCACCAGCCTTCTATCGATGGCGATACGGTTTGTATCTGAAAATTGTTTACAAAAGTGATTAAATCAAAATCACCTTTTAAGTATTTTGATGCCGATCTCAGACCAAGATAGGCTTGGTTATTGTTTGCCAACAGTGATAGTGTCCCATTGTCCTGGAAAAATAAATTTCCACCAGAGATAATAGGATTTGCAAAATATTTGGTTAGATCATTGTTGTTGCGATTCCATATTTGATTGACATTCCATTTGTTTGAGTCAATTTGTGTGCCATCGAACATGTCTTGAAAGATGATATTGGTTTCTGCTGATAAAGAAATGAAAGGGACAAATGCAATGGCTGACAATATAATGACAATATGAATGATTTTTTTCACGCTCATGAACCTCCTGTGTCAGGATAGATGTCGCACAAATGTCTACAGAGCCGAAACCCATGTCATATTTATTTCATCCCTGCAACGACCTGCAACGCTCTGATGGCTTCAGCAAGACCGATTTTACCGTCGTCATTGGCATCCCATTTCAACCGTTCGGCCGCAACTGCCGCATCAACCTGTTCCTTAACCTCTTTTGCAGAATAACATCCTGATTGTTGGGTCACCGTCACATTCCCCTTGCCTGAAATATTTCGTATGTTATCTGAATATTCCGTTTACATCTCCATCCATTGACTCCTCTTTTCCGGAAGTATCCGGATCACCGATATCCCCAATTGTCTGGAATCCGGACGGCACGTTCAATGTAGCCCAGTCCACATAAAAATAATTCCCTGTGGATATCGGCGGCGAATGCATGCCTACACCGACTCTGCCGGAAGTCAGACTGGAATCGGCTCCAGACCAGACCAGTGTACCATTGATGTAAAAAGAAAAGCTGCTTCCAACAGCCACAACCCGGAGGGTGTTCCAATTCGAAGATTGAGTGATGGCCGAGCTGAAAGTCCAAGCTTTTAGTGCTGTAAACACTCCCCCAACCGATTTAAAGACGCTGAAATAGCCACTCCGAATGTACTGGAATAAATAAGCATTGCTTAAATACCCATCCGACCCTACTGAGCCACTGCCTCGTATAATCAGACGGTTAGAGAAGTTATCATCTCCATAACGGAACAGTTTGGCCGAATAATCTATATTGGTAAAATTCTGGTTGTATGTAGCTGTGTTAGAAAGATTATCCCTGCCTTCGGTATAGTACCATTGAGAGTTTTCGACTCGCCAAGTGCCTGAATCCTGAATCCATTTGCTCGAAGAGCCGTTGAACTGCTCGTCGAATCCATTTGATGTGTTTTGCACGAGGAAGTTGTTGCCAGCATTAAGGGTTTGACCTGCAGTGATTGTAACCGCCCGAGAGAAAGGCTGATATCCTGTCTTTGAAAAACTCAGCGTCTGAGCGCCAGGGGTGATCCCGGTAATGGTGTATGAACCATCAGTACCGGTAGTAGCCGACTTATCCCCGCAAGTCACTGCAGCTCCGGATAACGCCGCACCAGTGGCTGAGCTTATGTGCAGCTTCCCGGTTACGCCTCCTGGAGTCTGCGTGAGGAAGTTGTCGCCTGCATTAAGGGTTTGACCGGCAGTGATTGTAACAGCCCGAGAGAAAGGCTGATACCCCGTCTTTGAAAAACTCAGCGTCTGAGAGCCGGTGGCTATACCTGTAATGGTGTATGAACCATCGGAGCCGGTTGTGGCCGACTTGCCCCCGCAAGTCACCGTAGCTCCGGATAATGCCGCACCAGTGGCTGAGCCTATGTGCAGCTTCCCGGTTACGCCTGTCGGATTCGGCACGAGGAAGTTGTTGCCGGCATTAAGGGTTTGACCGGCAGTGATTGTAACAGCCCGAGAGAAAGGCTGATATCCTGTCTTTGAAAAACTCAGCGTCTGAGAGCCGGTGGCTATACCGGTAATGGTGTACGAACCATCAGTACCGGTAGTAGCAGACTTATCCCCGCAAGTCACTGTAGCTCCGGATAACGCCGCACCAGTGGCTGAGCTTATGTGCAGCTTCCCGGTTACGCCTCCTGTTGATCCTGGCCCGGTTCTCCATCCTACATCTTTTAGCAGCCCCATCGTTATCGGGCCAGGATCATGTATGGCTGTACCGCTGGATATGGCATAGCGCATGAGTCTGTTGTTGCCTGTTGAAAACGTGTTGTAATCGAGATGTGAATAGCTGGAACCGGAACTCCATGTGGTTGGCGCATACATTTTGACACGGGTACCGCCGTTTGCAGACATGGCCTGCAATCCGTGAAACCAGAGGTTGTTCGATGTCACAGCGGTTCCAAGCGCAGTGGAACCGTTGGCATATAAGGATGTATTGATAATGGAATTTCCGGATCCATCACGCATGAAGGTATCATATATGGATGGATATCCCGTACCGAATCCCCACGAGGCTGCGCCCGACGAATAGATCATCGATCCAGCAAAATTGAGGCCATGACAGATTTCGTGCAGCGCAACGGTAACCAGATCATAAGTTCCTGCCGGTGGATTGGCATCTGTCCCTGTGTACCATGTAAAATTTTTATTGTAGGTAATGTACATGTCGTATTTACTGGAATACAGATCGGTACCGGCCAGAGAATTGGCCAAGCTAGATGAGAACCAGGTAGCAGCTCTGGGAGCATTTGTAAAATCTTTGTGAATAACCCCCCCGCCCGAATAGCCCAGTGTGCTTCCGGTCAGAGAACCCCAACAAAACTGAATTGTGATGGGTACGGAAGACTGAACCAGATTTCCCCATATGACACCTGCATAGTTTAATGGGGCTTTGACCGAATCTGGAACAGCGTAACAAGTTTGACCCCATGGATCTGTTTGTCCCGCCGTCTGATAAATAATTTGAAATGTCGATATGGCTGTCGATGTATTGGGCAGACTGACTGGAGCCGGGATTCGAATCGGATCTAAATCCAAATTTGGATCTGCTTCCACAACCCCGATGGTCGGGGCATTGATAAGTGAATTGCCGTCAACCGATAATTCCGGTTCTGGCATGATCGGTACAAAAAAAGTATCAGAGCTCTCCGTCGCAAATATATGAACGGGAATAACAAGGATTGCCAACAGAAACACCATAACACCAATCTGCAAGTGCTTTTTTTGCATGATCGCTCCTTTCTTTGATTGTTCTCGCCAATTCTCTTTGAAATTGTCCACTCGCAGCCCGTCAGGCACTTCCTGGTAACGGCGGCA
>AMWB02139523.1_pt1 | contig 10410 bp, 10 predicted proteins | sample 200311 | NCBI WGS metagenome assembly AMWB02 (sample SAMN02737377, study PRJNA173069) | bioreactor metagenome | biome: anode biofilm in microbial fuel cells | place: USA: California | collected 2010-12-16 | reverse complement strand
TGGCTTCAGTTCGCCAACTTCTTCATCCTGATGGCGGCGCTGAACTTCATCCTCTACCGCCCTCTGCGCGGCATGCTCAATCGCCGCCGTGAAACCATCGACGGTTCCCACGCCCGGGCCAAGGAGCTGGAAGCCACGATCAACGAGAAGATGGAGCGTTACCAGCAGCAACTGCAGGCCGCGAAAATCAAGGGCAATGAAGAGCGTGCCGAAATGCGCAAGGCGGCCGCCGCCGAAGAAGCGACTATTCTGACGCAGGCGCAGAACAAGGCCGCGGCGCAGCTTCAGGAGATCAAGACCCGGGTTGCCGGTGAGGCCGATGCCGCCGGCAAGATTCTGAAAAAAGAAGCGAATGCCTTGGCTTCGCAGATCGCCTCGAAGATTCTGGGGAGGGCGCTGTAAATGAACGTCAAGGGGGTTCGCATGAAAACTAAGATGGTCGGCATCCTTGCCGGATTCCTGATGGTGGCGACGGCCGCCGCGGCTCTGGCTGCCGGCGGTGAAGGGCACCATGTCGATAGCGGTGTGCTCCTTAAGGATTTTCTCTACCGCTGCTTCAATTTCGCCGTCACCTTCGGACTGCTGGCGTACTTTGTCACCAAGCCGATTCGCAAGGGTTTGGCCGGGCGCAAGGAAGGGATCGAAAAAGCCCTCGGTGAAGCCAAGGCCGCCCAGGATAGGGCCGAAGCGAAGTTCGCCGAGTACGACGACAAGTTGACCAAGGCCTCGGCGGAAATCGATGACATCTACGCCGCCATTAAGCGCGAAGGGGAGATGGAGCGGGAACGCATCCTCGCCAACGCCCGCGAAATGGCCCACAAAATCGAAGACGAAGCCAAGAAATCCGCTGCTCTCGAAATCGCCAAGGCCCGCGTCGAATTGCAGCGGGAAGCCAGCGACATGGCACTGAAACTGGCGGAAGAGCTGCTGAAAAAGAACTTCAACAGCAACGACCAGAATCGTCTCGTCGATGAATACATGAAGAAGGTGGGAGAACTACATTGAGCGTCAGCGCGATTACCAAGAGGTATGCCAAGGCCCTGGTGACCCTGGGGTCCGAGCAGAAGATGGTGGAGGGCTATGGTCAGGAACTGGCCGATTTCAAGAATCTCCTCGCACGGGAGAAACAGCTTCGCCTGATCCTGGACAGTCCTTCCTTCCCCGTGGAAAAGAAGACCGCGATTCTGACCGACCTGGGCGCCAAGCTCCAGCTGTCGGAGGGAATGCGGAAGTTTCTCGGGCTACTTCTGGCCAAGGGGCGGCTGCGCTTGTTGCCGCAGATCGAGTCGCAGTACCGCGACTTTGCCGATGAGATTTCCGGTATCCTGCGCGCGCACATCGTTTCCGCCTCCAAACTCAACCAGAACCAGCGTAAGGCTATCGCCACCGGTCTGGAAGAAAAGACCGGCAAGCATGTAGAGTTGACGGTGAGTGTACGCTCGGCGCTGATCGGCGGGTTGCAGGCCCAGGTTGGCGGCAAAATATTCGACGGAAGTATTAAGACCCAGCTTAAGCGGATTGAAGATACCTTAAAGAAGGGGTGAGAAGGATAATGGAAATCAAAGCAGAAGAAATCAGTGCGATTATTAAGAAGCAGATCGAAAACTTCGGTCGCGAAGTCGAGGTCAGCGAAACCGGGACCATTATCTCCGTCGGTGACGGTATTGCCCGCATCCATGGTCTGGACAAGGCCATGGCCGGTGAGCTGCTGGAGTTCCCCGGTGGCATCATGGGCATGGTTCTCAACCTGGAAGAAGACAATGTCGGCGCGGCCATCCTCGGCGAGGCGCACCACATCAAGGAAGGGGACACCGTCAAGCGTACCGAGCGCATCGTTCAGGTTCCCGTGGGCGAGGCGTTGATCGGCCGGGTGGTTAACGGTATCGGCATTGCCATCGACGGCAAGGGCGAGATCAAGTCCAAGGATGCCCGCCAGGTGGAAATCAAGGCCCCCGGCATCGTTGCCCGTAAATCGGTTCATGAGCCGATGCAGACTGGTCTCAAGGCGATCGACGCCATGGTTCCCATCGGCCGCGGCCAGCGCGAGCTGATCATCGGCGACCGGCAGACCGGCAAGACCGCCGTCGCCATCGACACCATCATCAACCAGAAAGGCAATGGCGTCATCTGTATCTATGTCGCCATCGGCCAGAAGCGTTCGACGGTTGCCCAGGTTGTCGACAAGCTCAAGAAGCACGGAGCCATGGATTACACCATCGTCGTCGCCGCGACCGCATCCGACCCCGCCCCGTTGCAGTTCATCTCGCCCTACACCGGCGTCACCATGGGCGAGTTCTTCCGTGACAGCGGCCGCCATGCTCTGATCATCTACGACGACCTGTCCAAGCAGGCCGTTGCCTATCGCCAGCTTTCCCTGCTGCTGCGTCGTCCGCCGGGACGCGAAGCCTACCCCGGGGACGTCTTCTATCTGCACAGCCGCCTGCTGGAGCGTGCCGCGAAGCTCAACGACGAGCTTGGCGCCGGTTCCCTGACCGCTCTGCCGATTATCGAAACCCAGGCTGGTGACGTTTCCGCCTATATTCCGACCAACGTTATCTCCATCACCGACGGCCAGATTTTCCTGGAAACCGATCTCTTCTACTCCGGTGTGCGTCCGGCGATCAACGTCGGTCTCTCCGTATCCCGTGTCGGTGGTAGCGCTCAGGTAAAAGCGATGAAACAGGTCGCCGGTACCCTGCGTCTGGCCCTGGCCCAGTATCGCGAGATGGCCGCTTTTGCCCAGTTCGGTTCCGACCTCGACGCCGCGACTCAGCGTCAGCTCAACCGTGGCGCCCGTCTGGTGGAGATCCTCAAGCAGGGTCAGTACCAGCCGCTGCCGGTGGCGAAGCAGGTTCTGGCGATTTATGCCGCCAACAATGGTTACGTCGACGAGTATCCGACGACGGCCATTCAGCGTTACGAGCAGGAGCTGCTGACCTTCCTCGAAGCCAACCACGGCCAGCTGCTCGGCGACCTCGGGGAGAAAAAAGCCATCGATGCCGACCTTGAAGTGCGCATCAAAGCGGCTCTCGACGAATTCAAGGGTCAGTTCGTAGCGTAAATCATCGCCAGCCAAAGGTTAGACAGATGCCAAGTCTGAAGGACATAAAAAAACGGATCAGCTCGGTCAAAAACACCCAGCAGATCACCAAGGCTATGAAAATGGTCTCGGCCGCGAAACTCCGGCGCGCCCAGGAAGCGGTGGTCGCCTCGCGGCCTTACGCCGACAAGATGCTGGAAGTCCTTTCCAGCCTGGCCGCCAGGGAGGAAGCGGAAGCCCATCCCCTGCTCTTCTCTCGGGGCAAACGGCGGGCGCTGGTTGTTGTGCTGACAGCGGATCGGGGCCTGTGTGGCGGGTTCAACGCGAACATCTGTAAAACCGCCGAGCGCTTTGTCCGTAAGAATGAAGATGGCTTTGAAGCTTACGACCTGATGATCATCGGGCGCAAGGGCAAGGAATATCTCAAGCACCGTTCCGGTCTCAACATCGGCAAGGTCTATGAAAACATCACTGGGAACATCTCCTTCGGTACAGCGTCCCTGCTTGGGCAGGAGGTTGTCGACGGGTATGTGGCCGAGCAGTATGACGCGGTCTATCTGATCTACAATGCCTTCCGCAGTGCCATTTCCCAGGTGGTGACGACCGCCCAGCTGTTGCCGATCATTCCCCGCGAAGTAGCCGAGGGGACGCATATGACACAGTACCTGTACGAGCCGAATCGCGGCGCGGTACTGGAGCAGTTGCTGCCGAAAAATGTCGAAGTGCAGATTTTCCGCGCTCTCCTTGAGTCCGTGGCCTCGGAACATGGCGCCCGCATGAGCGCCATGGACAGTGCCAGCAAGAACGCCAAGGAAATGATCGGTAAGTTGACCCTGCAGTATAATCGCGCCCGGCAGGCGGCCATCACCAAGGAGCTCATGGAGATTATTTCCGGGGCGGAATCGGTCAAGAATTAATTCGAACGATCTTTCGCACCGGGCGCCGGTGTGATAAAGGAGGAACGGTTCATCATGAATAAAGGTAAAATTACTCAGGTTATCGGTCCCGTCATCGACGTGGAATTCGAAGCCGGCAAGCTCCCGGAAATCTACCATGCGCTGAAAGTCACCAATCCCGCCCTTGGCGACAAGGAGTGGAATCTGGTGGTCGAAGTCGCCCAGCACCTTGGGGAGAACACCGTTCGCGCCATCGCCATGGATTCCACCGACGGTCTGGTCCGCGGGCAGGAAGTTCTCGATACCGGTAAACAGATCGTTATGCCGGTCGGCCGCAAGACCCTCGGCCGTATTCTCAATGTCATCGGCGAGCCCGTCGACGAAGCCGGTCCGGTCGGTGCCGAGTTGGAGTGGGAAATTCATCGTCCGACTCCCGAGTTTGTCGAGCAGTCGGTGAGCGTTCAGGCCTTCGAGACCGGCATCAAGGTCGTCGACCTCCTCGCTCCTTACGCTCGCGGCGGTAAAATCGGTCTCTTCGGCGGCGCCGGCGTCGGCAAGACCGTTCTGATCATGGAACTGATTCATAATATCGCCAAACAGCACGGCGGTTTCTCCGTATTTGCCGGCGTAGGCGAGCGGACCCGCGAAGGGAACGACCTCTGGCACGAAATGAAGGATTCGGGCGTTCTCGATAAAGCCGCGCTGATCTACGGCCAGATGAACGAGCCCCCCGGCGCCCGCGCCCGCGTCGCCCTGTCGGCCTTGACTGTGGCCGAGTACTTCCGCGACGAGGAAGGCCAGGACGTGCTCCTCTTCATCGACAACATCTTCCGCTTTACCCAGGCCGGTTCCGAAGTTTCGGCCCTGCTCGGTCGTATCCCCTCGGCCGTTGGTTATCAGCCGACCCTCTCCACCGAGATGGGCGAGCTGCAGGAGCGGATCACCACGACGAACAAGGGTTCGATCACCTCGGTTCAGGCTATTTATGTTCCTGCCGACGACTTGACCGACCCCGCGCCGGCAACGGCCTTTGCCCACCTCGACGCCACGACCGTTCTTTCTCGTCAGATCGCCGAATTGGGTATTTATCCCGCCGTCGACCCGCTCGACTCTACCAGCCGTATTCTGGATCCCCAGGTCGTCGGTGAGGAGCACTACAAGGTCGCTCGCGAGGTTCAGTATGTTCTGCAGCGTTATAAGGATTTGCAGGACATCATCGCCATCCTCGGCATGGACGAGCTCTCCGAGGAAGATAAGTTGGTGGTGTCTCGCGCCCGGAAGATTCAGCGTTTCCTTTCTCAGCCATTCCATGTCGCCGAGGTTTTCACCGGTTCCCCGGGCAAGTACGTGGAGCTCAAGGATACCATCCAGGGCTTCCAGGAAATCGTCGCCGGCAAGTACGACGACATCCCCGAGCAGGCTTTCTACATGGTTGGTACCATCGAAGAAGCCTTGGAAAAAGCCAAGAAGCTGGCGGCCTGATAGATGTTGCTGCGGCGGGGCGACAAGCCCCGCTACTCCGGTAAAGGATGTTCGTAATGGCAGAAAAGCTCAGACTCGAATTGGTCACCCCCTATAAAAAGGCCCTCTCCGAGGAAGTCGATGAGGTCACGGCCCCCGGCACGCTGGGCGAATTCGGCATTCTTCCCGGGCACACCCCCCTGCTCACGACCCTCAAGATCGGCGAACTCTCCTACCGTCGAGGCGGTGAGATCTTTCACTTGGCCGTGAACTGGGGGTATGTTGAAGTTGAAGATGACAAGGTGACGGTCCTGGTGGAAACCGCCGAGCCTGCCGACGAGATCGATCTCGAACGGGCCCGGGCCGCCTTGGGCCGTGCCGAGGAAGCCTTGCGCAAGCTCTCTTCCGAGGACAAGGATTTCCTGGTCATGCAGGCCGCTCTCGAGCGCGCTTTGATTCGTATTCAGGTTGCCGGACGACGGGGCCGCTGAATAGATAAATGCTCATAACGTAAAAAAAGGCGACTCTTCGGGGTCGCCTTTTTATATTCTTCCGTCAAACCCATGCTCTTTAGTGACCGAGGCGGTTATCAAAAACCCTCCTGCCTTTATTCACATCTAGCATATGTTCGATAACCCCTAGAAAAAACATGGTAAACAGAGGCGGCTTCGGGAAAAAACTTGACATAAAATGTATACTGTATACAATTCATCGGGGATGAATAATGACTCATCAGGGGGATGGGAGTATTTCCGTGAGAAAGAAACTTGTCGACAGCCACTTGACTTTGCGGGAGAAAATTCTCGAAACCATCCGTGAAGCCATACTCAAGGGTTCCCTGAAACCGGGGGAGAAAGTCGCCGAGCCTGAATTGGCGGAACGTTTCGGCATCAGCCGAACCCCGATCCGGGAAGCCTTCCGGCAACTTGAATCGGAAGGTTACCTCACCGTCATTCCGCGCAAGGGAGCAGTGGTTGCTTCCCTGTCGGAACGAGATGTGGAGGAGTTCTACGCCATCAAGAGCGTGCTTGAAGGTTATGCGGCGAGAATGGCCGCGGACAAGCTAAGCGACAAGGATATTGAGCGTCTGGAGGTCATCAACGACCGCCTGGAAAAGCTCGCCCGCGAGGGGGACGTCAAAAACTTTTTCCGGGTTCACAGTGACTTTCACGAAGCATTTATTCGCGCATCGGGCAATGATAAGCTGCTTGAACTGATCAGCCAACTGCTGCTCAAGTTTAATCGCCTGCGCATGGCTTCCCTGAGCTTGCCGGGAAGAATGGAAGTCTCGGTGCAGGAACATCGCAAGCTGCTTGAAGCATTCAAGGCGAGGGATGGGGAACTGGCGGAAAACCTGGTGACGAAGACCGCGGCTTTTGGCGGGCAGCAGTTAATTCAGAGCATGGCGCAGAAAGAAGGGCGTCCGGTGGAAGGGTCAATTTTGCATCAGGTCGGCGACGTCTGAAATGTTTGTCGAATAAAAGGCAATAGGCGGCGTTCCCCGGGGGCGCCGCTTTTTTGTTGACCATCTGTCACACATGCGATGGGTTGGAGGAACTGGATTTTCCTTTGCTGAGTGGAGTAAAATGACAACTTAGTGAAATGCCGCCGTTAAATTTAATCTATTGCGAGGTTGCTTGTGCAGGAAGAGCCGACCCCTTTGATGTCCCAGCCCGAAAAGTCGTCTCGACCCCCTGCCGGTGAACAGGGATGGTATCCGGTCGATTTGCGCTGCCTCGACCCGGAGTTGGCGACGCCGTGCGACCTCTATCGCAAAACCGGGCGGGATCGATTCGTGCTCTTCTCCCAAAGCCGTCTTCCCGTCGACCGCGTCGTGCGTGAGCGACTGCTGACCCACGGTTTGAACTATCTGTACATTCAGGAGGGAGACAGCCCGGTCTATTTCGACTTTTTGAAAAATTCGCTGATCGCCGTGGTCCGGGATCCGCATACCAGCTCAGAAAAGAAAGCCCAGGCGGTTCATGCCTCCTGCCAGGAGATTCTCCGCTGGGCCTTTGACGAACCTCGGGCCCCGTTCGTCCGCCAGGCTCAGGAGGCGATTTTGCCCACGGTCAGCCTGATCATGAACGACGACAGCGCGACTCGGCACCTGATTCGCCTCACCGCCTACGACCATTCGACCTATACCCACTGTACCAATGTGGGGATTTACGGCGTCGCCCTGGCGAAAATCTTCTTCGGCAGCGAGTCGATGAAAAAAATGGAGACCTTGGGTCCCGGCTTCTTTCTCCACGATCTCGGCAAGTGTCGGATTCCCATCGAGATTCTCAACAAGCCGGGGGCTTTGAGCGACAGCGAGCGCCGGATCGTCAACAAACATCCGGACGACGGACATATCATGCTCGCCGAAAGCGGGCTGCTCACCGAAGAGGCGAAGATCATCGCCCTCCAGCATCATGAACGGGACGACGGGAAGGGCTACCCCAATGCCCTGACGGGGGACGACATCCATCCTTACGCCCGCATCTGCCGGTTGGCGGATGTCTACGAGGCCTTGACCGCCGACCGCCCCTATCACCAGCGCAAGTCGACTTTCGACGCCTTCAAGATCATGTACCAGCAGTTCACCTCGGACCTCGACCGCAAGCTCTTCGAGCTTTTCATCCAGCTTTTCGCCGCCTGAGCCAGGCCCTCCCCTGCCCTGTTTTTCGCGAAACCGCCGACTAGCGGCAGGTTTCCTGGACAATGCGGTTGACATCGAGGAGGATTTTCGCCTGATTGGCGAGTTTGGCCATGGCCAGGACATATTCGGCATGGGCCATCATCGGGGGAACGGCTTCGACCTTTTCCGCCGAGATATCGACGATCTCCGTGACCTTCTCGACCAGAATCCCCAGTTGGCAGGGGCTGCCGGCGAGTTCCGTTTCGACGATGATGATGGCGATGCGGTCGCCCATCTCCACCGCCGGGCGGCCGAACCAGAGGTTGAGATCAAGAACGGGGATGATCGCGCCGCGCAGGTTCATGACCCCGCGCAGGAAATGAGGGGATTCGGGGGGCTCGATCAACGGCTGGCGGCCGACAATCTCCTTGATGTTCATGATGCCGATGCCGTATTCCTCGCCGGCGGCCCCGGCGAAGAGGTATTTGCCCTCCTTGCCGATCATCAGTTTGGACAGGTCCCCGGCGCGGCGAAACTTGCGGGTCTTTTCGACAAAGGTTCCGGGTTGCAGTGAGGTTTTTGTTTCGGCGGCGGGGATATGCCCGGCGCAGGCCTGATTGGCGAAGCGCAAATCGAGAAAGGTGTCGATGTCGATGCGCTGCCCCAGATCCATTTTTTCCACCATGTAGTCCTGCATGGCCTTGAGGTCGGCGGCGACGGGATAGAGGTCGTTGGTGCGGATGCCGATGGGCTCGGTGAGGACGTTTTCCAGTACCTCCGCCTTGAGGCCAAGCGCTCCTTGCGGATCGAGAAATTTGACCCCGACCTGGGCCGCCTGATCGGGCTGGGCGGCGATATGGCGCCCAGCCTGAACCATCAGCGCGACGAACTCCTGCACCGCTTCCGGGTGCCGGTCGATCAGTTCCTGACGGAAGACGGTGACGCAGCAGGGGTGGTTTTCCCAGACCTCGCCGGAAAGGAGCACCAGTTCGGCGGCGCCGGCGGCGATGGCCTTGGTGCCGAGAGGCTCGGCGACCATGAAACCGGCGGCGCCGGCGTTCCCGGTCAGCAGTTCGGGCATACGGATGGGCGGCACGATCTCCAGGTTGAGATCCCCCGCCGATTTCCCGGCGACGCCGGGGTCGAGGCCCAGTTCCGACATATAGATGTGGGTGATCAGGTGATGCACCGAAAGCTGATGGGGGAGATAGAAGGTTTTGCCCTGGAAGAGCTCCTTGCCCCGCCCCTGGCTCATCTTGTTGCGGACCATGATACTGCCGTTTTTGTGGGCGAGGAGCACCAGCTTGATCGGCACGCCGAAGCCGTAGAGGTCGAAAGCCATCGGCGCGAGAATCAGGGCGCCGTCGATCTCGCCGTTTTCCAGGTCCGCCGCCACCGGGTTCCAGCTCTGACAGCAGCGGGTTTCCAGCTCGAAATGGCGCGGGGTGACCGCCCCCGAATCGATCAGATGCCTGGCGACGCCGAGGACGAGATGGTCGGTGATCTGGATGTGGGCCACGGAAAAACGGACCTTGCCGTTGGGTAGAACCTGCGGAGCGCGAGCCTTGAGAGGTTGCTGGGCGGCACCCTCGCCGGAGAAGGCCGCCTCGATCTTGGCCATCAGGTCGTCGGGGGAAAAGGGCTTGGAAACGACGCCGTTGACCCCGGCCTCCACCGCTATCGCCACCTGCGACTTCTCCCCCTGGCCGGTGGCCATGATGAACGGCGTGTTTTTGCGCCGCTCGTCGGCGCGCACCCATTTGAGCAGATCGAGGCCGCTGATGGCGTGCATGTTCCAGTCGCTGACGATGAGATCGACCTGTTCGTCCCCCTGCAGTATCTCCGTGGCGGCTTCGCCGTCGACCACGGCATGGACGTTTTCAAAACCCAGCCCCTGGATGATGCGGGTTTCGATCTTGCGGGTCGGGGCCGAATCTTCCACCAGCAGAATGCGGATCTGTTTATCGACGGCCATGGACGGGCCTCCTTCGGAAATTTTGACACGAGATGCTGAACGCTGAAAAAATGCAAAATCTAATCCAATCCGCCGGTTCCGCAGCGGAAGAATCCGGGGAAAAGCTGGAAATTCTTTATCGGGATGAGCATCTGGTGGCGGTCAACAAACCGTCCGGGCTCCTCGTCCATCGCAGTGAGATCGACCGGCACGAAACCCGCTTCGCCCTGCAGCTGGTGCGCGATCAACTGGGGCAATGGGTCTACCCGGTCCATCGTCTCGACCGGCCGACTTCCGGGGTGCTCCTGCTCGCCCTCAACCCCGAAGCCGCACGCCGTTTGGGCGAAGCCTTTGCCGCCGGAGCGGTGGAAAAAACCTATCTCGCCGTGGTCCGGGGGATTCCCCCCGAAGAGGGGATCATCGATTATCCCCTGAC
>AMWB02013394.1_pt1 | contig 10411 bp, 8 predicted proteins | sample 200311 | NCBI WGS metagenome assembly AMWB02 (sample SAMN02737377, study PRJNA173069) | bioreactor metagenome | biome: anode biofilm in microbial fuel cells | place: USA: California | collected 2010-12-16 | reverse complement strand
TCCAAGACCTTCACCACCCAGGAGACCATGACCAATGCTTTCAGCGCGCGGGAGTGGTTCCTGAAGCGTGCGGGAGACCGCACCCATGTAGCGCGGCATTTCGTGGCGATTTCCACCAACACCGCCAAGGTTAAAGAGTTCGGCATCCACCCCGACAACATGTTCGTGTTCTGGGACTGGGTCGGCGGCCGCTATTCGCTGTGGTCGGCGATCGGCCTGTCGATCGCGCTGCAACTCGGCTGGGGCAACTTCCAGGCGCTGCTCGCCGGCGCGCATGCGATGGACGTGCACTTCCGGGAAGCGCCACTGGAAGCCAACATGCCGGTCATCCTCGGCATGCTCGGCATCTGGTACGCCAACTTCTGGGGTACCGACACCTATGGCATCTATCCCTACGACCAGCGTCTGCGCCTCCTGGTGCCGTTCCTGCAGCAGCTCGACATGGAGTCGAACGGCAAGAACGTCAACCGCGCCAACAAGCGGGTGAACTACAACACCGGCCCCATCGTCTGGGGCGCACCCGGTACCAACGGCCAGCACGCCTTCTTCGAGCTGGTGCACCAGGGCACGCGCCTGATTCCGACCGACTTTCTGGCCGCCGCGGTCAATCCCACGCCGCTGGCCGACCAGCACGAATGGCTGCTTGCCAACTGCCTGGCGCAGACCGAGGCGCTGTTGAAGGGCAAGTCGCGCGCGGTGATCGAGGCCGAGCTCATCGCCCAGGGCATGAGCCGCGAGGAAGCGAAGGCGCTCGCCCCGCACAAGGTTTTCCCCGGCAACCGGCCCAGCAACACGCTCCTCTATCAGAAGCTCGACCCACACACACTCGGCATGCTGATCGCGCTCTACGAGCACAAGGTGTTCGTGCAGGGCGTGATCTGGCAGATCAACAGCTTCGACCAGTGGGGCGTCGAGCTCGGCAAACAGCTCGCCCCGCCGATCCGCGCCGCACTCAGTTCCGTGCGCGTGATCGGCGAACACGACGCCTCGACGCTCGGTCTGATCGCCGATATCCGCCGGCGGCGCGGGCTCAGTACCTGACGCGCACCCGGTACGTCAGCGTCGTCTTCCCTTCGGCGGGGACGTCCACCTGCCATTGCGCGGTGCCGGACGCGGCCTTCGCGTGCGGATGCGATTCCGACACCATCGTCCAGTCACCCGGCATCGGCTCGCGCACGGTGACCGTGACCGCTTCGGATTTGGCGTTCTTCAGCACGATCTCGTAGGCCGACTCGAACACGTAGTTGTAGCGACTGGTGCCGGCCAGCTTCTGGAACGCGGTCTGTTTTCTGTCGGCCGTGAGATCGAACGCCTCGCCGAGCTTCAGCCGCACCGTCTCGTTCTTCGGCGTGTGGTCGATGCGGTCCTCGCCGACGAATTGCGCATTGCCCTGGCTGTCCTTCTTGTACACACGGATGATGCCACGCGGCAGGGGGACACCGAGTCCCTCACCCTTGTTGCTGAATTCGACGAACACGCCGACCTTGATTTTCTGCCCCAGGTCACCGTGCTGGCCGGAGTAGTAATAATCGGCACCCTGCAGCAGGAATTCCTTCTTCACCGGCACGGCGGCCGCCGACAGCAGCGCCACCTGCTTGGTCTGGTTTTCCGCCAGCGTGGTCGGCCGCTGCAGGGTATAGAGGTGATATTCGAACAAGGCTTCCTGCTGCATGTCCGCCGCCTCCACCATCTTCGCCACCTGCGCCATCATCGCGCGCGGCGTCGACACAGTGTCGCGCACGCGGTTGACGTCGCCCGCCACCAGTTGCAGCCGGGCGTTGGCATAGGCGGCGCCACTGCGGTTGGTGAGGGTGACCCAGCCGTTGAGGTAGTGCCGGTCGTCCCGTGCATTCAGTTCGGCCACGTAGTCGGCGCGCCACGACAGTCCGCCGGTCAGGTAGGACAATTCGAGGTTCTGCGCCCCCACCGATGCGTTCGCCAGCGACATCACCAGCGTCGGCCGGTCGCGCAGCGTCTCCGGTACACCCGGAAAAGCGAGGCGCCCCGGCACGCCAGTCTCGATGCGATCGGCAAAACGCAGCACGACCCCGCCGTTGGTGGCGAGCACCGTCGCGGTCTCACGCGTCTCCGCCCCAGTGGTCGGATGGCTGCGGATGACGGCGACCTCGCGCCCGACGTATTTTTCCAGCAGCTTGTCCGGGCTCAGGAGATCGAAATCGAAGTTCTGCTCCAGCAACCGGAACCCGGCAGGGTTCGTGAGATTGCGCAGTTGCGCGGTTTCCGGACGCATCTGCGCCGACACTTCGCGCCAGGCGAGCCGGTTCACATCGCGACCGAGCGTCACCCGGCGCGTGTCCTTCACCAGCGCCAGGTTGTCGTTGTAGAGGGTGACCGCCACCGACTGCTGGTCCGTCGCGGTGGTGACCATCTCGTTGCCCGGCGCCGCGGCCGCCGGCAAGGACACGGCAAACAGCGTGGTCGCCAGGGTTTTCACAATCGGATTGTGCGACATGACTTGCTCCTCGAAGGCGTTTCGGACGAATACGCATAATGACCCAATCGCCCCAAATGGAGTTCATGGCGTTAGAATGAAACCACAAAAAAATTCCTGCTCCAGCCATGAGCTCCAACGACCCCAACCCCTCGCGCATCATCGGCGGCGGCATCAACACCAGCGATGCGCAGGAGCCCGTGGTCGTCACCCAGATGCTGGGCGTGGACAACAGCGGACCAATCCGCGAGGAGACGCTGCGCGCGCGCTTCCTGTCGTTCGACCCGCTGTTCGATGCCGAATCGCGCCTGGTCGCTCATCAGCTCGTGCTGCGCGGACCAACGGCCACGCCGGATGCGCCGCCGGAATTGCGCCAGATGGACGAGGACATGCTGCTGACGGGCCTGTATTCCCTCGCCCAGGACAGCCTCACCGGAGAACTGCCCCTGCTGGTGCAGATCAGTGCGGACACCCTGTTCAGCGACCTGCTGCAGCAACTCCACCAGGATGGCCTGATGTGGCTGGTTCCACTCGAGAATTCGGAGCACCTGCTGCGTGCACTGGCGCTGCAGGAAGCGGGGCTGACCTTCTGCCCGCGCCTCAATCGCAACGATCCGCTGGTGTACGGCAGCATGTCGGCTTGGCACCATCTGAGCTGGCGCGACGGTGAGCGTCTCCCGGCGGTGCGCGCGCACCTGATCGTGGAAGGCCTGCGCCACGCGCCCACGCCCGGCCAGTGGCCGGAAGGCACCTGGTTCAAGGGCACGATCACCGCGGGCGACACGCAACCCGGCATCAGCCACGAGCAGGTCATGCAGCTCGACCTGCTGGCGATCGCGCAGCGTCAGTCGCTCGAAACCCTGATCCGCTTCTTCCGCCTCAACCCCGACCTGCAGCCGCGCCTGCTGGCGATTGCCAATTCGCGAGCCGGCGGGCTCAGTCGCCCTGCGGAATCGACCGCGCACGCGCTCGTCATGCTCGGCCCGCAGCGTGCCGCGCGCATCGCGACGCTGCTCGCGCTGGCGGGTCGCCAACCCAGCGACGCCTCGCGCCACTACGCCATCACCGCGTTGACGCGCGCGCTGTTCCTCGGCAAGGTCACCCGTCTGGGCGCTCCCGCCGTCAACGCATCGAGCGCGTTCGAGATCGGTCTGCTGTCCACCGCGCCACATGCGCTGGGGCTGCCGGCAGAAACCCTGATCCGCAAGTTGCAGCTCTCTCCTGCCACGGCACGCGCCCTCGCCGGCAACGCCTCGCAGGAGGGCACGCTGCTGCAACTGGCCCATGCCTGCGAAAACAACGACGCCATCGCGCTCGCCGAACACTCGCGCAAACTCGGCATCGAACTGCACCAGATTTCCGTTGCCTACCTGGACGCCCTGATCGCCGCCTCGGCGCTCGACGCCGCACTGCACTGACAGCGTAGAATGGCGGTTTTTTGCGCACCGCCACACCATGCAGCCCACCCTGGTTTTCGACATCGAGACGATCCCCGATCTGGCGGGCTTCGCGTCGGTCAACGGCATCGACGCGGCTCCGCTGACCGTCGGCGAACTCGCCGACATGGCCCGCCTCGCCCGTCGCCAGAAGACCGGCAGCGATTTCATGCCGCTGCACCTGCACCGCATCGTGGCGATCTCCTGCGTGCTGAGAAGCGGCGACCAGTTGCGCGTGTGGTCGCTGGGTGATCCCGACAGCGGCGAGGCGGAACTGATCCAGCGCTTCTACGACGGCATCGAGCGCTACACGCCGCAACTGGTGTCGTGGAACGGCGGCGGCTTCGACCTGCCGGTGCTGCACTACCGCAGCCTGATCCACGGCATCACCGCCGCACGCTACTGGGACTGGGGTGACGACGACAAGGAGTTCAAGTGGAACAACTATCTGTCGCGTTACCATACCCGTCACCTCGACCTCATGGACGTGCTCGCCATGTACCAGCCGCGCGCCAACGCGCCGCTCGACGACATGGCCAAGCTGTGCGGCTTCCCCGGCAAACTGGGGATGGACGGCTCGAAAGTGCTCGACGCCTTCCAGGCCGGTGAAATCGACGCCATCCGCAACTACTGCGAAACCGACGTCATGAACACCTGGCTCGTCCATCTGCGCTTCCAGAAAATGCGCGGCACGCTGAACGACGCCGCCTACGCGGCGGAAATCGAACTTGCGCGCAGCACGGTCGCCAGCCATCCGGTCCCGCACTGGCAGGAATTTCTGGCAGCCTGGGCATGAATCAAGTCGTCGACATCCTCTCCCTCGACCACGAGGGCCACGGCGTCGCGCGCCTCGACGGCAAGGTAACTTTCGTCGACGGCGCGCTGCCCGGCGAGCGCGCGGAGATCGCCGTCTATCGCAAGCACGCCAAGTACAACTCGGCCAACGCCGTCGCCATCCTCAAGGCCAGCGCCCAGCGCACCGAGCCGAAATGCCGCTATTTCGGCCGCTGCGGCGGCTGCTCGATGCAGCACCTGGACGCCAGCGCCCAGGTCGCGGTCAAGCAGCGCGTACTGGAGGAAAACCTCGCGCGCATCGGCAAGGTCAAGCCCGATGTCATGCTGTCCGCCCTGCACGGGCCGAGCTGGGGCTACCGCACCCGTGCGCGGCTGTCCGCGCGCTGGGTCGACAAGAAAGGCGGCGGGCTGGTCGGTTTTCGCGAGAAGCGCTCCAGCTACATCACCGACATGGCGAGCTGCGAAGTCCTCACGCCCGGGGTCTCGGCGCTGATCCCGCCGCTGCGCGAACTGATCGGTTTTCTGTCGAACGCCGAGCGCATCCCGCAGATCGAGGTGGCCGTCGGCGAGCACGTCACCGTGCTGGTGTTCCGCCTGCTGGAACCCTGGACCGACGACGACGCCACGAAGGTACGGACGTTCGCCGACCAGCATGGGGTACAGGTCTGGGAACAGGCCAAAGGGCCCGAGACCGTCCGCCCGTTCTGGCCCCACATCGCCCCCGAACTCAGCTACAGCCTGCCCGAATTCGGCCTGGTGATGCCGTTCAGGCCCACCGACTTCACCCAGGTCAACATCGGCATCAACCGCGCCCTGGTCAGCCGCGCGGTGCGCCTGCTCGATCCGCAGCCGGGCGAACACATCGCCGACCTGTTCTGCGGCCTGGGCAATTTCACCTTGCCGATCGCGCGCCACGGTGCCGACGTACTCGGCATCGAAGGCAGCAGCGAACTGGTCGCCCGCGCACGCGCCAACGCCGCGCGCAATGGCCTGCCCAACGCGAGGTTCGAAGTCGACAATCTGTTCGAGATGACGCCGGAGAAATTCGCTGCATTCGGGCCTTTCGACAAGCTCCTCATCGATCCACCGCGCTCCGGCGCCATCGAGCTCGTGAAGTCGCTCCCCGACGCCGGCGCACCCGGCCGCATCGTCTACGTCTCCTGCGACCCCGCGACCCTGGCGCGCGACGCCGAGGTGCTGGTTCACGTCAAAGGCTACCGCCTCAAGGCCGCCGGGGTCGCCAACATGTTCCCCCACACCGCCCACGTCGAGTCGATTGCGCTTTTCGAACGCTAATCCCTTGAGTCCAACAAATCCATTGGAACATCCCTGCGCGACAAATCAGCGGGATGCAGGTCGGGTTCCAACCCGACAGGTCGGGCTGAAAGGCTGAAACCCGACCTGCGGTCTATCGGATAATCCGGGTTAAAATTATTCGTCTCGGTCCCCATTTTTCCCCAGTCCCAGCCCCCAACATGGCCCTCATCGTACAAAAATACGGCGGCACCTCGGTCGCCAACGTCGAACGCATCCGCGCGGTCGCGGAGCGCGTCGCCAAGTTCAAGATGCTCGGACATCAGGTCGTCGTCGTCCTCTCGGCCATGTCCGGCGAGACCAACCGCCTGATCGCCCTGGCGAAGGACATCCAGGCACGGCCCGACCCGCGCGAACTCGACATGCTGGTCTCCACCGGCGAGCAGGTCACGATCTCCCTGCTGGCGATGGCGCTGAAGGACCTCGGCCTGAAAGCGAAGAGCTACACCGGCGGCCAGGTGCGCATCCTCACCGACAACGCCTTCACCAAGGCACGCATCCTCAGCATCGACGAGGGGAACATGCGGCGCGACCTGGACAGCGGCCACGTCATCGTCGTTGCCGGCTTTCAGGGCGTCGACGCCGCCGGCAACATCACCACGCTCGGCCGCGGCGGCTCCGACACCTCGGGCGTGGCGCTGGCCGCCGCGCTCAAGGCCGACGAATGCCAGATCTACACCGACGTCGATGGCGTGTACACCACCGACCCGCGCATCGTCCCCGAAGCGCGCAAGCTCGACACCATCACCTTCGAGGAAATGCTCGAGATGGCGAGCCTCGGCTCCAAGGTGCTGCAGATCCGCTCGGTCGAGTTCGCCGGCAAGTACAAGGTCAAGCTGCGCGTGCTGTCCAGCTTCGAGGAGGAGGGCAAGGAGACGCCCGGCACGCTGATTACCGTTGAGGAAGACAAAACCATGGAACAACCGATCATTTCCGGAATCGCCTTCAACCGCGACGAAGCCAAGCTCACCGTGCTCGGCGTGCCCGACCGTCCCGGCGTCGCCTCGCAGATCCTCGGCCCGATCGCCGAGGCCAACATCGACGTGGACATGATCATCCAGAACGTCGGCCACGACGGCACCACCGACTTCTCCTTCACCGTGAACCGCGGCGAATACGGCCGCGCGCTGAAGATCCTCGAGGAGCAGATCAAGCCGCACATCGGCGCGCGCGCCATCGAGGGCGACAACAAGATCTGCAAGGTCTCGGCGGTCGGCGTCGGCATGCGCTCGCACCCGGGCGTCGCCAGCATGATGTTCCGCTCCCTCGCCGAGGAAGGCATCAACATCCAGATGATCTCCACCTCCGAGATCAAGATCTCGGTGGTCGTCGACGAGAAGTACCTCGAGCTCGCGGTGCGCGTGCTGCACCAGGCTTTCGGGCTCGACAAGGCGCCCGCCTGAGTTTGACCCTGGGAGGGGATGGGACTATCATCCGCTCCCTTCGGAGACGTGGCCGAGAGGTCGAAGGCACTCCCCTGCTAAGGGAGCATGCGGGCAAAACCTGCATCGAGGGTTCGAATCCCTCCGTCTCCGCCAGGACATTGGTGACAGCCTGTTCGACAGGCGAAACGCCCTGATCGTTCGGGGCGTTTCCATTTGGGGGTTAGACCGGGCGCTTCCCTTTTGGCCGCGCGTTCCATGACGACCAGCACCGGTCCGCATCATCTTGAGCGCTTTGTCGCAGCGCAGGAGGGTGTCTATCCCGCGGCGCTTGCGGAATTGCGTGCCGGTGCGAAGCGCACCCATTGGATGTGGTTCGTCTTCCCGCAGATCGCCGGATTGGGGCATAGCGCGATGGCGCGACTCTATGCGATCGGAAGTCGCGCCGAGGCGCGGAGCTATCTCGCCCATCCGGTCCTGGGTGCGCGGCTGCGGGAGTGCGCCGCCGCGCTGCTGCAGGTGCATGACAAACCAATTCAAGCCATTCTCGGTTTCCCCGACGATCTCAAGCTCAAGTCGTCGATGACGCTCTTCGAGGCGGTGGACGGCGGCGAGCAGGTCTTTGCCGACGTGCTCGAGCGTTATTTTCAAGGGGAAAGGGATGTCAGGACCTTAGAGGTTCTTGCCGGCCTCGGCAGTTGATCCGCCTGCGGAGCGCTCCTTCCAACGGCTGACTTCCGCGCTTGGCGTGGCCGCGCCGTTGCCGTTCCGTTTCTCGCGCAGCAGGCAGGCCAGCCAGCGTCTCTCGTCCCCGCTTGCCGCTTCGGCAGCGTCTTCGCTGCCCAGGAAATGGCGGCGGAAGGCCGCCAGCGCGGCGGCCGGCTCGACCGTTTCGTAGCCGATCGCCTGCAGGGCGAGCATTGGATCAGGCAGGTCCTCGGAATGCATGGATGGATCGCGGCACCACAGTCCGAAACCAGCCTGCGCCAGTCTCTCCCACGGGAAATGCGGTCCCGGATGTCCTGCAGCAGGCCGAGCAGCCGCACGATCTGGACTTCCGCGTAGGGTTCCGAGCCGTCGTTGTCCAGTTCGATGCCGATCGAGGCGGAGTTCAGGTCCGTGCTGCCGCCCCAGTAGGATGCGCCGGCATGCCAGGCGCGGCGGTTCTCGTCGACGAGCTGGTAGAGCATGCCGTCGCGGCCGATCAGGTAATGCGCGCTCACCTCGCGTTGCGGATCGGTCAGCGTGTCGAGCGCGCGCGCCGCGTTGTCGTTCGACGTGTCGTGGAGGATGACGAAGTTCGGCCGCCGCTCGTTGTGGTTGGGCGAGGCGACGTAGGCCGTCCGCTCCTGCGGCGGCGCGACGAGTCCGCCGCAGCCGCCGAGCATGAGGAGGAGAAGGGCGAGACCGGGGATGCGCAACGTGCAGGACTTCAAGCGAGCGTGGCCATGTCGATCACGAAGCGGTACTTGACGTCGCTCCTCAGCATCCGCTCGTAGGCGGCGTTGATGTAGTCGATGGCGATCGTCTCGATGTCCGAGACGATGCCGTGCGCGGCGCAGAAATCGAGCATCTCCTGCGTCTCGCGGATGCCGCCGATCAGCGAGCCCGCCAGCTGGCGCCGCTTGAGGATCAGGCCGAACACGTTGGGCGACGGATGCGGCGTCGGCGGCGCGCCGACCAGCGTCAGCGTGCCGTCGCGCTTGAGCAGCGACAGGTAGGCGTTGAGGTCGTGCGGGGCGGCGACGGTGTCGAGGATCAGGTCGAAGCGGCCGGCCAGGGCGGCCATCTGCGCCGCGTCGGTGGACAGGCAGACCTGATGGGCGCCCAGCCGCTCGCCGTCCGCCATCTTGCCGCGCGAGGTGGTGAGCAGGGTCACCTCCGCGCCCATCGCGCGCGCCAGCTTGACGCCCATGTGGCCGAGGCCGCCGAGGCCGACGATGCCGACCCGCTGGCCGGGGCCGGCGCCCCAGTGGCGCAGCGGCGAATACGTCGTGATCCCGGCGCACAGCAGCGGCGCGACCGCCGCCAGATCCTTCTCCGCGTGCCGGACGCGCAGCACGAAGGACTCCTTGACGACGATGTTCTGGGCATAGCCGCCGTAGGTGTTCTCGCCGCCGTACATCGGGCCGTTGTAGGTGCCGGTGAAGCCGTTCTCGCAGTACTGCTCCTCGCCGTCGCGGCAGGAGTGGCAATGGCCGCAGCTGTCGACCATGCAGCCGACGCCGACCAGGTCGCCGACCGCGAAGTTGCGCACCCGCGCGCCGACGGCGGTCACGCGGCCGACGATCTCGTGGCCGGGCACGCACGGGTAGAGCGTGCCGCTCCATTCGCCGCGCGCGGTGTGCAGGTCGGAATGGCAGACGCCGCAGAACAGGATGCGGATCTGCACGTCGTCCGCCGCCGGCGCGCGCCGCTCCAGTTCGAAGGGCGCCAGCGGGCTCGTCGCGCTCTGGGCGGCGTAGGCTTTGGTCTTGGTCATGATGCGCCTCGTAAGTGGTTGGGGGCAGCAAAAGCATACGCCATCGCCGGCGCCGCTGGCCGAGGCCGGCGAAACGCCGCATAATGTTCCGAGCGTGTTTGGCGGAGCCGTGGATGAACAGACTCTGGGTGGCGTTGATCGCGGCGGCGACGCTGGTCGCCGCGCCTGCCCATGCCGCCGGTTACTACCTCTGCCAGGACCCCAAGACCGGCAGGAAGATCGGCCAGGACCATCCCTGCGAGCCGGGCAAGGAACTCGGCAGCTATGCGCCCGTCGGCGCCGCGGAGCAGAAGGAGCGCGAGGAAGCTGCGCGGCGCAGCAAGCGCGAGTTCGAGCGCCGACACCCCGGCACCTACCCGCCCGAGGAATACATGACCGAGGAGGAGCTGGCCGCCTACCGCGTCGAGGAAAAGCAGCGCCGGGAAGAACGGAAGAAGGAAGAGGACCGGCAGGCGATCCAGGATGCCTTGCGCCGTTCCGAGCAGGCCGAGCAGCGCGCCCGCGAGGCGGAGCGGGCGGCGCGCGAGGCCAAGGAGAAGGCGGCCGAAGC
>AMWB02143919.1_pt1 | contig 10414 bp, 11 predicted proteins | sample 200311 | NCBI WGS metagenome assembly AMWB02 (sample SAMN02737377, study PRJNA173069) | bioreactor metagenome | biome: anode biofilm in microbial fuel cells | place: USA: California | collected 2010-12-16 | reverse complement strand
AATCCCGTACACGAAGTGTCGGGACCTTCAGACCCATGCTTACCACCCTATCCCGTAATCCTCGCCGTGATTGCTTGACCCGCCCCAGAATGTTCCGTGGATGCGGTCAAAGCCTATTGCATTTACGGGGCCGGAGGTCCTCTCCTGGAACGAGAGCCTGTAACCCATTGATACCAGTTCCTTTCTCACCCAGGAAGGCATGCTGCTGTTCAACACCAAGCCGCCGGCAACCTTCTCATGGTCACCGAAGCTGGAATACATCTGCAGGGTCTTGAACGAAGGTGCCTCACAGGCCTCCTGGACGGTCATGCCAAATTCAACCACATTCAGGAAGAACTGCAGCAGCAGCTGATCCTGTTCATCACCGCCCTGCTTGGCAAAGGAGAGGAATGGCTTACTATCCTTCATGGCCAGCGTGGGGGTAAGGGTGACGCGTGGCCTCTTGCCGGGCTCCACCACGTTAAAGGGATTCTCCTTCCCGTCAAGCACAAAGCTCTGCATCCGCTGGCTCATACCGATTCCCGTGTTGCCTGCTATGCATGCCGGCACCCAGCCACCGCTGGGAGTCACAGATACGACCCATCCCTCTTCGTCGGCAGCCTCAATTGAAGTGGTGCCGGAATTGAAAGTACCCAGGAAGCGGCTGTACTGATCAGGATCATCGGCAGGATATATGTTCCGTGCCTCTGCCTGCCATGAGTCCAGCAGCGTGGCAAACGGGTTGACCTTATCCTCGAAGGGATACGGATCACCGGGCCTTATGCCCGGGTCATTGCGGTCAGGATTGATAAGCTTGCTGCGTTCCCTCGCATACTCCTTTGAAAGCAGTCCTTTCATCGGTTCTTCCGGCGGAAATGCCGGGTCGCCATAATAGAAGTCCCTGTCAGCAAAAGCGAGGTTCATGGCCTGATAGAGGGTGTGGATGTACCTTGTTGAGTTGTAACCCATCTCCTTCAGGTTAAAGTTCTCGAGTATATTGAGCGTCTGAAGCATCACCGGGCCCTGTGTCCACGGCTGGAGCTTATAGACCTCGATACCCCGGTATTCGATCATCAGAGGCTCCTCTATCTTAACCTGCCAGCCGGCCAGGTCAGCGGTGGTTATGAGGCCGCCCTGCTCGATGCAGCCGCGGGAGAACTCTTCGGCGATGTCACCCCTGTAAAACCGGTCATATGCAGCATATATGGCCTCCTTGCGCGATTTGCGCTTTTTCAGTGCCTGCTGCTCGGTCTCCACAAGCTTGGTCAGGGTGGCCAGAAGATCATTCTGAACAAATATTTCGCCGGCTGAAGGCGCCTCCCGCTCTTCTCCCGCGTGTGGCAGGAAAACCTTTGCGGAGTAGGGCCATTCCTTTATCCTGTTTTTGGCTCTTTCTATCGAGTTGGCTGTCTGCGCCTCGATGGGGTAGCCTGCTGCCATCTCCATTGCCGGTGCAAGCACCTCCCTGAGGCTCATGGTCCCGTATTCGGCAAGCATGACCATCAGTCCTCCCGGTGTTCCGGGGGTGACAGCTGCCAGAGGGCCGTATTCAGGCGGGTATTTGTAGCCTTTCGACTTATAGAACTCTGCAGTGGCACCGGTGGGAGCTACCCCGAGGGCGTTTATTGCAATTACCTTTCCTGTCTTCGGGTTATAGATCAGTGCCTGTGTCTCGCCGCCCCAGCTGAGGACATCCCACATTGTGCAGGTGGCCGCCAGCATTGCACACGCGGCATCAACGGCATTGCCGCCGCGGTCAAAGATCATTGCACCGGCGGTGGCAGCCAGTGGCTTGCCGGTGATGGCCATCCAGTGCTTGCCGTGCAAAGGGGGTTTCTGGGTAGTGACCGGAAATGTGTTGAACGACTGGGAATGTGACATGATTAAAATGCTTAACAGACAAACAGATAGAATTATCCTTTTCATTACGGTCAGGTTTAAGTTAGAGACATGTTTGGCATTATTGCCTCTGTCGCAATTTCGCAATTTATTGCGTGAAAAGAGAGAAAAAAATATAATTTCGCCCGGCAGGAAAAAGAACAGATGAAACATAAGAGCGAATTTGACATCAAGGCCGCCGAGTGGGATAAGAGCGACATGCACAGAGAACGTGCCAGGGCTGTTGCCGCGGCGATCCTGAATGAGATACCGCTGAACGGAGAGATGACGGCTCTCGAGTTTGGAGCAGGAACAGGACTGCTCAGCTTCATGCTTAAAGACAATTTCAAGCAGATTACCCTTATTGACAACTCGGAAGGAATGGTAAGGGTGCTGAATGAAAAGCTGACAACAGCGAAGGCAGATAACCTTAAAGTGGTTAAGGCTGACCTTGAACATGAAGATTTTTCCCCGGGTAATTTCGATCTTATATATACCCTGATGGTGCTTCATCATGTGGGTCATCTCGAAACCATACTCAAAAAGTTCCATGACATGCTAAATCCGGGCGGATACCTGGCAATTGCAGACCTCTACAGTGAAGACGGTTCGTTTCACGGTAAGGGCTTCAACGGTCACATGGGATTCGATCCGGCCTCACTGGCGGCAATGCTTGAAAAATACGGTTTCAGCGGGATAAACTATAATAAGGTCTATGTGATTGACAAGAAAATATCAGAGAACGTGAGCAAGAATTTTGATGTATTCCTTATGACTGCAACAAGAACCTGAAACATCCCCGCCCCGGCACCATACTCGTGACCTATGCAGTGTAATAAAGACAGAAAACACGGTAAATAAACAGATTAGCAGTATATTAATATAATTTTTATGACTGAAATGGAAGTAACTCTTGACGGTGGCAAGGTTGTCACTGCTCACATCAACGGTAAGACAATTAAAACTGACCAGTCAGTCAGGAACGGCGGAGGCGGAACCGCACCGGAGCCCTTCGAACTGTTTCTTGCATCGATTGGCACATGTGCAGGAATATATGTCAAATCATTTTGCGATCAACGCGGTATTCCCGCAGAAGGCATTAAAATCATCCAGTCGGTGAAATTTGACCCGGAAAAGAGGGTTCCGTCATTCATCAAGTTGAACATTCATCTTCCTGAAGGATTTCCCGAAAAATACACTGCAGCCGTGGTCAATGCAGCTGAGCTCTGCCTGGTTAAGAAGACAATTAACAATGTACCCGCTTTTGAAGTGGTGAGCACAACAGGGAAGGGATGATCAGCGCTTGCCTTGTTACCTTAAATTAATAATCCCGATTTATAATAACTCCATACCATAAAGATCAGATATGAAAACTCCAGGTTTCATGCTTACCGATCCTGCGAAGCTGCAGGACAACCCTATCCGGCTGATAGCCTCAGACTGGATGCTGGTTACTGCAGGTACCCCTGAGAAATTCAATACCATGACTGCCAACTGGGGTGGGATGGGATATCTGTGGAACAAAAACGTTGTGTTTGTATTTGTCCGCCCGGAACGATATACATATGAATTCATAGAGGACACTGAAGGATTCACTCTTACCTTCTTCGATGAAAAGTATCGTGATGCGCTTAACCTGTGCGGGGTAAAGAGCGGCCGCAACTGTGACAAGATTGCAGAGACGGGACTGACCCCATATTTCACTCAATCTGGTTACCCGGCTTTTGCCGAGGCAAGGATTGTGCTGGAGTGCAGGAAGCTGTATGCAATGCAGCTGGAGCGCGATAATTTCCTTGACGATGAGCCTCTGAACACCCATTACAGAAGCAAAGGCGGGTTGCATAAAGTGTACATAGCTGAAATAGAACGTGCCTGGAGAAGCTCCACCTGAGCAAGAAAATTCCATGACCTCCCGGGAAGGTAGAGCCATAATCCTTAACCTATTTATATATATTTGTATCAGAACTGTACCTTGAACAAATCCGTAGTTATATGGTTTGTCATTTGAACAAGTTCGTTATGCAACAGAATAACCTCAAACAAACAATTTTATGAATCTGAAAAGAAGCACAATTCTCTTGGGCATCGTAGCCCTGATCATCGCCGGCATTGCAGCATGCAACCAGGCTCCGGCAAAGAAACCGGCAGATACCGGAACCGTTTACTACAGAAACCTCCTCTTCAGCGAGACGCCCTGGGACACCGAAAGGGGATCACGTCAGCTCACACCGGCAGAAGCAAAGGAGGTTAACAGTTATAAGTTTACCTACGATGAAAGCGGCCGCCTTACTTCAGTTGAATACGTCAGAGGCGATGAGCTCCTTTCCTACGGCTCCCTCGGCGGCGCTGCAAAAATCACCTACGAATATGCTGATAACAGGCAGATCAAGCGTTTCTTCAATGAGAACAACGAACAGATTGAATCCGGAGGCGTCTTCACTGCTGAGTATACCCTGGATGAAAAGGGTGTCAGGACCGGATTGAAATTTCTTGGCCGAGACGGACAACCCGTGGAAAACAGAAACAAGATCAACAATTACGTCTGGAGAATTCTCCCTGACGGAAAGCTTCAGGAGAAAAGATACAATCTTGCCGGAGAGGAGACTGTCATGAATCCCTTCTGTCCCTTCTATGAACTCCGGTTTACATACAACGACAAGGGCTATGTACTGGATATGGCAAACTACGAAAATGACAGCCTGTACAACTGCACTGCAGAGAACTGCGGCGAAATAGGTGTCTCCTACTTCGAGTTCGAGCCGAATGAATTCGGTGACCTGCTGAGTTTCTCGGTCTATAACGTGACCGGCCAGATGTCAAACCTCTACTGGGGATGGTCACGCAGGGTAAGCACGTATGACGAGAACGGCTATGTCCTTGAATCAGCTCTGTTTGACCAGGATAACGAATACCTCGGCGGCAAGAGTGTCCCCGTAACGCAGTATACCTATGACAAACACGGGGCTGTTATTGAGGTAAGGAATATGAACAAGGACAGGAATATCATCAATAACCCGGAAAACGGCGTTGCAATTACCGAATACAAGTATGATGAGAAGGGTAATCGCACTGAAACAATAAGGTATGACAAGGACAGAGTGCCTGTCACGCCGCAGTCGTAATACCAGTCCGGAATATGAAAAACAGAACATATATTTATACTGTTCTCCTGCTGCTGATTGCATTTGCTGCCGCGGGCTGCACAGGCAGGAAAAGCGAAAAGAAGCCTGAGACTTTAAAGGAGGCTGCACCGGCCCCCGCCATTGGCCAGGAGACCCTTCTTCTGCTGAAAGACCTTGAGGAGAACGGCGATTACGTGAACAGCCAGTACTTCCCGAGTCTTATCAAGGCATCGATTGTATTTGAGGAGCTGGACAAAAATAACCTTGTCATCGACATCCGGTCACCAGAATTATACGCCCGGGGGCATGTCAAAGGAGCTGTGAATAAGAATTTCAGCGAGCTTCAGGAATATTTCGAAACCGGCATCAAACCATTTGAGTATGATAAGATCATAATGGTTTGCGAAGACGGTCAGGTATCCAGCTACACCACTGCTCTTCTCAGGATGATGGGATACGGCAATGTCTTCGCCATGCGATGGGGAATGGGTGGCTGGAATAATACCTATGCCAAAGAGGGATGGCTTAAGGGCGCATCAGGAAAATATGAAGACCGACTGGAAATCGCAACGAATGAGACCCCTGCCCCGGTCGGGATGCCTGAGCTCGGCACCGGCTTAACCGGAGGAAAGGAGATCGGAGAGGCAAGATTCAGGAAACTTTTTGAGTCCGGCACCGGAGAGATAATGATCACTGCAGATGATATCTTTGCTGATCCGGGAAAGTATTTCGTTATAAACCTTGAGCGCAAGGACAAATATGACAGCGGGCATATCCCCGGTGCTGTCAGGTATAAACCTGAATCAACACTTGGCTTTACGGATATGATGTCAACAATTCCCTTTGACAAAACAGTGGTTGTATATTGCGGGACAGGTCATAATTCGGCTTTTGCCTCCGCATTCCTGAGGCTGTTTGGCTATGACGCCAGAACACTCAGGTACGGGAACAACAGTTTCATGTATGATAAGATGGTCAGTGAAAAGAGCGAGCTATCATGGCTGCCTTTCACCCTCGCTGAATCAAACGAATTCCCGGTAGTGAAATAACCGGAGGATTAAGCTCATCAGGGATTCCGGTCTGACTGACGTCTGGCCGGAATTCTTTTTTTTAGCCGGCGACGGACCCGGTGTCGCTGAGTATAAAAATATTTTTCATACCCATTTCACTGAGGATCATCCAGACCCTGGCAGAGACCGATCTGTTTTCGGAATACAGGATGACGGGGCCTTTATGATTGCGGATCTGTTTAAGGTTCTCTTTGACGGTTACGGATTCCGGACTCATCGTCACAGCCTTTTCAACAAGCGCGCCTGGAAGACCAGCCTCGCTCCCAAGGTTCAGCAGCATGATCTCACCTTTCAGGGCTGACAGCTGATTTGTAGTGATCAGGTTGGAACCATCGACCGATGCTTCAACCCATCTTGCAGCGTCATACCTGAATCCGGCCCGGCTGAATGACCGCAGAAGCACAAGTGCAATAATCACCAGGAAGATGATCAGGGCGAATCTGTATTGTTTCAGAAATTTCATCGGATTGTCTGGTTAGTGTTTTATTATTCGCAACCGCCGTCAAGCTTTTTTGCTGAGAACTTTTTCGACTCAAGAAATCTGGACTTCAGGCTGTCAGGAAGGCTGCCGAACTCCTTGTACATCTCGCCGGCCCGCCGTCTGGTCTCATACAGGGCATTCTCCCTTGCTGTAATCCTTTCACCGGAAAATTCAGTATCAAGAATAGTCCTCTCCCACCCTCCGATACCGCCGTCCAGTATTTTGCAGTTTTCATAACCCATTCCCCTGGCAAAAACAAGAGCATAATCCGCCTCGTAACTGCCGTCTGAATAGAAGACAATTGTGACCTCCCGGTTGCCGAGCCATTTATCCGGATCCGATCTGACGAATTCGGCCCATGGGATGTTGACCGCTCCGGGAATTGCATTTTTCCTGTATTCTTCTTCCGGTCTCAGGTCTATCAGAGTGAAGGAGGGGTCTTCCCTGACTATGAATTCTGCCACTTCGTCAGCCGTGAGTGAGACATCATCGCCAAGCACCTCTGCCAGCAGGCCGGCCGGCTTTTCGCTGAAAGAGCGGTTTGCCGACAGCGGCAGGAGCGCCAGGATTATGCTTAGAAGAATGAGCAGCAATGAGATTTCTTTCCTGATTTTCATGCCGTAAAATTATAAGTCGTTAGTAATATCCGGCCGCGCGAATTTCTTCTCTGCCAGCTCGGCGAGCCAGAACATTGCAACCGCTGCTGCAACCAGGATCAGTGTGAATACACCCGGAGAGAGTCCGAGAACTTCATTGATTTTTACCGGTCCCCTGTAACCGGCGGTGGCCATTCCCTCAATCAACGGCCAGCTCTCGGTGAACAGGAATGCTCCGGCAAACCCTCCGGCAACAAACACCATTGCATCTATTTTGCCGATAGACATGGCGCAAATGCCTGTACCCGGGCAGAATCCGCCCATGATGAATCCTGCTCCCATGATTACGCCGCCCACTATGGAGGCGGTGACGTAGAACTCATTAACGTACACCTGGTTAAGATTAAGCACGCCGAAATACGACAGGAACTGTGAACCGATAAGTGCCACAATGGCGGCGGTGAAAAACACCTTGAGAACCGTGGTGTCATACCCGTAGAACATACCCGCAAGCTTGCGGCTCGAGGAAAACCCGGCCTGCTCGAGGGCAAACCCGAAACCCGTGCCGATCAGCAATGCTGTCAGCATATTGAGCCATTCGGGGAATTCATATAGTGATGAAAGTGGTGCCATAGTTTTGATTTGCGAGTTGCGAATTGCGAGTTGCGAATTGTATCTGCGAGTTGCGAGTTGCGAGTTGCGAATTCAGATCCAGTTCTTTCGGAAGAACCATGCAAATATGTAGGCTGATCCGAAGATTGTGACCATCGTGACGAATCCCGCCACTGAGAGCACAGCCATCCCTGAAAGCGCCGCCCCGCTGGTGCATCCCCTTGCGAGCTGACCGCCGTAGACAAAAAGCATTCCTCCCAGGAAAGCAAATATCAGCCTGCGGGTCATTGTAATCTTCGGTGATTTTTCAACTTTCAGTTTAAGCCTGCCCGAAACGGCGCCGGAAAGAAATCCGCCCAGCACCACACCGAATATCTCGAGGGTCAGCCAGTTGGTAAGAGGCTTCTTCCCTCCCTCGAAATACTTTGAGTAATAATCCGATTTTTCAACATGCTGCGGACTGACGGCCCCAACAATCGAAACGACGCAATATTTTACCCCTCCGCTGGCGCCCAGACCCCGGCCCGATACGACCATTGCCGCCAGCAGAACCAGCCCAAGCAGGACTCCGGCCAAATAAGGATTCATATAGTTCTTTTTCATTCCGATGAAGACTTTGATTAATGATCTTAACGACAACAAAAATAAGCCCGAAAATCAGTATACCGGCCTGCAGTTGAGAAATAATATACCTACCGCAACGGATCCGGGCTGTTTGCCATATTAACCACAGTGATAAACAGCAGTTGGCACAGGTCTTCCATTATCTCCGGCTTGATGATATCAAGGTTATCCAGAGGAATGTGATAGTAATTAGCAGACCCGTAGGTGGAGAAACTGAGCGAGGGCACCCCGGCACTCAGGAATCTTGCGGCATCAAGACGCGGTCTGCCAAGGTTAGAGAAGTAATTCGTCGACAGCGGCCTGTGGATGTACTTCTGATTGGCATCCTCAACATATGACCATAGGATGGGATAGTTCGTACCTGCTGCCGCCCTTATGGAATGACCTATTCCTACACCGTCCATGTTGAGCAGAACACTTTTTTCAAGAGGGACCACTGGCCTTTTGATGTACTCATATGCTCCCATTATTCCCTGCTCCTCAGCCCCGAAGGAGAGAAACATGACTGATCTCTTCAGGGTAATCTTATTGACAGCCAGCGCTTTCGCAACACCCATCATAACAGCCACCGCAGAGGCATTGTCATTGGCTCCGGGAATCAACTCATAACACATGCCCATGTGATCCAGATGGGCCCCGATTATGATAGTTTCACCCTTCAACACAGGGTCCGTACCTTCCAGCATCCCGATAATATTGCTCCCCTTGCCGTCAGTGAAATGCTTCGTGCTCATCCTGACAGTCACTACTTTGCCAGTATTGAACGAAGCGGGTTTCATGGTGGAATCTATCCTGCTCACCACAGCCCTGTGATTGTAACCTGTTCCTGCAAAAATATCCCTGACAACCGTGTCTCCAATATGGACATAGACAAAGTTTTCAAAATAATCGTTGTTCGGATTGGCAATCGGACCGTAGTTATAGATCATACCTATAGCTCCGTGCTTAACGGCGTTAGCTATCTTGTGCTGGTGGAACGAATACTCATACCAGGGCTTGAACTTCTCTTCACCGGCCAGCCACTCAGCGCACTCCTGGTACTCCCTGGTGCCGGTGAGCCTTCCCTGGTACTTTTGATCACACTGTATCTCCACGTATTCAAGGAGATCATGACTGGATATTGAGTGCAGTGCCTTCAGGAGCGCTTCTTCACCTGAATCCTGTGCCCGCGCAGCAATTGAAATAAGAAGCACGCCGATAAAAACAATGTATTTCTTCATAATCTTATGTTTTGTCGTGTTATTAACAATAGCGTATCATCTCACTCACGCTTCCGGAGGATGAACAATACCGATCAGCTGGCCGTACCGAAAACAGGATGCCTCCCGGCGGCCATCATGACTATTCGTTTTACCATCTGACCGTATGACCAGTTATTCATCTCAGCCGCAAGGGCGAAACTGGTATCTATGCTTATATCATTATTGGGATTGATATCAAGAAGGTAAAACTTGTCATCCCGAAGCCTGAAGTCGAACCGTGCATAATCCGTGCATCCGAATCCGTTCCACGTGTCAATGACCTTCTTCTCGAGCTTTTTATAGAGCCGGTCATTCAGCTGAGCGGGCATAATGGTTTCTATCCTTTCGTAATGCGGGGAACCGGGGGTGAATTTCGATTCGTATGTACAAAGCCTGTCACTTGCATCGCTGAAAGCGGAGAAGTCCATCTCGGCTACCGGGAGTATCTCCGGCGGACCGTTGTTCCAGACAGAGACATGGAACTCCCTGCCGTCAATGAAATCCTCCACCAGGGCGGGCTGATTCAGCTCGCTGTTAACAAGCCTTATCTGTTCCCTGAGTGAAACGGTGTCATATACTACGGAATTCTCCGAGATGGTCAGACTGCAGTGTTCACGTGACGGTTTAACAATGGCTGGGAAAAGGGACCAGAAGTGAGCCTCCTCCGGCCTGAGCACAGCGCCGTCAGGAACAAGAATACCGAGTGCAGTGAGGAGTTCCTTGGTCTTTTGCTTGTCATAGCTGAGATCGATTACCTCAGGAGTGTTCCCGGTATAAGTAAATCCCCTCCGTTCGAGGATCTCGGTCACCT
>AMWB02046996.1_pt1 | contig 10416 bp, 12 predicted proteins | sample 200311 | NCBI WGS metagenome assembly AMWB02 (sample SAMN02737377, study PRJNA173069) | bioreactor metagenome | biome: anode biofilm in microbial fuel cells | place: USA: California | collected 2010-12-16 | reverse complement strand
ACCGGTATTGTGGTCAGGGAAGACAATTACCATGGTCACGCCAACTACGGTAATACATCATCCCTCCTAATTTATATATTACGAATCGGATATTTCTACATAATCCGATGCGTACAGTGAGTTGTTAAGCATGAAATGGGAAACATTGGATAAATACGAAACGGTAAAAACGTGGTTAGAAGTCATTGACCCAAAGCCGAATACACGGCGTAATTACCTTACTGGATTGCAGGAGTATGTCGATTTTACGGGCCTTAATCCAGATGAACTGCTTGCCGAAGCTGATAAAGAAGTTACGGCAGGCGTCCTTGCAAGGGACAGAATGATGAAAAAACGATTGATTGGATTTAGGCAGGAGTTAAAACGGCGTGGCTTGGCAGTGAATACAAGAAGAAATCATTTTTCAGGCGTCCGGTCATTTTACAAGGCATTTGATCATGAGATCCCGAACGTGGGAAGGGAAGAGAAGGCAATCCCAAAGGCAGAGCATCTTGATATTCCCTCAAAAGAGGACATCCGGCAGGCATTGAAGGCGTGTGATTTGCGGGATAAGGCCATCATCCTTTGTGGATGCAGTTCAGGTTTAGGTGCTGCCGATATTGTAAATCTTACAGTTGAGCAATTCAATAAAGGCTATGATGCTGAAAGTGAGATTACAACATTTTTCATCAGGCGTGAGAAGTCATCCACGGACTTTGTTACCTTTATCAGCCCTGAAGCGTCAAGGGCCGTTCACGAATACCTGAAATATCGGAATCGTAAGGCGAATACCAATGATAGATACAGGCAGATGCAACTGGATAAACAGAAAATCAGTGACAATAAGGGCTACCTGTTTATTAAAAGGTCCGTGGTAGATGAATATCTTGCAAGCATGGATGAAGAATTGAGGAAGCTCGATACAAAGGGACTGCTTAAGGCATATCGTGTGCTATCAGAACGTGCGCAAAAGTCCACTGCAAGGGGTGTATGGAACCTGATTCGGTCCCATAATATGCGCAAATTTTTTAACACGACACTGAAAAATGCGGGATTCGATAGCGAGAGAGTTGAATTTTTCATGGGGCATACTCTCGATGGTACTAAAGGTGCCTATTACAGAGCAGAAGCGGACAAACTAAAGCTACTGTATGCGACTTTCGTTCCTTATCTCACCATACAAAAGGAACTTGATGTCACAAGTAGTCCCGAATACCAGAAGCTCCGAACTGAAAATCAGGATCTAAAAGCGGCAAAGGAATATTACAAAGCCGAACGTGGAGAACTGGAAGCACTCGCTAAGGAACTGGAGGTCATAAAAGCACAAATACGGAAGGATAAGGAAGAAGATTGGTACAGGATAGAAGACGGAAGGGAGGTTTTAGGGCCGATTGGACTAGATAACGGCATGAACTACCGTATGCTCCTAAAGGATATGGGGCTGACACCTAACGAAGGTAAAGTAAACCGCGATGTAGAGAGGGTAGTAAGGGGATGGATAGAAGAACAGGTAGCAAGGGAGGCCGCGCTAGTCCAGCACCATAGACGAAAACAGACGATAGAGGGGCTTTTTTAGGCCCTTCTAGCAAAACGATCTTCAAGCCCTTGCTCACCTGGGATGGGGGAAGAGGCCAGCCGTGCGTGTTAATGAGCGGGGTACCACTGTCGTCGAAAAATCGACAAAAGTGGAAGAAGAGGCATTACATCACACTGTGAACAGTGTAAACAGTGAAAGTGATTTTAACAGTGATGTTAATAAATCTTGTGTGTTGGCACGAAAAACCTATGATATGTATTTACACCTCGGTAATATCTCGCCCCAACACACAAGATTTCCTAACACGGTTTGTAAAGATATTCAGCCCGTAACGCCGTTACTATATCAAGATGTTTCCGATTCCTACCAAGATATTTTTGATTCCTTCCAGGAAGTTGAAACAGAAGAGCCTATACACGATTACGAAACAGAGTTTGTGGTTAGCGAAATATCGCATATACTATCGCGTAAACATACCGATCCCAGGGCCGCAGGGTACAGACTTGCAGAGGATACGTATACGGTAGGATTCCTGGAAGAGTAGTTATACGCCCGATTACCTGGACCGGATCATTACCTGGGCCTTCCTACAAACTTCATGCTTTTTTTACCAATGTGTCCGGTCCTGGAGCTGGAAGATCCTGGCCAGATTTTACGATAAAAGTATGAAGATTTGCATGATTTTTGAGTATTCTGGGTTTTAAGGCTACCCATTAGAATTTTAGTGAATAGCATAATTTGATTATACTGTTGGATTTACGCACCTCTCGACACTGCGGAACACAGTGTCCACCGCTATCATTCCAGATCCCCTTTCTCGGCTTTTGCGCTGTCTGCTATATACAGTGTGAAAAAAACTTGTGTGTTGGTAGGAAAAACCTTTGATATGTAAGAACCCATCTGTAATATTTCGCCTCTACACACAAGATTTTTTTATAAAGATATATAAACAAAACCGTAAAACGGGAAGCAATGTGTAGTATTTATATACAATTGTAACGTGTTGATACCGATAACGAAAAACTAATTTCCTAATTCTCCCACTTGCGAATATTTGTATCGTTGTGTTTTTATAAAAAAATACACGCAATCCTGGCTGGACATGAAGGACAGGTATATATCCGAGGAAGTTCTACCGTTCTTGTAACTCAGCTCAATCGTTCCTTAGAGAGCTAGTTGTCCCAGGCTGAATATACCGGTAATCCGGCGGGAAGAGATACGTCTTCTCCAGCATCGTGTTTTTAATAAGCCTATGTCTATAATACCGTATTTCGCATGTTTAGTCTATCGGTTGATAGTGAAAAACCACTAAAAACGCATAGTAAGGAGGTGGGCGGGGGGAGTGAGAACAGGTCCGGTTTGAGATCCCGCCCTTATGTATGCTTTGCTCAGGTGGTACATTGAACAATTAGCTTATTAGCTTATATAGGTTTTTACACGAATTTAACCCATTTAACAAAAGGAATCACTGTATTGATAGCGATAAATTTTATTTTTACATATCAATACCGTGATTCTATATAATAAACGGTCGCTAGATGCAAATTTCCTAATTAATTAAGCATCTGGAGCTTCCTGTTCTCCAGTGGATACTACGAAACCGGAAACGTCGCGTGAAAATCCTTACTTCACAATCGTGAAGTGACGGCTCCCCCCTTCATGCGCTATAAGAGGCTGGCTGGCTCACTGCCTCCTACCTGGAATCCATACCAGTAACCAGGGTACTGCCAGCGATTCACTATACCATGAAACGGAAATTAAAGCATAGAATCACTGTCTAGTTAGCGATTATACAAACAAAATCGTTATCTTTCGATTGAGTACAAACACGGAATCACGGTCTTGTTATCGATTAATAGGTTCAGGGAAGGGCTGGGATCTCCAGGCTCCAGATCTCCCCTATCTCCGGCCCGACCAGTACACGGATGCTACTGCTATTGAGAATGGTCACGTCGGCGATAAGGTTGGTAGGAGTAAGTAAGTCACTGAACTTTGAAAGTGAAATGAATACACTGCCTACCGACGTTTTTTTAGCAATCGCGTGGGCGGTCCTTTGCTCTCCCTTCCCCGTACTGAATTGAACCTTCACATAAGCGCCGGTTATAATCCCTACTGCTTTCGGTATTTCAATCTGAGCTATCCGCTGTGTCCTTTTAATCTTGCATAACATGTTTATTCCCGTAACTAAAAGCTGTTACAAATTAATTTATTTTATTGAGTTCGTACCTGGTATTCGTTAGTCGGATCAGGTCTACTTTTTCGCCTACCTGGAAGCTCTTGATCCCAGCAGGAAGGGCAAGGTACCAGGTACCGGAATCCAGAACAAGCGGCATTTCCTTTGTGCCTCGGTACTCAGAACAAAAGATCCTGGCAAATTGACGCCTTACCGGCTTTGCGTATTGTCCAGGAGCGATCTTTGCAGGAACGATTAAGCTCTTCTGTCCCGCCCTTTCTACGATCCTGGTCAGCATATCACGGCCCCCGACGCGGTACCCTCTTTGTTACCAATACTGAATCACTGTCGATAGGCGTTACAAGTACAGTGTCCCCTTTGCTGAAGATCCCCTTCGGTAAGTGGACATAAGGAGTGGTCCGGTTAGGCCGTATCTGAATTGTCCTAATGTCATAAGGTATTATCTTTTTCATGTCAGAACTCCATAAAAATGGTATACCAAAGTATATATAATGGCTTGTATATATTGCTTTGCATAGGCACGATAACATGGCTAAATGGAAACAGGATTCTAGCGGCAAATGGAAGAAAAACAGCAGCAGTAAGAAGAACTACACAATTGTGAACGGGAGGAAAGTAGAACAGTCGGCTTCATCTACAAAAACAGCACCGGCAACCAGTAACGACACCTGGAACAATGACACCGTTTCCCTGGAGGAAGCAAAACAGCAAACGAAGGACATTGAACGTGGTATCATAAACCTGGACACTGGAGCCACTTCGATAGCGGATACTCCTAAGACTACGGTATCGCTTACAGAAGCATCAACGGTAAGCTCCAGCGAAAGCGCGAATAGGGTACTTGCTTCCGAATCCACAAATTCACTATTAGGCGGCACAGTTACGGAATCCTACATCATAGACGGGGACAAGGTAACAAAGACTACCAAAACAGTGGAACTACATAACGATTTATCCACTATCAAAGTGGGCGGTCCCATTAAGTCAGCGGCCCAATTGGGTACAGTGACGAAAAAGAAGACGGTAACACGGTCCTGGAGTAATCCCTTCTACACAAAGCCGGTAGATCTGTCCAACGTACCGGATACAAAGCAGGAAAGTACAAAAACACTTACTGGAGAACAGGCCGATAGGATAAAGACGCTTCTGGGTACAGAGAATAAGCCTTCAGGTACCGGCCAGGAAGGTACGATCTCTCAGAAGCCAGGAGCCACAGCCAAATTATCAGCAACAACCGAACTAATGAATACAGTAATTGGCGGCGTAAAATACGGGCTGGATAGTGAGAAGAACCCGATCACGGTTAAGACCTTCAGCGCCGACGATTACGGTATAGGATATGGAATCTACAAAAAGGGGCTACCGATAGCGGAAGGCATCAGGGGCAAGGGTAGTAAGGTAGTTGGTACTGGAATAGACGCGATAGTAGCCGCTAACAAATATAATCCACTGTCGATAGTACCGGATTCTGCCCTGGAATCAGGGGCGTCCACTGCTAAGAAATTCATAACCGGAGCCGTGGTTAATACCGGCGCTGGCCTGGTACAGGGAGCTTCAGCCGCACCGATGGCGCTCCAGGTAGCGGTAAAGGAGCCTAAAGCCCTGGGAGGCGCTTTAATCTTCGGTACCGGAGTTATGGCCGGAGCTACCGTTAAGGGCCTGAGAGATGATCCGGCTACTACCCTGGGAGAGCTTACCGGCGCTATCCTGGTAGGGAAGACTGCCGAAGCTGGGATAAGACAGTTTCCAGTAAAGAAGGCGTCGCTTACTGAAATTAAGGGTACGGGTTCTTCGCCAGGATATGAAAAACTTAACTACGGTACCCAGCTCCAGATCAACGGCAACCCGATCCTATCCTATTCAAAGGAAGCAGGTTTAACCAGGGGACCGCTGGCCGCTCCTTCGGAAATGCTGGCCGGTAAGAAGGTAACAGCCTTCGGCAAACAACAAACCGCTAACTTCATGGAAACCCTGAATAAGCTCTCTCCAGATGCGGAATACTTCAAAGCAGGGCGGAGCATTACGGATTCAATCTACCGGACAAAGCAACCGGTAAAGAAGGCGACCGAGTTTAAAATCACTTCGGAGAACATACCAGAATCAGCTAAGCCGGTAGTGGAACAGGCGATAAAGTCATACAAAGGCAATGCTGAAGTTTACGGATCGGTAGCTCAAAAGATGCAAGTGCAGGAATACATGAGCAGGAAGCCCGCCGACCTTGAAGTATCGGTAAGTGATGCCAATGCATTCGTATCTCACCTTAAAAGTACGCTGGATGAGGGCGGCGTTAAGTACAGGATAAAGGGAGAGGGTACCGATTCTCCTAAAGTGGAGTTCTTTGATCGTGCAGGCAAGCCCGTAAAAGGTATCGAGATCTTCAAAAAGGGTAAGCTGGGAGAAGGTTCAGGATACACGCCTGAAGCCGATATAGCATACGGATTCAATAAGCACCGGAGCATTAAGGTAGACAAGGTAAAGGTAATGGATCTTCGGGAACAGGCTCCCAGGAAGCTATCAGGAGCTATGACGCTCCAGGGAAAGCTCATAGAGCCAGTACACACCGGAAGGCTGAAGGACGTAGGCGACCTACTGGAAACCAGCGTCGGTCACGCTATTGAGAAGAAGCCAGGTATGGCGCTTGATGTACTGAAGTTTAACGAACTTGCCAAGACAAAGTACCCAGCTATCGGTGAGCTACCAGTATCTAAGTTCATGTCACGCGAAGGCAGGGTACCGACAAGATCCGAATTTGTTAAGCTGGTAGGGGATAAAAAGAGCAAAACGCTATCAGCGGGCAGGGAACTACTGTACTCTTCCAGTGGAAAGAAGGCCAGCTCTCCACTGTCCCGAGTACCGGCCCTGGGCGTTTCATTAGCTGTATTTGCCTCCAGTAAGCCGAGTAAAAGCCCTTCCAGGCCCTCCAGAGTACCGGCCAGTAGTTCGGTACCTAAGAGCCTGAAATCGATGGTATCAAGTGTCCCCAGGAGTATATCGGGCCTGAGTAAGGGATCTACGGGACAATCCAGCCCCAGCAGTTCGGGAAGATCCGGTTCTACCTGGTCTACTCCTAGCGGATCGGAGAGTATCAGCAAATCCATATCGGTATCAGTAGCGCGGTTTAATAAACGTGGATACGTTGAGCCGATAGTACCAATAACGGCAAAGCTGAAGGGCCAGGGAAGGCGTAAGAAATCCGGTAGCTACGGGGTAGATAGGAAGATTGCTGAGAACAAGTTTAAAAACATCTGGGAGCTGGTATAATCGGAGTTGAGAGGGCCTTAATCTCTTGCCTCGTTTCCCTGTTTGGCTGTGGCCTGGGCTGGTTGATAATGGAGCCGGTAATGCATTTCATTCTTCCTTTGTTCCTGGCCGCCGGAGGAATAACGGCCCTTATCGGCGGCTGGATCAGTACGGCACAACAGCATTACGCTATCCTGGCCTTGCTGATGATAATTGCCAGTACGTTCAGCGGGGCCATGAGGGAAGAGAACGGAATAATGAGGTAACTATTTCAGAAAAAGCACACCGGTCAAAGCTTTCTATAAAATCACAGTACTGCTATTTTTTATCAAGGTGGGTAGCGTTACCTATTTAGCTAACCGTCGCATTAAGTAACGTGTTGGCGAGCTACACAAGTACACCAACGGAGGAAATGTGCTAATGAATACAAAACGAAGAGGTAGAGAGGAAGCTACTATCAGCTTCCAGCCAGTGATTTTTGAATGGATAGAGAGCAAGAGAGGATACCAGAACCGCTCATCGTTCGTGAATGCAATTATCGCCGAGAAGATGAAGAGTGAAGGAAGCGTATGAAAAACGAAAAAACGATACCAGAGGAAGATATTGAATATGTGAAAGTGTCCTCGGACCTGAAGCAATGGGTAGAGGACGTTACCAGATCAGGCGACGCGCCCCGTTACAATTATTCGGGCTGGCCTTCGGATCTGTGGGATAGAACGCCCATCGAGATAGCTTCGTACCTGGAAAGGAGATTTTACGAAACAACTGATGTACAGGAATACTATCGCTGTATGCTGTATTTAACTAAAAGAATTGATGCGAAGGAACTGTTCGTACCCTGGGAGAAGAGTCCCAATTACAAGGCCATTATGGCCGAGATAAATCGGCAAAATGGCCAGGGTGGTATCAACATAGCACCCAAAAAAGTTGAACCCTTAACTATGGGTAAAATGAACAGATTAGGCACGAAACAGACGGGAAAAAAGAACTTTAATACCCTAAAAAAATCGACTTTGAGGATTGTAAGATGACTGAGAAAATTGTACTTCCTGAAAGTGGGATGATCTCACTGGAATATCTTGCAGAAATGACGATGATAGATATCGATGTACTGACACAGAACCTAAGCAAACAGGGCGTACCGTTCCTGAAACTTAGCGGCAGACGCAAAAACTGGTATGTGAATTTCCGTAAGCTGGATGCGATCTCATTCGGAGATAGTCTACCTCATACAGAATGATGGTGCATCTCTTCTCTTTCTTTTTTCTCCAGTTTGCTTCATTGTACGATTTGGCCCAGAGCCATCTCCCATAGGTAAGGGAATTAAAGGGTTTTAATAACATGATTGGATATACTAACAATTGATGGTAGGAAAAGGCGGTTTGAGTAAGTGGTGAGCGATACATTATACAGCACGATCGCAACTATAAACGGGGTATGGATAACTATAATTTTTACTTTGGGTAGTGTGCTCATCACGTATATTCTGGAAAGGAATACCATCTATTTTACATCTATGAGGAAAGAACTCGGCCGCCTTCAAGAAACCTACAGGAAATTGCAACTTGTAAGCCTTTGGGAGGAACATATAGGAAAAAATGCATTTCCTGTAGAAGAAGCTAAATATAGATTGTCAGAACTGCTGAATCATGTGCAAAAAGAATGCAGATCCAGAGGCCCTACACCTCCATTTTCACATTTTAACTCGGTGGGGTGGACCGTGCAAGAGCTACAAAGGGCCATTACTTATTATCCTAATCCAGGCAGGGCAGATTTAACATTTGCATACAATGAAAAATTAGGTGGTTTTAATGAGCTTTATACAAACTGGGTTGAAGCATACGATACAATAATCAATTACGACCAATTATTTGAAACATTCGAAATGTTAGCACGGGTAGTAACGCCTCGTGGATCAGTTGATATTCCGACTATCGATAAAATAGAGAATACCTGTAAACTCTTAAATGAGATTAATGGGGCAGTAAGGAATATTCACGCACTACAAACAGATTATGCGCCCATAATCGAAACCAAAAGAAGGATTGGATCAATTGGACCAATTTTCAGCTTGATTATATTATTCGGCGTTCTTTTACCAATGTACATGTTGATACCGGTGCAATACCATATCGATATATTACCTGAATACATAGTGATATTGCTAATTTTCGTTTCAAATTCCATCCTTTATGTAGCTTCATATCGTAAAATCGGACCCATTGTGAAACTTGTATTGGGAACAGGGCAACAGTAGGCGAGTTTTTGACAAGCCCTTAGCCAATTCCTGGATATATAATCCCTACCTTTGCTATAATCGGAGCAAGGCGGAGTATTGGCGAATCTCCACGAACCTAATAATGTTAGAGTTTATCTTACTCGAAGGGTAGTCATCATTACGGGAACTTCAATATGATCCACATTCGGAACAAAATCATAAACTTTATATCCCGCAACCTCACACGAGTCTATATTAGGTGATTGTATATGATTTCGAAGCAAGCTAAAAAGCGAATGGATGGCATTGAACGGGTACTAGGCGAAGAAGAAGTACTGAGTGCCGTAATCGGTGCAGTGGATGGGAAATATTTAGGCGTGAATGGGAAACAAAACGGGGTCCTTGTTCTTACTCCCACAAGAGTACTGTTCTACTGGAAGAAAATGCTAGGCGGTTACAAGTCCGAAGATTATCCACTTGAAAAAATAAGTAGCATCAACTCCGGTAAAGGCATGATGACAAGTAATGTCAAAATTCACGCAAGCGGCAATTCGTTGGAAATGGATTGGATACCGAAGGATGATAATGCTGATGAGTTCGTCAAGGCAGTTAAGGCACAGATGACAGCTTATAAACCATCCACTGCACAGCCAGTCATTGATCCAGCCGACCAGATAAAGAAGTTAGCGGACTTGAGAGATGCTGGTATATTGACAGAAGAAGAATTCAGCGCAAAGAAAAAGCAACTACTCGACTCGATATAAGAAATGAAGAAAACCTACTGTGTGATTTGAGGGGTATAAACCTCTAGAGTAGTTTCAAACAATTCTGTCCAGGAAGCTCCAGGACGTTTACCCTGGTACTAACCCCTGGATTCGTCCTGATAGCCTCACCATGAGCCTAAATAAAAATCCTGAAAGCTAAAAATGGTAGGCTCACCTGACAGGCTCCAGGGCAAGATACCCCTGGATCTTTACGATCCTGAACCTATCTCCCTTTTGTAGCTTCTCCAGCTCTACGATCTCCCTGGGAATTGTAAGCCTGTACTGTCCTGAATGTTCCTGAAGAGTTACGACCATAAAATCACCTTGTTTTTCAAGTACTATTTACAGTACTGCAATTAGTACTATTTAATAGTATTTCGATGCAAAAGATTAAGTAAAATCCATCCCATTTGGTAATCAAGGAGTAAGTAATACCGTTTTTGCCGTTACTCTTACCAAGGTATTTCCATCCTTTTTTGCAAAG
>AMWB02139448.1_pt1 | contig 10417 bp, 7 predicted proteins | sample 200311 | NCBI WGS metagenome assembly AMWB02 (sample SAMN02737377, study PRJNA173069) | bioreactor metagenome | biome: anode biofilm in microbial fuel cells | place: USA: California | collected 2010-12-16 | reverse complement strand
TCAAGTTGGTCGGGATTTACCGGCGGGTTATCCATCTTTTTCAGCATATCGTTGATCATGCCCTGGAGCCCCATGTTCCTGCCGTCTTCCGGGGAATAAATTCGGGCCACCCCATAATCGTGCAGTTGTCTTATCTCCGAGGGGATAATCACGCCACCGCCGCCGCCAAAGACCTTGATATGGCATGCATCGTTTTCCTTTAAGAGATCCACTATATATTTGAAGAACTCAATATGTCCGCCCTGATAACTGGAAACCGCTATTCCCTGGGCATCTTCCTGTATGGCCGCATTCACGATTTCTCCGGCCGATCGATTATGCCCGATGTGGACGACTTCGGCTCCGGAGTCCTGCAGAATTCTTCTCATGATGTTGATGGCGGCATCATGCCCGTCAAACAGGGAGGTGGCCGTAACAACTTTAATGGAGTTTTTTGGGGGTGTAAACCTCGATCTTTGTGTTCATCACAACTTCCTTTCAGACCGTTGAAATTATTTTCTCAGGCCTCGTAAAAGAAAAACCGGGTATTACAATATTATTATAATGACACGATCAGTCGTCGAACAGCGCATTGACAAATCGTTTTGCATCAAATTCCTGCAGATCTTCTATGGCCTCCCCCACACCGATATAGGCAATGGGCAGCTCCATGGTGGATGAGACCGCCGCTACAATCCCCCCCTTTGCGGTGCCGTCCAGTTTGGTGACACTCATCTGGGTAAGCCCCACGGCCTTGTGGAAAATTTCCGCCTGGGACAGGGCATTCTGGCCGGTGGTGGCGTCTATGACCATCATTACATCGTGGGGTGCACCTTTGTATTTTTTATCCACGGATCGCTTGATTTTCTTTAACTCTTCCATGAGATTTTTCTGGGTGTGCAGCCTGCCTGCCGTGTCAATGAGCACCACATCAACGCCCCTTGCCATGGCTGCTTCAACGGCATCGTAGGCAACTGCGGCAGGGTCCGCACCTTCCTTGTGCCGAACAATGTCGGCCCCTGCGCGCTGGGCCCATATTTCAACTTGCTCAATGGCTGCTGCCCGGAACGTATCTGCCGCTGCAATCAATACTTTTTTTCCTTCGGCTTTATATTTCATGGCCAGTTTGCCAAGCGTGGTGGTTTTGCCGGTTCCGTTAACACCCACCATCATGATAACATAGGGCTTCGGCCCGGATGGGGCAGGGGGGGGCGGTTCGTGAAAAAGGGTGAGCAACTCCTCTTTGAGCACCTGGCGAAGCTCATCCCCCGTGGACAGACCGCGGCTTTTTTTCTTGATCCGCTCCATCATCTCCATGGTGATATCAATACCGAGATCAGAGGTGATCAAATGTTCTTCGAGGGTATCAAACAGATCGTCATTTATGGCTTTGGCCGATGAGAACAGTTCTGTGATATCCGTATTCAAAACGGTCCGGGTTTTGGCCAGACCGGATTTAAGTTTTGAGAACAGTCCTGAACCCTCTTTGATGGCAGGTTTTTCCTGGACAAATTCCGTTACCTTTTCAGATTCATCTAACGGCAAATCTGGTTCGACTTCCGGTTGCAAAGAAGGTTGCGGTGAAAGTGGCTCTTGTTCGGGTCTGTTTTCTTCTGAAACGGGTTCAGTCTCAGGGGTTTTCGTTTTCTTCTTAAAAAAGCTGAATACCACCCTTGTATCTCCTCATTGGATTTTGATCATTCGCCTTAATCTACTAAATTTTAAATCCTGATTTGCAAATCGGCTAAAATCTGGGTTAATATGTGCCTTCTTGTACAATTTTTAGCAGCCGCAATCAAGCTTTGGATCTGCTAAATTAACTTTACTTTCTTTGTTTCACTGGTTAAAAGTAATCAACCATTACAAGTGGTTTAAATTTGGGAATACATTATGGCCGAACAACGTGATGATAAAATAGACCAGTTACAAGCCGAAATCATTAAATTGAGATCCCAGAAGGACCACCTGCTCAAGGAACTGGATGCAGTGGAGGCGCAGTATGGCAATCTTGATAGTCTTTACAGACGGTATTTCCCCATTATTTTAGATATGCTTTCCCAGGAGGGAACGGCATTGGGTGATGCCTGCATTCAGCTGGGTGCGGCCATGCGGAAAAAGGCTTCTGCGGCTAAGATCGAATACATTTTCAATCAGATCAAAACCGCCATGATCCAGGAAGATATCGGCCCTGCCGCCCCTAAAAAAAAGAAAGGCTTTTTTTCCGCGTTTCGAAAAAATTCATCCGAAGATCAGATGCTGGACAATCTCAGGGATAGTTACCAGGATGTGGTGAATCATCTTAAATCCAATCTTGATAAAAAATATACCATAAAGCTTGAATTAATTACCTCAAACCTGCTTAAGATAGGCGACATACAAGGTTTTGAAGAAGTTCGGGAAAATATTTTTTCCCTTATTTTTAATTATATTTCAGAAACCAGCCAGGATCGGGAAAAGGTTAATGCTTTTATCAGAGATATTGTGGCAAGAATTTTTGAAATTGAAAAGAGACTGGCCTCTTCCTATGAGCACACAAGCTCTCTGCTTTCTTCAAATCAGGGGTTTGGATCCATCTTAAATGACGAAATGGCCGGGATCAAAAAATCCTTTGATGTGGCTGAAAGTTTAGATGATTTGCGGGCAAAGATTTCCACGGGGCTTGCTTCCATTGAGAAGGCATTGCAGAAAAAGCAGAAAGTGGACCAGGCCATCAGTCGGTTGGCTGAAAAAAGCAAGAACTCCTTTGCCTCCGGATTTGCCAAACTCAAGCAGGAGTTGCAGGTTGCCACAAAATATTCCGAAGAGTTGGAGAAAAAACTCAACGAGGACCAACTGACCGGAGCCAAAAACCGCAGGGCCTATGACAAGAAAATTGAAGAGGAGATGGACCGGTTTCTCCGGTATAAAAATATTTTTTCCCTTTTGATTATTGACGCGGATAAGTTTAAAAATATTAATGATACCTATGGACACGCCATTGGTGACAGGTGCCTGCAGGAAATTATAAAACGGACCCGGCCTTTATTAAGAAAAAGTGATATGCTTGCCCGGTATGGTGGTGAAGAGTTTGTCGTCATTATGCCGGAGACGAATATGGAAGGCGCAACACAGGTTGCGGAGAAAATTCGCCAGACCATAGAAAAAATTGAATTCCTGTACAAAGAGGAGACGGTTCGGGTTACGGTCAGCATTGGTGTTTCCTGCATCAAGGAGGGGGATAAGTCACCAAAGGATTTATTTGAACGAGCGGATATGGCTGTATACAAGGCAAAGGAAAATGGTCGAAATCAGGTTATGACGCAGTAGATAGCGCCTGAACGCAAAACCCGTGTTTGGACGAAAAGTTGCCCAGATGCACGGCGCAGATGGGTGAGGTTGCGTTCAAACACTAAAAATTTTGGAGTAATAATGGACGAAAATACCCTGAAGATCCCCTCCGACGTGCGGGCGAAAGCGCTTCAAACCATGAATGAGGAAAGCATGGAAAATGTGGCACGAAAACGGTTTTCTCCTGAAAAAATAGAGATATTCAATGGATCACTTACATCTCTTCAGACATTGAATGAATACCGTTTTTTGAAAGATACAGAGGCGGAACGTATGCTGCCCGGAATTATCAACAACCCCGTACAGCAGGTGATTACAGATCCTAACCCCGATGAAAATGCAAAGGCAAAATTTTCAAAACCGCGACACATCGGTGTTGTTTTTTCCGGCGGCCCGGCTCCGGGTGGGCATAATGTAATTGCAGGCCTTTTTGACGAGATGAAACGTTTCAACAGTGCGTCAAAGATGTTCGGGTTTATTAAAGGGCCTGAAGGGCTGCTTGAAAACCGGTACATTGAGATCACCCCGGAACTGGTGGACACCCACCGGAACATGGGTGGTTTTAACATGATTAAAACCGGGCGGACCAAAATTGATTCCGGCAGCAAAATGGAATTGGCATTGACCGTCTGCAAGGGCTTGAATCTTGATGCATTGGTGATCATTGGCGGGGATGATTCCAATACCAACGCCGCCTTCCTGGCACAGCATTTTAAATCTTCCGGGATCAAGGTCCTCGGCATCCCCAAAACCATTGACGGCGATATCCAGGTAAAAACAGAAGACGGCAAGGTGTTGTGCGCCACCTCCTTTGGCTTTCATTCTGCGGCCCGGGCCTTTGCACAAAATATTGCCAATCTGGCCAATGACGGCAGTTCCGATATTAAATACTGGCATGTGTGCAAGGTTATGGGTCGGGTGGCAAGCCATCTTACGCTGGAGACAGCGCTTCAAACCCATGTGAATATCGCCTTGATCGGCGAAGAGTTAGCAGATTATGTGGACCAGGACCGTATGGTCAAATCCCTGGCCCAGGGGGGGCAGATGGATTATAACGCCTACGGGATGACCCTGCGCCATCTATCCCGGGTCATTTGTGATATTATTGTCCGGCGGGCGGCATTCGGCAAAAATTACGGGTTGATGATCATCCCGGAAGGCATTCTGGAATTTATCAACGAGATCCAGGTCTTTATCACAAAACTCAATAAAATCATTGCGGATTATAATAGAATCCATGACCTGGATTTCCACAGAACATTTTCCACCCTGAACGAAAAATTGGATTATTTGCGCAGGATATCCCAGGGGATGATGGACAAGGGGCGGTTTCCCATATGGAATATCCGGGACGATGAGTTGTTCAACCAGCTGCCCGGATTTTTCAGGGAAGGGCTTCTGGTGGAAAGGGATCTTCACGGCAATTTTCAGTTCTCCCAGGTTAAAACCGAGAAGATCATCATGGACATGGTCAAAGAGTATCTTGACGTGCTCAGAGAGCAGGGGCTTTACAAAGTAGGTATTCTTCGGGATGATTATGTTTCGCTTATGGATGGTGCGGGCATGGATCCGGACCTGTTTGCCCCGGCATTGTTTAAAAATCCCCAGGATAAATACGTGCTGGTCAAGCCGGATATTATCTCCCTTAAAACCTTGAAGATCGCCCTGGTCCATGCGGGCATGCTGGATGACGAAGAACAGATACCTGCGGTCCTTGTAAATATATTTAGAAAATCCCAGGCTGATTTTAATATCCAGACCCATTTTTACGGGTATGACGGCCGGGGCACCGATCCAACCTATTTTGACTGCTGTTATGCGTACAATTTAGGACTTACGGCCTTTCATCTGATTACAGGCGGGGCCACAGGTCAGATGGCGGCCATTATCAATTTAGAAAAAGACTTTCACCAGTGGCAGCCCGCAGGTATACCCATTGCCCGGCTTATGCACCTTGAGGAACGCAAAGGACGCCTGGAACTGGTCATGGAAAAGAGCCTTGTTGATCTGGAATCCAACGCCTTTAAGGTGTTCAAGGCTGTGAGGGAGGAGTGGGTGGCAGCCTGTGCTTGTCCTGATCAGTTCAGAAATCCGGGGGCCATCGGGTTTTCCAAAGAGATGGAAGAAGACCGGCCTTTAACGCTCCGCCTCAACGCCTTGCAATCCCAGGAACAGACTTGATATTACCGGACTGTCAACACAGTGCGCATCAGGAACACAAAATAAGGAAAATAGGGCAGAAAGCCGATGATGACTACTTGTTTTTTCTTCAATGGCTTGGAGAGTCTGCAGTAACCCGGGGGGTGTCTAATCCACGATTACGTTTTGATCACAAATCATCTCCATTCAAGATGAAATCAGTTTAGAAAAACCAGGTGATCCATGCAGAAACCGTGTCTGCGGGTGCCGTGGTGAAGCCTGTGTCCGGGATAACAAATCCGCCGTATTCCGTGCCGGCTGCCCCCCAGTTTAAAAGGAGTGTCAGGGAGATACGGATATTGTCGGAGAAATCATAAACAACCCGGGGTAACAATATGCCCGACCCGTCGTGAAGGTTGATGATGGGGGTGATGTAAGCGCTGACCAGGGGATGGATCTCCAGGTTGACATTGGCACTGGCATACCATCGGCCCAAAGCAAAAAGTTCTCCTCTGTCCAGACGGTCTGAAACAGCCGGGTCCAGTAGTTGATCGGCGTAATCATTATCGGAAAGTCCGTTGTAATACAGCTCTATATATCCGTACCAGTTTCTGTCCAACCAGACCCAGGAATAGTCCAGATTGGCCACGCCGGAGATGTAATACCCGCGTCCCCTGCTTTTTTGATCAAGAACGGTGCCGATGAGATCCAGACGGAAAGCGGCATCTGCTAAGTTGCCGGCTGTTCCGATACCGGTAACAATGTCCTTATAGTGCCGGGCCACCATGACATCGGTGTCGAGCCTGCCAATGTTGGTGTGCAGCTTTACACCCAAAGATGACTGATCTATGCCTGCCTTGTCCGTATCCGGGTCCCTGTGGGCTGCATAGATCAGATCCACATCCGCCCTTTTGACCGGAAAGTGAACCAGAACAAGATCGTCCCCGGTTTTGTAATCGCGTTCAAGATCTGTGGGGGCAAAGGAGTTGAAAAGATCCATGGGATTAAAGGTAAACCCATGCCCCCAGGTCACGGCCTGGCGTCCGATGCGAATCTCCCCCCAGTCAGGCGAAAAAGAGAAAAACGCCCTGTCCAGGCGATGGTACAGAACAGAACGTTCTCCCTCGTGCAGGGGGGCTGTCAAATTAAAAAATCGATGCTCATCCCTGATGGGGCCGGACAGACCGTCAGGGAAAATGGCAGGGTAGTGCGCTTTAAGTTTTTCCCCATCCTCTCGCGTGCCGCCGCCTCCGGCCAAAGCTTCATAGTTGACCTCCATAAACAAGGTATCGCTAAAAAAAGTTTTGTTATTCAGGTGCAGTTCCCCATACCCGTCATAATTGGGGGACAAACCTACATACTGGTAAACAGAATCGGATTTTGGAAAAAGAATCCGGCTGTAAATTTTCAGATGACCGTCCCATTCCATTTCCGGCAGGGAGATACTTTCTTGTGCATACCCAAGTAAAACAGCAACAAACTGGAGCAGAAAAAACAGGCATACCACGGCCATGGGCGTTGTGACCCTGTTTGTCCGTTGAATGGTGATCAACAAAGGCTATGATCAGACTTTCCTGGCCTCTACCATGTAAAAATTAACTGGACAGCGCTGGGTTACGACCAGCAACATTTTGTAATGTTAAATGCATTTTTTGTAACTGGTCTTTGTGTATTAAAAGGGTGTTTTTTCAAAAAGATCTTTGAAATCATAATGTTATTGCCTTTGGTATGCCATTTGAATTGTCTGATATTGGCTTGATGCAGCAAACAATTGATTTGCTGCCGGCAGGTTATAATTCTGTATTAAAGGAGAAAAGAATGAAAAAAACAAAATCAATCTATTTTGTCGTTATAATCTTGACTTGTTTGATTTTTCCAACCATTAGCTCTGCACATCCATCGTCGAGGCATGAACGATTTAGACATGGTCCGCCACCACCCCCACCGTGGGATGAACGATTCATGCACTGTCCGCCGCCATATGGAGGATTCATGTACGGCCCACCGCCACCACGACATAGACGATTTAGGCACGATCCGCCATTACATGAACGATTAGTGATACCGATACCCATACCGATACCCATACCCATACCGTTACCACACAACCTGTTTTGACACGGTCTGTTACCGCCACAAGGGTTTAAGTTGTTTGGGAAAAAATAAATGCTGAAGATATAGAACTAAAGCATAGGGACTCGGATAAAATACCCCCCATTTTTATTGCCGATTTATCCGAGTTCCTTACTCTGTACTCTGTCTAATGCCGGGGCGGCTGATATGTGCACAATGGTTCCTGGGCCAGGTAGTTGCCGGTGGCTTCGTATGCCCTGGCCCGGCATCCGCCGCATACCTGTTTGTATTCGCAGATGCCGCATTTGGGTTCAAGATTGTTGAAATCCCGCAATTTGTTAAACACCTCTGAATTTTCCCACACATCTTTGAAGTGCGTGGTTTTTATGTCTCCGCAGGTGACGTCTAAAAAACCGCAGGTCTGTACCCGGCCCACATGGGAGATAAAGCAGAATCCGGTCCCTGCAAGACAGCCCCTTGTGACCGCATCAAGCCCATGGGTTTCAAAGCTGACTTTTTTGCCATCGGCCTTGGCGCGCTGGCGCAAAATCCGGTAATAGTGCGGCGCACAGGTGGCTTTAAGCTGCAAAGAAGTTTTATCCCGCTGGTCGTAGAACCAGTTGAGGGTTTCTTCGTACTCCTTTGCATCAATGGCCGTATCCACAATGTATTTCCCTCGGCCCGTGGGTACCAGAAGGAAAATGTGGTGGGCCGCAGCCCCTAACGATTCTGCCAGGGCAAGGATGGCAGGAATTTCATTAAGATTGGTTTTTGTAATAACGGTATTGATCTGAAATTCCAGCCCGGCAGCCTTCGCGGTTTTTATGCCGTTTACTGCCCTGTCAAAAGCCCCGTCAAGACCCCTGAACGCATCATGGGAGGCAGCCGTCGAGCCGTCCAGACTCACGGAAATCCGCTTGATGCCGCTTTTGATAAGACGTTTCACATTGTCTTCATTGAGCAGGGTGCCGTTGGGGGCCATGACCATGCGAAGGCCGATTTTGTCTCCATAGGCCGCAATATCAAAGATATCATCTCTGAGCAGCGGCTCGCCGCCGGTGAGAATAATGATGGGTTGCCCCACCTCTCTGATCTGGTCAAGAAGTCTGAAAGACTCTTCGGTGGTAAGTTCGTCGTCGTATACATGATCTTCTGCAGCAGCCCGGCAATGTTTGCAGGTCAGATTACACCGACGGGTTGTCTCCCAGGCCACAAGTCGCAGGGTATTGTTTTTACCGGCGGCGTGGGGGCCACCATGTCCCGGGGGGTGTGTTTTGTGGGGATGCGCCATCAGTTGTTCAACTCCCTTGCCACATCAATGGCCGAGTAGGTCATGATGATGTCGGCTCCGGCTCGTTTGATTGATAACAGGGTCTCCATGATCATGGCTTTGCCATCCACCCATCCCATCATTTCAGCCGCCTTGATGATGGAATATTCACCGGATACGTTGTATGCAGCCACAGGCAGATCAATTTCTTCCCTGACCCTGTAAATGATATCCAGGTAGGAGAGTGCCGGTTTTACCATGATGATGTCCGCCCCTTCCTCAATGTCCATGGTGGCTTCCCTGATGGCTTCAAGGGCGTTGGCCGGATCCATCTGGTATGTTTTGCGGTTCCCAAATTTGGGTGCCGATTCGGCAGCTTCCCTGAAAGGGCCGTAAAAGGAAGATGCGTATTTTACGGCATAGGACATGATGGGCACATGGGAAAAGCCCTCGTCATCCAGGGTGCCTCTGATTTCAGACACACGACCGTCCATCATATCGGAAGGGGCTACCATGTCGGCGCCTGCCTGCACATGGGACAGTGCCGTTTTTGCAAGCAGATCCAGGGTGGAATCATTGTCAATGGTCCCGTCATCCATAACCATGCCGCAGTGACCGTGGTCCGTGTATTCACACAGGCAGACATCGGTGATCACCGTAAGATCCGGTACCTGTTCTTTGACGGCTGAGACGGCTTTTTGAACGATGCCGTCATGGGCATAGGCCTGGGTGGCAAGGCAATCTTTTTTATGGGGAATCCCGAACAGCATGATGCCTGGAATGCCCGCATCTTTGGCTTGCTTTGCCATGGTGACAATATGGTCGATAGAGAGCTGGAACTGCCCGGGCATGGAATTTATGGGCTTTTTAACGGATTTGCCTTCAACGGCAAAAAGGGGAAGAATCAGATCGTCTCTGGAAAGTTTTGTTTCCCTGATCATCCGTCTGAAATTGTCCGTGGCCCGAAGCCGTCTGCCCCTGTATTCGGGAAACAGCATTATACATTCTCCTTTTTGATCTCTTCATCCGTAAGATAACAGGCAGGATCAGAATCCCAGGGATCATTGGCAACGGACTCAGCCCTGGCCCTGAAATTGCCTGCACAGATATCCAGCCACCGGCACTCTGAACAACGGCCTTTTACGTGTTTTTTCTTCTCTTTCATTTTCATCAAAAATTCGTTTTCAGGATCTGTCCAGATTTCGCTGAAGGGTCTCTCTTTGATGTTGCCGAAACTGATCTCCCGCCAGAACTGATCCGGATGGACTTCACCATCCCAGGAGATGCAGCCGATGCCTCGACCCGAGTTGTTGCCTTCGTTCATCTCAAGCAATTCTAGTACTTCGGCTGCCCGCTCGGGGTCTTCTTTGAGCAGTCGCTGGTACAGGTAGGGGCCGTCTGCATGGTTGTCCACGGTGAGGATCTCCTTGGGTTTGTTGCGATCGTGAAGATCCCTGGTGCGGTCCATGATCAGGTCAAGCACCTCGCGGGTCTCCTCGTGGCTTAAATCCTCCTTGGCAATTTCCTGGCCGCGGCCCGAGTAGACCAGATGGTAGAAACAAGCCCTGGGAATATTTTTTTCTTCCAGCAGGTCAAAAATACCGGGGATGTCCTTTACGTTTCTTTTAT
>AMWB02012372.1_pt1 | contig 10419 bp, 14 predicted proteins | sample 200311 | NCBI WGS metagenome assembly AMWB02 (sample SAMN02737377, study PRJNA173069) | bioreactor metagenome | biome: anode biofilm in microbial fuel cells | place: USA: California | collected 2010-12-16 | reverse complement strand
GCCCAGCATGCGGCGGCGGCTGGCGCTCTCATTGCTCGTTTCGCCCCGAGAAATAGCGTATGAAATCTGAATGGGAGCCCCGTCGGTGCTGTAAGTAATACCCCGACTGCCGCCATAGGAATGGCCGGTTGATCGGCCCTTGTCTCTCGCTTCTATTGAGGTTCTCCCACTAGTCGTGGTAATCCCTTCCGTGAGCGTGCTGGTCTCCGTTTCACTCTCGCCGATGCTGATTCCGTGGGAAAAGTTCTTCAACCAGGTAGTCGTGTAGCCGACGACTGTCGGCCGATCCAGCGAATGCTTGTATTCATCCAGATCAATTTCCCCTAAAAACATTTGCTCAGCCAGGATCTTGGCGTCCTCAGGAGAAAGACCGCCAAACACCACCTTGGTTTTGGCGTCGGTCATTACCGAATAATAGACATCGTCGCCGGCCTTTTTCAGCTGGGCCAGGTGTTGATGGGCCAACACCAGATGCAGGCCGAACTTCCTTCCCTCATCCAAAATTCTGGCAATGTCCTCGTTCACAAACAGCCCGCACTCATCAATATACAGATAAAAAGGACGCGATCCAGGCGGCCGTTCGGTGGCGTGGAGAAACAAATCATTGACAATCAAGGTCCCTAAAAGCCGGGCGTTGTCGTGGGAAATGCTCTTGCCGGTGGAAAGGTTGGCCAAAAGAACATACCCCTTGTCCATAATGGTCTTAAAATCCAGGGTGTGCTCTTTTTGCCCCACAATCATCCGGATACGCTCGGCCGCCAGAAATTCCATCAACCGGTTGATGGTGGAGCCGAACTCTTCATAAAACTGTCTTGGCGTCAATTTGGAGGAATTAAAGTACTGCCACTGCTCCCTGATGATCGGGTCAAGAAGGCTTTGGGTGAAAAACTGCCGGGCCGATTTATCGGTGGGACTGGTTAAATATAGGGATTCTAAAAGGGTCAATCCATGCTCGGCCAAGGCGTGCAAGGTGATGCGCAAACAGCGCTTTAAAAGGGGCGTCTTGTCGGTGTCTTCCCCGCCCCAGACCTTGGCGCAGGCCCGCACCATGGCATCAACATGATAGGAAAGATCCTTGCTGGTGATTCTTAAGGGATTGAAACCGGTAATGTAGCCGTCTTCGGAAGGGTCCAAGAGGATGATTTTATTCATCCGCCAGTTGATGGCCTGCAGATATTTTAGCACATCCTTGTAAAGGTAGCCGTGCGGGTCTATCAGGCAAAGGCCGTTTCCAGCTTCAATGTCTTCGCAGATCAGATGTTCCAGAAATTTGGATTTTCCGGTACCGGTGGAGCCGATCACCTGCATGTGGGTGGAGCGTTGTTTTTCCGTAATCCCGACCACGCCGCCCGTGTCTCTGTTTAGCCCGATAAAGAGCTCTGTCTCCGACACTCAGAGCTCCTTTTAGCCTCTGCGGGGCTTCATGGTTAAAATCTCTTTCCTGAGCTTGGCGTACCTGGAATAGATTTCATCCTCTTTGCGCTCCTTTTCTTCATCGCTCCACAGATCATCCTCGAGATCCTCCAATTCTTCCTTCATCCTGCGCTCCAAGTTATTCAGATGTTTTTTTCTTGTCTCATCCAGAGCCATCATATCCTCGGCTTTAACGTCAAACTCCTTATTCCGCCTTTTGCGAACTTCTTCAGGAGTGGGTTTGGAGTTGGCCGGCTTCTGTGATTGCCCTTCATATTGCTTTATCTTAGCCTCGTGTTCTGCTCTTTTACTGCGGCTTTCCGCAATACTGGCCTTTATTTTCTCCTCCTCGTCCTGGTCTTTCAGTTGTTGAAAGGACTCTCTTTCTTCTCGTTTCCATTCCCCTATGACTTTTGCAAGGTCGGTTTTTCTCTGATAAATTTCTACCTCACTAGCGATGCCATCAGCGATCAACTTGTTATATCCCTTCATCATCGCAATGATTTTCATTTCCTGGCTGGTGCGAAATCTCGCTTCAACCCTGGCGAAATAGGCGCTTATCATATTGGGAGAGTTCCGGATGCTCATAACTTGGTTTTGAATATAATCCGGATCAAAGCGCTCAGGTATCTCAGGACCGTCGTATTTAGCCACCGTTCCCTCCTGTTGAAGTTGCGGATCATAAACCAGCTGTTTCGTTGTGCCATTCTCTAAGTCTTCATCATAAGCCGGTTGTAAAATGCGTTTTTGCGGCTTTTGCGAAAGCCCGTGAATCAGGAAAATGACGCCGATAACGATAATGAGACAAAAAAAGATATACGCGAAAGAGAAACCGATCATCTTAAAGCCCTCGCATTGATATTCCAGCGGTTATCGGCAAAAACCTCTATATCAATTCGATACTCGCCCTTTCTTGTTCCAAAAAGGGCCCCGCTTATCAGGCTCTTATTCAACATGCCGTTGCCGACAAACAGAACGGCTCCTTCTCGGCCTTCAACCGATCCGCCTACCCCGCCGCCAAGGTTGAACCCTGAAGATACCGTGAATTGCTCCCGATCTTTTATCGGCGTCGTCAGTAAATCGTATTTCCGCGGTCTGCCGGAGGATCCTCCTCGGGGTGGATTCTGCGCCTCCCGATTTATCCGCTCAAGCGTATTCATCGGCACCAAACCGGCATAAAGCTTTTCCTCCGCCCCGCCGATTCGCCGTATATTGAGAGTGATTTGATCTCCGGCATGCACATGGGCCACCGGCACCGCACTAGCCTTGTTCGGATCAAGAGTCACTTGGAAGCGACTGGTTTTTTCCCTTCTCTCCCGCTCTTTTTCCTGCGTCAGTTGGCGCTGTCGCTGTTCTTCTTGAGCTCTTTTTTCCGCTTCCGCCCGACGCCTTTTCTCCTCAGCTTGCCTTTGCTTTCTTTCCTGCTCATCCTGGCGCTCGCGCTCCTTGGCCAGCTTTTCCTGCTCTTTCCGGCGTTCCCTTTCCGCCTGCTGGTTTAAAAGATCTTGCTCTTTTCCAATCGTCTTTTGCTTTTCGATTTCTTTTTGCTTGGCCACTTCCTCGGCCCGGCGCTTTTCTTCCGCCGCCTTGGCCTCCGCTTCTTCCCGCTGCTTGATCAGCTCCAACTGCTTAATAGCGTCGGCCTTCTCTTTGTTCACCTGAAACAGCATGATGCCGCTGAAACCTAAAAGCATGATCACCAGTCCGAGGATTATAAAAACGGTTCGGTTGTTCATGGCGCCCCGCAAGAAGAATGAAGTGGCGGTTCAAATTTTCAAAAAGCTTCTGTATTGCGATTTAAGGGCCGCAAAATTTTTAAATGCTGTTGCGGTCGTCTTGATTATCAAACGCCTGTTCCAGCTCAATTTTGAGCTGCTCAGGCGTGATCCAGTTTTTGGTTATCAGCGGTTTTAGCACAATGGTCTGATTTGTCTAGTTTTTTTGTATTTGTTCGGTAGGCCGATTTTTTCCAATCGGTATTTTTTGGACTTTGTCTTTTAAGTGTTGGTTGGTTCGTTTTTCATACTAGTTCTGCCCGCCGTCGGAGCCCCATTTTGTCCAAGAACCCGAGCCGCTATCGCGGCGAAAGGTGATTGGAAACAAAATGGAGTTGCTCCCGACCTCGCTTCTTTCAGACCGTGGCCAGTGTTAACTGGCTAGGTCCGAAGACCGGCTTTCGTTAGAAAGGCGAGTCTGAAGCCATTAAGGGGAAAGGAGCGAGGTCGGGAGCAACGCGACCGACGGCGGGCAGCTAGTTTCAAAAGCTCTCAGCTTTTGTCCAGTTCAGATCTTAAACTGAATTATGATTTGTATGGTTCCAAAGCCCTTTTTCGGCTTTGTTTCAAGCGTCAGCTTAACCGTTTCAAGTTCACTTTCACCCCCAGTTAAGCCTAATTTTTAAAGTTCAATTTGCAACTGTTTCGCTTTGGCTTTTATCAGTTTGGTGAAAAGTGCTCCTTCCGACTTCTTAATCGTACCTAAGTTTTTCACTTCTCTGACTTCGGATATCACCTGATAAATAGTTTCCTTGGGAATGATGCGAACAACTTTTTTGTAAAAGTTTTCCGATTTACGATCTCCGCAAATTTCCATGATGTCTTCCAAAAGACACACCTGCACATAATCCGGATTGACTGTCGGGTAGGAAGGTTTGTTTTTCATTTTGTCGCCGGCTTCTTTTTTCCCCTCCGCCGGCTTGCGCGGGATCACCCGGCCGTTGCGGTAAAAGATGACATTCTCTCCGCTGCCGTTGGAGCTCTTTTCAAAATCAAACCCTTTGAGCAGTTTGAATTCTCTTTCAATCAGTCCCTCGCAGGCTTTCTTCACCTGTTGCTTGGCTTTCTTGCGCAGGGTGGTGGTGAGCGGCAACTGTTCCGCCAGTTTCATCAAGTCCCTTTTGTGCACGTTCTGGTTCCGCAGCATTTTGGAAAGATAAAGCGCCAGGCGTTGTTCCACCGGCTTTAGGGAATGGAAAAAGCGGCTGTCAAAATCGGTAATCAAAAGCGAGTTGGTGACAATGGATCCGTAAAGCTCGTCCGAGGCCTCGATGTAGCTGAAAGGTAGCGTCGCTTGGCCGTACTGGCTTTCCTTATAAAACCGGACCCGCTCGAATAAGTGAAAATAGGCATCCACGTAAGCCTGTTTTTCATTGTCCCAAAAAGCGTTTTTCGCTTCCACCACAATGCCGGTCAGACACCGCAGGTCTTTTTTCAAAGTGGCATACGAAGTGTTGGTCGGAATGATCCCTTTTCTTTTGGCCAGGGAGTAAATGCTGCCGAAGGTGATGGTCTTGTTCTTAAACTCCTGGTCCTTCCAGATCTGAAAAAGCTCGTACAGGGTTGAAAGCGTGCTCAAATTGCCGAACCCCCACTTGGCATCCGGGTACACTCGCCAGGTGCGTTCCACTTCCACCCCGCCTTTGCCGTTAATTTTATCTTTGTATTCAATAAACTCTAAATTCTTTTCCGATCGCGAAAGCAGCGTTACTGGAAACTCAGATAACGAGAGCTCGTATTTCCCTTTTGATATGAGTGGGCCTTGCTCCGGTTTGTTTGTTTCTTCCATGCTTTTAAACCGTTCTCTCCTTTTTAAACGTTATTTAAATATATTTTTAAACGTTATTCCGACAGCGAAACGCCGCTCAGATAAAAGGAAAAACGACTGTTTGGGTACTCTAAACCTTAATATATGGAACTCTAAACATTAATAATCGGTACCTTAAAACTTAATGGGCTGTACTTTAAACCTTAATAGCTAGTTGAGAAAAAATCATTTTTTTGGATTTTTCCCTTCGGTACCTGAAACCTTAATAGTCAAACGGGCTAAAAAGAAAGATACCCGGTTAGCTGATCAGCTTTTCCAGGAGTTGTTTGAGGTTCTGCAGCGCCAAAAGAATTCTCCCCCGCTCGCTTTCCTGCAGTTTTTCCAAATCTATCTTCTTTAGCTGTTTGCTGAGATTTTCAGTCTTCTCAAGCGTTATCGTCACTGCCGAGCGAACCGGAGCCGGGTTGCGTTTGCGGGCGATCTGGCGCACCTCGGCGCTTTTCAAGTTGCCTTCCTTTATTTGATTGAAAAGATCCATCATGGCCTCAGTGTTTTTCTGCTTGGCCACTTCAATCAAAAGCCGTCTCGGGTAGTTGTCGGCGCGCCGACATTCTTCCTTTATCGGCTCTGGTAGCTTGTTTAGGCTCAATGTTTCAGTAATGGTGGAGCGGGATTTGCCGATCACCAGGGCCAGTTGTTCATGGGTGTATTCGTATTCCTCAACCATTCGGCCAAGGGCTTCCGCTTCTTCAATCGGCCGAAGATTTTCCCGCTGCAGGTTTTCAATGAGGGCAATTTCCATCGGATTACCCTTGGTCATGATGCAGGGAATCCGCTCCAAACCAGCCATTTTTGCCGCCCGAAAGCGTCTCTCGCCGGCCACCAGATAGATGTTTCCATCCTCGTTTTTGCGGATAATGACCGGCTGCAGCACCCCTTTTTGCTTGATAGACTCGCTCAGCTCGGCCAGCGGCTCGGGATCAAAATACTTTCTTGGCTGGTCCGGATCCGGATGGATATCGGTAATATCCACATTGAAAAAGGCCCCGTCCTGATAGCCGTTGACATCAGCCGGATGGTCTTCCATCTTTTCCCGCACGGTAGCCAGTTTGCTCTGCTTGCCGGCCAGTTTTTTTCTTATTGATTGCATAGTTGTAAAAATTCACTGGTTAGTTGTTCATAGTCCTGGGCGCCCGTGCTGTCCGCTCTGAAGGTAAAAATCGGCTCCTGCGCCATATGGGCCTGGTTGAGCGCCTCGTTTTTGCGGATCACCGCCTGAAAAAGCAGGTCTTTGAAGGGTTCCAGTTGGTGCATCACCCAATCATTGCTCACTTTGTTGCGGGAATCATATTTGGTCAGAAGGATTCTTATGAACTCTTTTTTATCCTGCACGCTGTTTTTCACGTTATCAATGGTTTCCATCAGATCGGAAAAACCGTCCAGGGCGTAGCGCCCCATTTCACAAGGCACCACGATAAAATTGCAGGCATACAGGGCGTTGATGGTAAGCGTTCCAAGAGTGGGCCGGCAATCAATTACGGCGAAGTCAAAATCCATCCCTTGAACCGCTTTGTGCAAAAAAGTCTCCCGAAAGAGCTCCGTGGTCAACTGCTGTTCGGCCTTGTCCAGGCGGATATGCGAAGGCGCCACCAAAAGATTGGGTACGCCGGTATTGAGCAAAATGTCTTTCATTTTGGCCTTTTGCAACAAAACGTCATGCATGGCCAACTGGTAGCTTTCCGGCTCGATCCCCAGCCCGATGGTGGAATGGGCCTGCGGATCCAGGTCAATCAGCAGCACCTTATGGCCTTTTTGCGCCAAAGATGCGGCTAAATTGATGGAGGTGGTGGTTTTCCCCACTCCCCCTTTTTGGTTGATAACTGCAATGATTTTACGCATAGCTTGTGCCTTAAAAGTAAAAAAAAGATTGGTTAATGGGCGCTGCCGAATTCTTCCCGAGACTCCTCGGCTCCGCTTTCTCCTTTTTGTTTTCGTTTGATATATGAGCGTAAAGCCTCGCGAAAAACCGCGCTGCGGGTTCGGTCTTCCTGCTGAGCGAGAACATCGGCCTTTTCCAACAGATCGGGAGAAATGGAAATGGTGATTAACTTGGTGGTTCGCACGGTTAGCCTCAATTAAAGGTTAGTGTAATACTCAGTATTAGCATATTAGCACAGGCACACCGCCTGTCAAATGAATTGTGTTTGGAACTTTGAGGCAACTCACTGATTTGACTAATATATTCTCTATGATAATCTGAAAGTGTAAATTTGTAAAATTGCTAATTTAAAAAACATGGAAATTCAATTGCTTGACCAAAGGACCGACCAGCAAAGGGAGTTGGCCAAGGTGCGCAAAAACTATCAGCTCACCATCCCTCAAGGCCTGCGGGAAAAGGTCGGGATCAGCGAGGGCGATTATGTGCAGCTCGTTTTTAAGGACGGCAGCATTTTCATCAAGCCGATATCGGTGAGCCAAAGATCAGACGGCGAAAGGGAAGGGAAGGCCGAAGCTCCCGAACTCATCTATGAAGAAGTAAGGCCCATTTGACAGCCCCTCCCGCTCTGCTATAATGATTACGTAATAACGTAAAACGTAAAATTGTGAAAAACCTTCAAGAAAAAACCAAGAGGGCCAAAGATATGCCTTTAGTTAAAGTGATCCGCCACGGACAAATCACCATCCCGAAGGAACTGCGCCAGGCGCTGGGAATTGAAGAAGGGGACCTGCTCGAGGTGGAGCTGAAAAATTCCCAAATGGTCATCAAGCCCAAAGCGGTGGTGGACAGGGAACTGGCCCGGGAGCAGTTTTTCAACCTGGTTGATAAAATGCGCATTGCCGCCGAAGGAGTTGATAAACAGGAAGTGGATAAAATAATAAGAGAGGCGGTTAAGACAAGTTCAAAGCTCAAGTTAAAAAGGCAAGCGAGCGGAAGAGAGAAAAAATAAAGATTAACAGAGAACATTCAATTGGTTAATTTTTAAGATAAAAATATGTTCATGGATCGTTTTATAAAAACCAAACAAGAGGGAGAAGAACCAATGGCGGAAACCATTGATGTGCGTGATTTGCCGGAAGAGCATGTGCAAATGCTTGAGCGCTGGGTGCGACATCTGAAGGCGAAGACCAAGAGAAGAGAGTTAAGCGAAAATCAGGGCAACAAGGAAGTTGCGTTTGCCGCCTGGCCGCTTGGTGTTAAGGGAAACTTAACTAGAGAAGAAATCTATGACTACCTCTAAGATCGCTCTTTTGGACACTAATATCCTTGTTTACGCGGCTGATGAAACATCGCCCTTTCATCAGCCTTCAAGAATCCTCAGAGACAAAGGCCTGTCCGGGAAAGTTTCATTATGTGTGTTTCCTCAAGTTTTGAGCGAATTTTTTGCCATTATTACGGACACAAAAAGAGTCAGTAGTCCCAGAACGCAAGAGGAAGCGATCGCGGAAGTGGAAAAGTATGTAAATGCGAAACAGATTTTAAAATTCTATCCTGGGCCAGACATCATTGAGATTATGATAAGCCTTCTCAAACGTTATGAAATAAAAAGGCAGGAAATCTTTGATCTGCAGCTTGTAGCCACCATGCTTTCCAACGACATTGTCCGGATCTACACGTTTAATCAGAACCATTTCACCAGATTTGATGAGGTAGAGGTTTTGACACCCTGAAGATCTCAATTTCTGGCGGGATAAGGTCCTTCTGGTTATACTAAAAGGAAGAATGAAGGTATGACTATATGGCAAATGTTAAGACCTCAATCTCTATCGAAAAAACGTTATTCGAGCAGGCTGAAAGCATTGCCCGTGAGATGAAAGTGTCGCGCAGCAGTGTTTTTGCATTGGCGCTTCAGGATTTTATTCGCCATCGTCAAAATAAGGAGCTTCTTCGACGCATCAACGAATCCTATGAGGGTGTGCCGGATGCGGACGAGCGGGAACGTCTTCATAAGATGCTCCGTAAGCAACGGAAGATGGTGATGAGTCTGGAGAGGCAGATCTTTCAAAGCGAAGCGTCGTAATAGTCTCGCAGCTTTTCACTGTAGATAAAAGCTGCTTGCGAGATCTCATAGGAACTCTGTCAAAGAAACGGGTTCGACAGATACTTGATGGAATCGATCTAATCCTGGAGCCCCGTGAGATTTAGTCGTGATGAAACAATTTATCGAAAAATCGACTGACCGAAAACCTCCGAAAAAGAGTGAAAACGTCCTTTGATGTCCTTTATATCCCTCTCAACGGACCTCGGTTGACCTTGACCGATTTTGCGTTGAAAACCCTTCTGTGCTAAGCTCATTCCAACTTTTCTGCTCATTTTAAAGAACAATTTGCCAGCTTGAAAAACCCTTAAGCAAGGAGTGGCCATGCCTCGACTGCCCAGATTCATGCGGGGAAGGGAACTGGATTATTTCGGCAAGCGGCGAATCAAAAGAGATGTCAGTATTTTCATTGAAGATCTCAATTTCTGGCTGGATAAGGTTTTTCTTTATCAAAAAAATAAAACTGACAGGGAAGCCGATCGCTTCATCCGCCAGCTTTATGAACAGATCGGCAGGGAACTCAGCATCATCATTTCCGAGCGGTGATCAGCGACAATTATAATTCCCGCCTGGCGACAACCAAAATTCCTGTCTGACGACAATTAAACTTACATTCCGCAGTTCTGTAAGTGATGAATGGGGTAATTATGAGCTGAGCCGGCGATCATGGCTTTGAAGGGTGTCAAGGATATCCTTTCGATGTATGAGGGGGAGCAGGTTGAGTGAAAATGGTGCTGGTCAACCCCAGTAGCAGAAGGTACTTCTCCTGGACCATTGAAAGGCGTCCGTTGAGAGTCCTTTCCCGGCGAATCTTTATGATGCGGATGTCTTCGAACTTTGTTGTCATCATGAAGGTGGTGGGGCGTTGTGTGGGTTTATTGTCCCACCCGGGGATGGTCATCTGTTGTTTTTCCAGATGAGTGCGCATGTTGAGCTCTATGAGGCGCCAGAGCAGGAGGGCGATCACCAGGATCAATCCCAGGGCTTCGATGCGCTCAGGTTTTTTGAGGAAGACGGAGTTGATCACTACGGGATCTTTGAGGAAGCTGAAGTTGTGCTCGATGCCGTTCTGATCCTTGTAGGCCTGGAGGACCTTTTTACCGTCGTAGGGAATGTCGCTGTCAGGCGGTCCCTCGACGGGGACATTGGTAATCAGGACAAAACATCCAGCCTGCTCGCGTATCGTCTCGATGGCCTCGGGATTTTGCCTAAGGGCGCCGGTGATGGCATAGCGCACCTGTTTGACGGTCCTTGTGCCATCGGCTTTGGGCCTTCCTCTGGCATAGAGGGGCTTCTCTTCGATACAGAGCTGCATGTCGTGGAAACGAAGGGTTTCCTTTTGAAGGCTGACCATTGCTGCCTGGGTGTCCGCCATGCAGAAATAGAAGGTCTTTTCGATCTGTGCGAGTTTTTGGGACCATGAGGC
>AMWB02072930.1_pt1 | contig 10420 bp, 10 predicted proteins | sample 200311 | NCBI WGS metagenome assembly AMWB02 (sample SAMN02737377, study PRJNA173069) | bioreactor metagenome | biome: anode biofilm in microbial fuel cells | place: USA: California | collected 2010-12-16 | reverse complement strand
GGCGATCTTCCCCGCACCAGTGATGTCGCTGAGTGGGAGGGATGGCGGCTTGAGGTCGTCGACATGGATGGCAACCGTGTCGACAAGGTTCTGGCGAGCAGCCTACCGGAGGGGCGAGACGAACGGAAACGTCCGGAATCGGCTCCCAATAGATAAATATTGCCGCATCTGTCTCCATCAAATGGGGCCGGGTTATTCAATACTTTGTTATGATAAGATCTTTTCTGGTAGAAGTTGCTCCTCTGTACCTGGCAACATGGATTAAAAATATATGTGCTTACCACTAAAGTTCAGATCCCTCTGGATCTTCTAAGCTGAGGTTTCGTGGTAATCACAAAAATATATTGACTTTGGAATCACCGTAAATCTGACAAAGGAGAATGACAATGGGTATTCTATCTTGGATCGTAATGGGACTGATCGTAGGTGTGCTGGCAAAATTTATCATGCCGGGCAAAGACCCTGGAGGACTTATCGTTACCGTCATAATTGGAATAGCGGGTGCTTTTGTGGGTGGATATATTGGATCTTTTTTAGGACTAGGGGCGTTTACAGGATTTAATCTTGGGAGTCTCCTGCTGGCTGTCGGTGGTGCGGTCATCCTTTTGATTCTATATCGTGTGGTGAAAAGGTAGCTGCCGTCTATGAAAAGAATTCCTGCGACAGGCTGAGTTTGAGGGGCAATCAGAAAAAAGAATACATATACCGCCGGTATAAAACTCAATCAATTTGATACTGATTCACATTTGACCTTACCGTTGCAACGCGCAATTTTTTATCGTGGGCCTTGCATCGAGTTGATGGAAAGACTGGTTGGAAAATTATGGACTTGTAGAGCAGTTGTTTGTTGTACCGGATGCCAAATGAAATTTTCTACACAAATTGTTTGGTAGTGCTACTTTGTCGCGTTGACAAATATATTTCTCTTTCGATAGTATATTTTATAAATAATTACGAATGAGATAAAGCCAAACTCGCTGATAAACGAGTACGGAAAGCCACGGGTCTGAATAGATAGCCGAGCTGCCTCACAAAGAGGTGGTTCGGCTATTTTTTATTCATGCAAGAATAAATCTATTGGTGAGGTTCTGTTCGGATTATCTATACGCCTTGCCAGTTATTCTAAGGGAGTTTTCGCCAGCATTGCAAGAGTAAAGGATTTGCGCGAAGCCCCGGTTCTGAAGGGGAACGAGAACGACGCCATGTGAGGGAGTTTCAACACGTTTTGCTGCCGGGGCAGTTTAGCATGAAATACCAGCAGCACAAATAAAAGCATTGATAGATGTCTCATCTCAACCTGCAGGAGGAAATATGAAAAATGCCTGGCCAATTGCCTTTGTGTGCATCGCTGCATGCATGCTGTTGTCGGTGAGTGCGTTTGGTGAAGGAGGACCGAAGCCGCAACCACTCCCCAAGGCGAAAACTATTGCAGAACTTGCTGCGCGGTACGATTCCAGCAAGTGTATGGAATGCCATGAAGAGGTACATGACGAATGGTCGGAGTCCCTGCATTCCAAATCAATTCTCGGCTCGCCTCGTACCGCCCCGACTATTATCACAGCTATTGAAAAAGGCTTAAAGCTTTTCCCGTATTCCGGAGTTAAAAAGGACTCCGATATCACTGTGGAAAGCCTGATGATGTGCATGAAATGCCATCTGCCGCAGCTTGATGAAGCAACCGATGACGTTGCCCGGGAAATTGTGGCAACCATACGTGGTTGGCAAAAAGCGCATAAGGATGGAGATCACGACAAGGCGGAAAAACTGGAGAAGACTATCGCCAGTCTGAACATCGGCTGTATGATTTGTCATAACAAAATGGCAATCATCCACAAGTATGCCGATGGCTATCCCCAGCCGGACACGGTATATGGTTCCCAGGTTGGTGATCATGAGGATGAAAGCCATCCCAAAATGGCCGTTGCTCCAGCCATTAAAGAATCAATCTTCTGCGGCCAGTGTCACGGGCAGGGGCCTAATTTTGAACTCGATCATCCGTCTCAATGCGCCACCGCCTACGGCAGTTATCTTTTTGCCTATGTTGCCCATGGCGGCAGTGAATCGTGTCAGGAATGTCATATGATCAAGTCGGGACTCGGACATGATATGCAGTCGTACCGCGATGAGACCATGCGAAAGATGGCAGTTGACGTCAAGGTCGAAGGAAGGTCCCTGTTCTGGCGGAAAAATAAGGAGGAAGGGGTTCTGCCTATCGGTATTGTCAATGTTGAAATCTACAATAAAACGGGACATGGCATCCCGGACGGCTGACCTACTCCAAACCGGCTGGTCCTGGAAGTGACCGCGAAAACAACTGATGATAAAGAAATTTATAAAGAGCAAAAAATATATATGCCGTTTCCTGGACGTCTAGGCCGCGGCAAAGAAATGGGTAGAGGCCCCTACGAAAAGAGTGGGCTCTTACGGGAAACAAGTATTCCACCTCTGGCGAGAGTGCATGAAACCTTTGAAATCACCTATCCTTTTAAAGATCCGGCCAAAGGCGCCAAAGGCCAGAGAGAATTGGTGAAAGACGAGCTGAATGTCTCGGTGGTTTTATGGTATCTGCCTTTTGGTGAATTTGACGGCAATGAAGTCGTTTTCTTCAAAGATGAGAAGAAGCTTGATCTGAAGACCGAGTGGGTCTGGAGATAGTCTTTACAATATCCAGTTTTCATTCTTAAACCCGTATGAGCCAGGAGCTGTTGTACCATGCGGGTTTAAGATTTTCTCTCTAACCGGAATAGAGATTAAAATTCATCGGGGAGTTCTGCTGCTCGTTCTTGATCTACGTCAATGGGGGCATTATGAAACCAATTATACTTCTGACTGTTTTGTGTTGTTTTGTAAATGCTTACTCTGCAGAAAGATGCCCTAACGAAAAGGCTTTTTTAGATAATGGATGGGTCGTTCATAATGAAAAAGACTTCCATCGAATTTTAGAGGAAAAGATGAACGAATTTATTCCCGAAATTGGAATAGATCTTGTTCTGGATGATGCAGAAAACTACAAATCAGACTTTTCGTATGATTATTATTTAATCATATCAATCGTAATTTGGGATAGAATCTCAACTGCCAGAGACGAGATGTGGGGAGATGTTGCCTTGTCGAGAACGTGTCCGAATACGGGGGAATGTATTGAAGTGAGATGGTATGACCCGGAAACCAAGACAAAGCATATTGTTTTTAATCCAAAGTACGCATGCTGTCTTACTACCAAAGTTCCACTGGCCTATAATACAATTTTTTAGATGTTGAAGAGAGGGAAAACTCATCAAAAACCCGACCCACGGAGGCTCTGACAAAGACTTGAGTGGGGAGGGTGGCGATCATCACTCCCGGGCCAGCACTCGTGCGGATGTGAGCGGTGGAACTATTGAGAACCGTCTGCGGTTACTGCAAGAGGTTATCGTCACCATCGCCAGGCGGCAGTCAGTCTACGACGCCGAATACCGTAACCAGGTGGCCCTTATATCTTATGGGCCTGGATTGTCGTTTTTGTTTGTTTATCTACACTTTTGTGTCCCTTCCTGCCTACAAATCTGTAGGTTATTTCAGATGTTTTCAGGAAAGCCTTGTTTGTTTATAAAATTCAAGTACATCCGGCAGTGCGACAGTCTGGCATGCTTCCTGCTTATTTCCCCGTAACCCTATTCGAAAAAAAAATTTTGCACATTTTAAAACGCTGTTTATTTACCAGCCTATAAAGGAGGGAGTCATGTCCAAGAAAGAGGTTGAACGATTTTTGATTGCTGGTGGGGAAGACAAAGTGCTCCGCATTAAATACGACAAAATCGGAGCCATGCCTAAATTTGTAGCCAGTGCAGTTGAAGATGGGTTTGATTTTACTGAAGATGATCTGAAGGTGGTATTGCGTGAGTCAGGCGATTCCTTCGAAACTTCCGGGAATCCACCCAAACGCGATATCTGGTGGTTCTAGGCGCAGCAGAACCTCCCCGGCGCATTTAATTCGCTGACCCTCTGTCGTCTCAGGTGGCCTCATTGCGTCGGTCTCTGTATGGTTCTGCAACGCCACTCTTTGTATCCGACCGGAATCTCATGTAATTGGATCGAACAGCCGATAGGCCAGCAATTTAACCCGATCACTGACAAGAAACCATATGAATGCATAGCCCCAGACAAAAGACGCCCACGCCCAGCCAATTGGAGTCATAAACAGTCCGTAAACGGCAATCAACGTCGCAATGATTTGCGTGCCGAGAACCGCCAGCCATAAAATCGGTGCAGGACGAATCGACCAGAATGGGCCGCGAGTGCGTGTCAGAAAAATCGTCAGATGTCCGGCCACTGACAGCATGAGGTACATCAGCGTTTGAATATGTGCACGATCAAGGTTATAGACCTGCTCGCCGAGGTAGAAAAGGCCAAATGACGCAACGGGTCCAAGGACGCCCAGCACTGTGGCTATGCCCAGAACCATATGCATATTCCAGGCCTCGGGCTGATCTCGGCAAATAACGTTGTCATAGGCAATGGAGAGGATTGCGCCGTCATTGAGCAAAGCCAGCATAACGATCATCACCGCTGTCAAAGGATAAAAGTTGAAGATCAGGATAGCCAGGGTCATGAACAACAACACCCGTAATGTCTCGGCGATGCGGTAAATTGCATAGCTGTTCATCCGCTGAAAGATTTTCCTGCTCTCTTTTATTGCGTCGATGATAACCGACAGTCCGGGCGACATAAGTACGATCGAAGCTGCCGCCCGTGCCGCATCGGTTGCTCCTGAAACAGCTATACCGCAGTCGGCTTTCTTCAGCGCAGGGGCATCGTTGACCCCGTCGCCGGTCATCCCGACGATATGTCCCTGTTGCTGCAGGACTTCAACAATATGAAACTTGTGTTCAGGGAACACCTGGGCAAAGCCGTCGGCCTTATCGATCATTTGTGCCAACTGACCGGTTTCGTGATGCTTGGTATCACCAAAGCCGCTGGCATCAAGAATGTTGGTGCCCATCCCCAGTTGTACGGCAGTTTCTCGAGCGATAGCCAGCTGGTCACCTGTCACCATTTTAACAGTCACGCCCATCTGACCTGCGGTGGCAATGGTGGTCCTGGAGTCTTCTCGCGGCGGATCAAAAAGCGGCAGAACCCCTAAAAACTGCCACTGGTCCTGAGCGTCCGTCCTGGCTACGCCCAACGAGCGAAAACCACGCCTGGCGAAGCCGTCAATCGCTTCATCGACCGACTTGTGTATCTGCGCGGCATTGGCCGACAATGCAAGGATCATCTGCGGTGCACCCTTAGTAACCTTGAACGTGCTTTTATCTGCCGCTTTAATTGAAGCCTCGGTTCGTTTATGCACCGGATCAAACGGCTGGAAATGGACCACTTGATACCCTTTCAGTACCTGATCATTTTTTACGCTGCTCAGCACAGCCAGATCAATTGTATCCTGATTCTCCCGGCGTGAAGCCAGAGCGGCGCAGAGAATGATCTGCTCTGCGGAAACGCCATTTACGGTGAATGGCTCCCCCATGGTCAGCCTATTCTGAGTCAGGGTCCCGGTCTTGTCGGAGCACAAAATGTCCGTCCCGGCCAATTCCTCTATGGCCACCAGGCGACTGACGATAGCCTCCTTTTTGGCGAGCAGGCTTGCGCCAACCGCCATGGTTACCGACAGCACCGTTGGCATTGCCACAGGAATGGCAGCGACAGTAAGAACCAAGGCAAACTGGAGCGTGGTGAGCATCTGATCACCTCGAAACAATGCCACGCAGAGAATCAACACCACCAGGGTCACGGCGAGGAGGATTAAATAATTGCCAATATTTAACACGGCGCGCTGAAAGTGGCTGTCCGTGCGGGTTTCCTGTACCAGCTGCGCCGTCTTGCCGAAGTAGGTATTTGCTCCCGTGGCATAGACCAGGGCTTCTATTTCCCCCTGACGCATGATCGATCCTGAATAGACCGCCTCTCCCGATTTACGTGTGGCGGGCAACGATTCCCCAGTGAGTGCGGACTGGTCAACCTCCACCGGGTCGCCATCCAGCAGGCGAGCGTCCGCCGGTACTATGTCGCCCAGGCGCAGGCGGATGACGTCACCTGGCACCAGATCCCTCGCCGCGGGGGTAATCCACTGTCCATCGCGTTTGACCCGGGCCTTGATCGCCAGTTTCGCCTTCAGGGCAGCGATGGCGTTGCCTGCCTGGTGTTCTTCCCAGAAGGCGACTACGGCATTGGCCACCAGTAAAACGAGGATGATAAAAAAATCCGGCCAGTGCCTGACCAGGCCCGATAAAATAACCGCCACCTCGATCATCCATGGGATAGGACCCCAAAAATAGGTGAGGAATTTCAAGAACGGGTTGACTTGTTCTTCTTCAATCTCATTCGGGCCATACTGACTCAACCGTCTCTGCGCCTCAACCTGACTTATGCCGTCAGGTGACGATGCTAACATTACCTGCAGTTCGGCCATGGAGATGGATTTCAAGTCATCCTTGGGTCTGGGTTTCGACCCATGTGAAGATGCGGCAGATTTGAGTTGATCGATTTTAACCTTCATGTTAGCCATCCTCCTTTACTGTAATCTCATAAGCTTTGGTAGCTTACTTGAGGGCGGAGAACCAATCCGTCCGCTTGCATCCGGCAGTTACGTGCCGATGTGGCTTTGTGTCGATCCGGCCAGGCGACTTATAATTCATTTATTCCGTTGCGAAATTCCCCCATAAAACCCGACACAGGGCATAGCCATCCTGTCAGGCAGTGGTCGCACACCCATGAAAGACAACGGGATAACGGCCTTGAGGAAAGGGGGTATTACGTTTCGCTACGTTTGCTGCGCAACATGGTTGCCTGAAAGACTGCTCCGGCGACGATTAAAAGCGCATACAGAAACATCTCAGCCGGGGGGGTGACGTGCAAAGATTGCACGATGAGGGTGGATCCGGCCACCGATGACAATCCGATGAGCGCCCAGTCGAACGTTGCAAACAACAGGATTGCTCCTGCTATGCCTCCTATAAAAATGATCGAAGGAATTGCCGCATATCCCAGCATGGTTGCAATATATGCAGTAATAGTGCTTCCAGCGGCGAAACCTCCCAATCCAATTGCCAAAGTCTGGAAGAACATGGCCAGCACCGCGCCAACCAGCCCAAACAGCAATGCGATAGCCCAAATCATCCACACGGGTTGCAGCCCCAAATAGAACTGCGCCATCTGTAATCCGGCCACAAAACCGACGCATCCGACAAAAAGCCAGAACAGCCTGCGCCCCAGCCCCAAGAGCAGGAGTCCGATCATAATGTGGAAAATGTTTATCATTGGAATTTCTTTAATTCGCCTTAATTGAGCATCTCACACCCTGGTTCAGCAGCTGAACATCAGGGGTAATCAGATAGTTTCCATCCTGAAACGGCCATTTTCCCCTAACTCGTCGTTGTTCTCAAAATTTAATCCTCGGAATATCGACTATATGCCTGCGGTTAAATTTATCGAACGCCTAGATTTAGAGCAGAATGATTCGTTTCAGGATGGAAACCAGATAGTATTTTAAATACATGTCAAGCCGACATGTACCGAATACTTGCCTGCTTTTAACAATCTTCCCTTGCAACAGACCGATATTTAATAATTATCGTTTTTTCTTTTCTAGAGTATTTTTAAGCATGGCCAAGAATGCTGTAAAGTCTCGTCTGGGTAACATTACACTAATGTAATTATTGCGAATTTTTGCATTTCGAAAAATGATATTTTTCGTTGGGGTCAGGGAGTACGTACAAGGGAATTGCGTCTGAAGCCGGGTTGCAAAAGAGCATGGTAGTGTAAAGAGGGGCCGAAAGGATCAGAGGAGACGACGATCTTTGAGGGCTGGCAGACACAGGCGTATCTGTTGCAGGTGACGAGATGATATTTCTGCGATGACCACCCCCGGACCCTCCGCGCGGCGTGCTAAAACCTCCCCCCACGGATCGACCTCTTCTGTCGTCGGTGGTTTATCTGCCTCCTAGGCACCAGTCCTGGGTTTTATACGACCACCTCGGTCAAGGTCTTGGAAACGATCACTGACCAACGATACAGGGATAGATTTTTGCCAGGAATTGTTTTTCTTCCGTTTCAATAAGTTTGTCGCACCGGTATCCATGAAAGCTGCAGATGGTGTGCAACAGTTCGAAATCGACATAAAGCCAGCTGAAAGGGTCTGATCGCAGCCCTTTGTATATCATGACAAAATCTGTTTCTCCACAATACCGTCCCTCCTCATCGTAGAGAGCTTCACCCTGTTCCAGGAATTTTTCGGTCAGATCGGTTGAATCGACAAGCAGCTGTCCGCCCGGTGCAAGTAAGGTGTCCAGCTGTTGGATAAAGAGATTCAGGCCATCCAGGGAACCGGATATTCCTATCCCATTCATGAGCATGAGAACTGTATCATAACGAGAATTTCTGACATCCAGGATATTGCAGTGATACGATTTTTTGATTCCTCTTCTGCGCATGACCTCCACGCAGCCGGGAGAGATATCAATGGCATCGACATCCAGGCCCTTCGACTGCAGGACAAGGCTGTGGCAGCCAGCCCCCGCACCGACATCAAGAATTCGTCCCCGGCAGGCCGCCAGGGCACATTTTTCGATGTCGTTCATTTCCTCGAATCCACGGAGCATGGTGGCTCCCTGCATGGTGGACATTTCAAGCGTCGAGGACCAGACATTGAGAAAAGCCGCGGCATCGCCACCGCAAAAATCATGCAGCATTGTACCGAGCGGGTCTTTCTCTTTGGCCAATATACATCTTGTCATGGGGCATTCCTTTCACGATAAGTACTGCATTACGATGCAGTATAACGAATATATACTGAAAAACGACGCGGAAGAAAAGTCCTGACGGCACATTGTAATTCAGATTGAACCGGGTTGTCGACAGCTCCAGGAATGGCGCTGGGACAAAATGACTCATTCAGCTATAAGGTCTTCTGATTATGAGACCGGCCACTTCAAGCACCATGCAGAGTTGCAGGGTCATTAAGAGGTGGGCATAGATGTTCAACCCGCGGGTAAAAGCCGACAAAAAACAGCTCACGAATGCTGTGAGTAAAATGAGGTATTTATAGAAGTTCGGCAAGATCGTTTTCCCGTGCCGGCTGGAGCTCTTCACGGCTATGACGGTCAGAATGAGCAGCAGAAGTCCGTGCAGGAAGAGTGGTGCACCCTGGTAATAATGGGTAACGTAACTGATTTTCGTGAAGTACAGATGCTGGGCCAGGCCGGCTTTATAGCTCGACAGGTACTCCAGCACGACAAGTATAATCAGAAGGGTCACCTGCAGGGAGGTGACCCAAAATGCAATTAGTGTAACTTTTTTCACTTCCCGGGGGCGCCTGTTTCAACGGGATTGCCTCCGTTGCTCCAGCCTATCCAGCCATCGCTGTAGACGCCGATATTTTTGAGCCCGTACACATCGGCATAGTAGTATACCTCTGCCGCACGCCAACCGCTCCCGCACATAAAGGCAAGACGTTTGCTGGGGTCGATACCCTGCTCTTTCCAGAGTGCCATGATTTCGGTGGCGTTACGCATGGTTTTATCCGGATTGCGAAAATAATCAAGAGAATAGGCATCCGTCTTGCCCGCATAGCCAAAAACGGAGCCAGGGATGCGCCCCTTTTTCTTGTGGTAGCTGTAACCGGATATTTTGCCAATATGTTCATCCCAGGTTCGATTATCAACAAGAGTAAATATTGCAGGTGTTTTGAGCCCCGCCTTGACCTGCGCAATGGTATCTATAACTGACGGATTACCCGGTATCTGGCCACCGAAATCGGCCACAGGGGTTGGTGTATTGCTCTTTTTCTCCAGTTGATATCCGGCCAGCGTCCAGGCCAGGGTTCCACCGTTTAATACACGTACATCCTGCACGCCGATATAGCGGAGAACGAGGGCGATGCGATACGCGGCCATCGGCTCCTCCCCGGTGACAATGACCACATCATCTCTGGTAAAACCGAATTTCAGGGCGAATTTAGCCAAGGTGTCCGCATCGGCCAGCATCCACATGACAGGCTCAGTGGTGGTGGGCGGTTCGACCGTATCCGTGTTGATGTGAAACGAGGTGGGGATATGCCCCTTGGCGTATGAGGTTTTTTCTTCGCCCCAGCTTGCCTCGACGATTTTGATCTTCCTGCCGGCAGGAAAGGTCTCCGGAATTTTTCCCTCAATGATATCGTGCACAATCACCGCAGGCACAATCAGCTGGTAATTCTCGTATCTGCTGAGCGGTTTTTCGACAGGCCAGAGGTTGATATTGTAGGAGTACAGGTTGCTGTAACCTTGATTTTTGAGGTACCCGGCTACTTCGGCTGCATCCCTCCCATTGGCATCGTAGAGAATAATATTCTTTTCTTTAGTGATACCTTTAGCTGCAAGAGCCTCTTGCAGTGTTTGTGCCTTGTTCT
>AMWB02041609.1_pt1 | contig 10422 bp, 29 predicted proteins | sample 200311 | NCBI WGS metagenome assembly AMWB02 (sample SAMN02737377, study PRJNA173069) | bioreactor metagenome | biome: anode biofilm in microbial fuel cells | place: USA: California | collected 2010-12-16 | reverse complement strand
TTCGAGCCTCCCCCCGCCCGCCGCTGCCGAGTGTGCAGGAGGAGGCTTACGGACCCGGAATCGATCGCGGCGGGGATTGGGCCGAAGTGCAAAGCGGCTGAGGATTTGGCAGAGTTGCATTTCTTGTCGCGGATGGAAAGCTGGAATGTTGAAGGTGATGTGGAATCATATCCGTGTGTGAAGATGAAGGACATCAACCGCCTCTTGATGATTATTGAGAGGTTGAAAGGAGAGAAATGATCTTTAAGCATAAAAAAACAGACAAAAAATATGAGTGGTTGGCGTCGTGCAGTATGAAAAAGTCTGGTCAAGACGATGTTTTGGGTGTTGTTTACTACCCTATCTATAACCCGCACATGGTTTGTTGCCGAGAAGAAAAAGAATTTTATGAACTGTTTGAGGCTATCGAATGGAAACAAAACGATATTGTTGGGATTGCGCCCACATGACCCAAAAATGCCCCTGCCCGGCGACTGAAGGCGCGGCATGGGATTACTGTAAACTTTATAAAAGGCACGGCAAGACAAAGAAGGAATGTAGCCATTGGGTAAAATTCGAAGAAAAGGAGCATCAAAATGAAATTTGAAGTTGGAGAGTGGGCAGAGTGGAAATCTTCGGCGCAGGGAACTGTAAAGACAAAAACGGCTGAATGCGTTGCTGTCATCCAGGCGAAAGGCGATCAGCACGTTTCATGTACAGCTCTGAACATGAAAAAATTCAGTTACGCCACTGTCGATCAGTATTCCATGCCGCGTGATCATGAATCATATCTGTTCGCGATGCCGGCAGGACCGAAAGGCGGGAAGCGCCGGGTGTACTGGCCGAGGGTGAAGAATCTTCGGAAGGTGGAGGTAAAAACATGCGAGGAAGAGTAGGAATATTAAACTGGTATGCGTGTGAGGACTGCGCGAATATGTCCGATGGAGATATCTGCAAATATGATTTTGAAATTGATAACGACATATCGACCGACGGTGATTGCGTTTACTGCAATTTATTTAAAAACAAACAGCCTTCGGAGGTGGATAAGGAGCCATGATACACTGCGAAAAATATAGTTGCACACTGGCCGCTGAAGCTTGCGCGAGTCGCTATCTTAACGCGCAGTCAGGAGCGAAAGAGCCCTGCGGAAACATGCGGCCTGGGAAGTTTGACGAGAACTGTTTGGCTTGCGATGCCGGAAAAGACCGGCTGAAGACGATCGGCAAGGCCGGTGTTGTGAGCTACCGCAAAATGCTTGCCGGCGTCCGGGACGCGGCGCGGGTTCGGGCTATGGCTGCAACGCGAAGGAAAAGGGGGAGGGGATGAAAGCGGAAGGGTTTATTGAACGTGTGGGACGTCAATCGACAGACGAAAAACCAACCCTATATGAATGTACGATAACTACTGTTGGAACCAAACTGGAGATTGATTTTTTTATGAAAAATGCTTTTTCTGCTTCTTCCGACATCCATCAGCAAAAGGATAAAAAATGAAAATAATTTTACCGGAAGATCCGGAGTCGGCAACATACCAAACTGATATCAAGGGTTGGGTATCTAGAACTGGCTCTTTTTATGGAAATCAGGAGAGGGTTGCGCGATATGTTGGAGCCACTCACGTCAAATGCAAATGCGGGGAGGTAATACCACAGACGGGACACATGCTTTGCAAGGCCTGCCGGGACAAAAAAGAGCGTGATGCCTATGCCGCCATGCCAAAAAAGAAATGGGACGGCGAAGGCTGCGTATACTCAAGAACACACGAGCAGTATTTTTGGAGCATGGAAGAAATTGTAGACTTCGCTTATGATAAAGAAATAGGTCATGGCGATCTGGATCTTGTGATCTGTGAACCGGTCTACGCGAGAGTGGTGGACGAGTATTATTTCGAAGAATGCTTGCCGGAAGACACCAGCCTTGAAGATGCTGATCCCGAGTTGTGGGCGAAGTTGAACGATTTGAACGAATATATTTTGTCGAATAAGAAACCGCTTTCTTGGATACCATGCGAGTTTGCTACGGAGGTTTAAATGGGAATGCTTCAAATTTTTAAATGCGATCTGTGTGAGCGTGAATGGCGGGACGATAGCGGCAAACCGTACAAGATTACCGTCACCCTTTCCAATGCAAGTTATCCGTCTTCTTATGCAACGAAAATTATTGATGTAATGTGGTGCCGGGATTGTTGCATAGAGAAAAACATATTCATGCCGCAAACAAATAATTCTTCAAAAGAACCACCATTCACTCCAACAACTGAAGATAAGATCATCGGAATCCTGGAAGAAATGGGATTCGTCAGGGGAGAAGAATGAAAAAAGGAATGATCGACAAATACGGAAACCTGCATATCCTGCGGGGAGGAGTTCTGAAACCGATGGAATGCCCGAGGGTGAATCGGTATTTGTGTTGCGATAAGTGCGCGTTGTTCGGGGAACCTGAACCGGTAGAAGCGTCCGGCGAAACAGAGCTTGAGCTGTGCACCCAAACGCTTTACTTCGACGAGTTCGAGGACCAGAGATGAGGTGCATGCGCGAATGATCGCGACGACAACATATTATGTCCGTTATTCTGATGATACCTATTCATCTGTTATAGATGATGATTCAACATGTACGTCTACCACATGGGCGCAGCCCCATCTTATCTATTCTTCTGATTATTATTTACACACAAACGAAGAATGGGACAACTCAAAATACATGCGGGCGATCAGCAAAGAATATAACGAACGATCAGCACGGAAACTTGATTATCGACAACGAGCAATAACCCACAAGCCAAGACCAAAACCCTACATGCGTATGATGTTTTGCAAGTCAGGGTTTGTGGGGCGGGTTGGGAAGAGGAGGAAGGGATTATGAAAATTATAAAACTGAAAATTGAACGCTGCGGGGATTGCCCAAATATTACATTTTTTGGAAGCTGGGTATGCAAGCTCATGAATGAGTGTGTGTCACTTGGAACCATCCCACTTCTCTGCCCGCTGGAGGATGACGCGACAAAGACGTGCGCGACGTGCAGGTATTGGGGAGAGGCAGGGCACATCCGAGACTGCAACTCTGACAAACTTGCTTACGGTATGAACGAAAAATATCTTAAAGATGGTTTGCAATACATTGACTGCGGAAATTATAAGGCATTTTTATGGACAGGGCCAGATTTTGGCTGCATCCACCATGAGGCGAAGGATCGATGATAACCAAAAAACGAGCTGAGAAATGCACGGCCCACTTTTGCGCCTGCGACTGCCGTGAATACAGGTATCAGCAGATGGAGTCGGCGCTGAAGGCGATTCGTGCCTGGTCGGATTATAGAACTTCCGATGGGCACATGGCATCAACACCTGATGATATCGCTAGGCTGTGCAACAGGGCGCTGGCCGGAATCGAGGTGAAATGAAAAACAGAAAACTGGCTTATCGTTATGATTACAGCGGATCGTGCTCTCCGAAAGAGAACGCGCACTCGTCAATGGAAACATTTTCTGTGGGTGTGTTCCAGTGGGTCCCTACAAAATCAGGAATAGGGGTCAAGAAAAGCGAAGTCAGATATCGCATTAAAGGCATGAGACATAATGCTGAAAAAGTTTATGCACGGGCTGAAGCCGTGTGCGATATATTCGATGATAAAGGTCCGCTTTTTTTGGGTCGAAAATCGGAGTTCATTAAATGAAAATCAAAGCTTATGTCATTATCCCATACGGCAAAAGCTGCGAAGGTAGAGCCTATAAGAGTGAAAAATGCAAATTTTATTATGACTCTGCGAGAAGGTGCATTTTATTCGATGAACCGATCGACTCATACCATAAGTGCGAAAAGTGCAAAAAGGCTGAGGTGGTGAAATGAAAGGGTCAGAACAAGTTTACCCGTTTTTGCCATGCCCGTTGTGCGGGGCTGATGTTGAAATATTCCAGGACGAGAACGATTAAAAGAGGTACTGAATGCCTACCATTATATTTGACAATACAAAAAAAGAATTGTTAGACAAATTAACCGAAAAAATTTTATCAGGTAATTCAGATGAATCAGCTTTTGAAGCTGGTAAATGCTATAATTTTCATGTCAATGGCGACGTTTACCGAACCTTGCGCTGCACAGAAGTTTTCAACGACGGCAGCGCAAAATTCGAACCGGCATAATCCAATGGAAAAGCCCCGGCAGTCCCTTCCCAAAGCCTGCCGGGGCAACGTCGCGCCAGATAAACGCGCCGCCTTAGGTCACCACCAAAAGATTTTGCAACAAAAAAACGCATTCGTCATTTATCTGCAGGCCGGTACCTTCGTCCGAATCATACGTCCCTTGGATCGTCAGCACGCGCCGAACTTTTCCCCTCTCTCCGGTCTGCATAGCGAGATCCAAACCAGACAGCACAATGTCAACCGAAGCTGCTGGAGCGATTACCACCGACGATCTCGAATTTATCACCGTGCCGGATGAGTTCGTTAGCGTCCAGTTCAACCCGGATTTCGGAACGGCGGCAACGCCGGCAGCATCCACAAATGAGGCGGTGACAACAAACGTGCTTTTTTCTATAGCTGTTTTTGTCGTTATCGTTGTCGGCATAAGCCTCCTTACGCCAGCGTAAAAACGCTCGCGCCGAAGTCCACTTTGAAGGTTTCTCCGGCATTAACTTTTGCGATTTCTGATCCGTAGTCCCAGTAACAAACCAACGGATCTCCGGCAGGGGTATCGTTGTAAATTACCGCGTACCGGAAAGGCCCGAATCCGGTATCCGTTCCGGTGAATGTGACGTCAACAGCAGTAAGCGTGCCTGTTCCGCCTGTTTCGGTGTAATCATTTTGGATATCGGTTGCTGTGTAACCATTCTCCTCAGTGATTCCAGCAAGGTCCGCAATTACGGCATCTGCCGACACAGAAGGCGCGTTGTTGGTTAAATACACCTTTAAGGTGTGCCCCGCCGCATGAAGTTGATGAACCCCTTTCCCCAAATCTTCTACAAAGTTCTGAAACTTTACATATGTTGCCATTTTTATCTCCTAATTGAATGTGGTGGTCGGCGCTTTACCGGAAAATGATACAGTTGGAGCGCTGGCTGTAAACGTTATTGAAAGCAGTCCTGTTGGAAGTACAACACCGGACCATGTTAGGGTTACCGCTTTACCGTCAATTGAGTATGATCCTGAACCGGCATACAATATGCTGTTTTTGAGCAAGTCCGAATCTGATCCTGTGACCGAGAATGCGCCACCGCCTGAAGACATAACCCGACCTAAAAGCAATGCAGCGTCGCTTCCGGATATCGATACAGAACCTCCTCCAGCGGCCAATATTCGATTCAAAAGCAGATCTGCCACCGTACCGGTAATGGAAAAGCCTCCTGACGAAGCGCAAAGCGTGTAGGTCGGCGGAACATCCCCCGAATAGATTAGATCAACATCCGTACCAATTATCTCGTGGCTACCTGTAAGCGCCGATATGATACGATTGAACAAGAGCGCTACCGCTTGCCCTGATATCGAATATTCACCGCTTCCTGCCGCTAAGACACGGTTTAAAAGCAGACCTACATCCGTGCCGGCTATGGTAAAAGAACCGCTTGTAGCTGACAGTGTGTATGTTGGTCCGATCGTTCCTGAGTAAACAAGGTCAACGTCAGCGCCGGTTATGGAAAAGCTTTCAGTCCCAACGGATAAAACACGGTTTAGCAGTAAAGATATTTCACTTCCAGTCACAGAATATGAACCGGCCCCAGCGCTGACTAATGAATTTTTAAGTAGACTTGTATCCGAGCCTGCAACCGAATAAGAGCCTAATCCGGCATAAACAGAGCGATTTAAAAATAAATCTGATGGTGTACCTGTTACCGAATAACCTCCTATCCCGGCATCAACAATGCTGTTTTTCAGGAGCAACGAATCCGAGCCTGCAACCGAGTAACTCCCACTATCGGCAGCGAGCGTATATGCCCCGCCCCCGGCGCTCGGGAAGAAATAAACCGGCACTGAGCGGGGTTGGATTGCTGCGTAGGGGTTGTCGTTGACAAGCGATATTTGATCAGCTGTAAGTGGAGTCGAAAAAGCCGCAAAATAGTCGTGTATTACATCACAGTAAGACCATGCGGTTTCCCATGTCCTACCGAAAGTAAGGGCGTAGGTACTCCCAAGTCCAGATGTTGTTGATTTAGGGGTTCCTTCCGGCTCACCATTGAAATAAAAAGATATCAACTTACCAGTATGAGTAACGGCGAGCCTGCTTAAAGACCCAACAGATAAATTTGAACTACTGGTTGTCGCCTCTCCGGGGGCACCATAAAAATTGATGCTATAGGGGGAAGCATTAATGTAAAATCCGAAATTATACCCACTACCGTCGTACTGATATTGTCCAACAAAAAACTTTCTAATTGTGCTTGATAATTGAACAGGTTTAATGGCGGAAATCAGCGTGTATTTGTTACTTAAAAACGATAAATTGAACGGGGTAAGGATGTACTCATTATTATCTGTCCTGGCACCACCGCCAAGCATCCATTGCGGGTTGCCTGTAATACTGGCAATATGCAATGTTCCGTAATTAGGAAATAAATTACCCAAACCCTCCCAAAAAGGAAACAGAAGAGACGGAGCTGGAACCTCTAATTCTAAATTGAAGTAATCCAGGACACGATTTTTAACCGCTTCAACCGGCCCCCACTGGCGTGGTTTTTCTTTTGGAAATCCTTTAATCAGCATCAGCTATCGCTCACTTTCAGCCCTTCCCACGCGCCGGAAATGGCAATGTCCTGAACCGCGGTGTTGCCGTTGTAGATACCGATCTCAGCATAGTTGAACTTTTCCAGGCGAATCGTGATGATCTTCGTCGTGCTCACCGTGTAAGCAACCGAGTTAAGATCAATTGCCTGATCGCTGTCAGTTGTCCCACCATCAGCGCTTACCCGGCATTTAATCGTTGCGTTGCCGTCAGCGGAAGCGCCAAAAGCAATGGAAAGCTGGACGTTAACATACTCAAAAAACGACCCAGCGCCAGCGGATATGGGAGCCCAACCTATAACAGTCTTAGCCGGTGTGCTGTCGTCAAAAGTCAGGGCGTTTCCGGAAGTATGATCAAGAGTAAATGCCATTATAGATTTCCCTCCACATAGTTGACAACATCGGTAATGATCTCATCAATTGACTGCTTGCCGGTTTTTGTCAGTACTGCTGACATGTTCGAGATAAACAGCGTAACTATTTCCTGCGCCTTTCTGAGTAACTCTGCCTTCATCAACGGATACCAGTCAGATGGATCGGACACCTCACGTTTTCCGGAAAAGGAATCAGACCAGAGAATTTGCCCGGTCCCCTCCGCCTCGTTATAATCATCTGTTGCAATCTGAACAGACGCCGAGAAGGTTATTGTGCCGCTTGAATATCCCCAATGTGGACTCACTATTTTTATCTGCATTTTATTTCATCCTCTCCCTAATTACTCGCATGTTTCTTATTTGATCCGCAGTCGGGTGTTTAGCCACGATTCTTTTCGCTTCTTCAAGCGCGGCCTTTGGCTCCCAGCCTTCGTCTACGAGGCGTTTGGCTATGCGGTATGTGGCTTCAAGTCGTGTCATTGACATTCCTGCATGTTACTATTGGCGGATCTGAAAATCTATCAAAAGGCTCTATTGCCCTAACGCCCGGTGGATAACGCAAAAAAGGCTTTCCGCCAAACATCTTATCAAGTTCAGAATGAAGCTGTTTCGCTTCCTCAATAGATAAAACAATCTCAACATCTTTTTTTATAGCTATTTTAATTTCTGTCATTCTGTAACCTCAGCCACTCCTCGTAAGTACCGCATCCTTTTTCGATCCACTCATCAAGCGATAGCAACCGGCAGTTGTCCTCGTAAACATCCTCCCGGCTTTTATCCGGTATTGGCTGTCCGCAGGTTGGGCAGTTCATTTCATCGCCGCCGCAATCCCGAGCGCGGTTTTAAGCGCCTCGGTTTTAGAGTCCGCGTCAAAAGAGATTTCCCATCCGTCAGGCGTTTTGATCTTCAGGTCGGAGATAGACTGGTTCCCGATCCTGAGATATGAGACCTCGCCAGTTACCGGATTGACGGTCACAGACGCGCACCCGGAAAACAGCCACGCTACCATGAGGCACATGATGATCGTCAGGGCGATGACTATTTTTGATGTTAGGTTCATTTCCCCAGCCTCCCCACAGCCACTCCAAACAACCCGGAAATAATATTGCTCGTGATCGCCGCCGCCATGTCGCTCTTGGTCCAGATCAGCGAAAGCGCAATGGCCGTAACGCAAATTATCACTGTGATTTTGTCGTCAATGTCCATCTGTCTGAATCTCCTTGCCACTCCAAAAAGCGACTTCACCCATATCGGAAACGAAGGAATAATAGTTGAAAATGATTCGCCTTCGGAGCCACCCGGCAAGGAAGAATCGAGTGTCAGTGTCGTTTATTTCAAGCATGTTTGACAGGAAGTTTTTGTCCGCCTCCTGCTTGTCGTCTTCTGTCAACCCGAAATGGTATTCCACATCGTGGATAATGCAAGCTGGGTTCAGGTTCACACCGAAAATAATATCCGGGATGATTTCTTCTTTCCATCCTTTACCCGGCCCACACCCGAAAGCGATCTTGCTGACTTGCGCCGGCGTCAAATTCCAGAAATCTTCCGACGCGCGAAGCTGGTAGCCATGAAAATTATCAGTAGAGTATTTTTTCATTTATCCCAAATATCCGGAAAGAGTTTATGCAGTCCCCAAATCGATAAGCCACAGATAACAATGCCGAAGATTATATTGCCCGTGGTATTTCTGGCTTTGACAAGAACGGACATCAACTTGAACGACTCCCGGAGCTTATTCGGCGGATACTCATCAACCAGCATTTTCAACCCAAGCAGGTTTGCTCGGTCTTCGGTCGTGAACCCCACCAGACATCTGTGCGCGTTTTCCTCGAAGGCCTTTGTTACCGCTTCTTGGATTGCCAGTAACAAATCAGGGCTTATCTGCCTGCGCCGATCGTCAGCCATCCGTCCATCCTTCAGAGTATTTCAGCACTTTTTTAAGATAAGCCGCGTTCACCCATTTGCCGTTTTTCTTTCTCGGGCTGCCTGCGTTGTATGCGAGGATCCCAAGCTCAAGCCCGTACTTCATGATTTTTTTATGGAGGTGCTTGCATCCGTAATCAATCTGCGCTTCAGGGTCGTTCAGGATATCAGGCAAAACGCCTTTGTAGCCATGCTCCCGAAGGACGGCACCCATGACTTGCATGAGTCCCCAACTTGTGGCTTGGTCGTTATGTTCGTCTGCTGTCGTCACCCCGGGAAGCGTCGGCAGCATGTAAAAATAACACCAGTTTGGCTCGAACCTTCGCGCTTTCGGGTTCATGCTGCTTTCCTGCATACAAACCCCGAACACGATAGCCGGATCGAGGCCGTATTTTTCAGCGTACTTTTTTACCAGCTCTTTCATTCAGGCCACCCCGTAGTAATATCGTAAGCCTCTACCTCTCCTACAGTATTAAGAGCCTTTATGGCGTCTTTGTGCGCCCACGCGGCGGATACCACGGCTTGCTTCTTTGCCATGACTTCCATTCCTATAGCCACCATTTCAGCGGCTTTGACGTTCTGGTTTTCGTTATCCTTCGTTCGATAAACGAGAGGGTCAGTAGCCTTTCCACCGGCGGCCAAGGCGATTCCGGCCACGGCCACGGAGAGTAAATTCGACATATCCCTTTCGTCCCTGAACTGAACCGTTTTTTTCCCGCCAGGAAAAGTAACATCCACATCCGTAAACGTTTTACGAAGCCGCATCCGGTCAACATCGGCAAGTTTCAGTTTTTTCCGAGTCTCAAATAATATCTGCTCTGTTCTCTCGCTCATTATGCCCCCGCCATGATCGTAACTTTGATATTGGATGGTCCGCCGGAAGATGGGTGTTCAACAACCAAATAGTTCGCCCCCCGATACGGTGCGGGGTAAATCTCCCATGCGTCCGTCAAAACCTCTTGCCATTGGCTCGGAGAGTCATACGTTATTGTCATGCCGTTCACGGTAGACGCGGACGCGCCACCAGACGATGCTATGGCAACCGCCCAATCAAGGGTGAGCGCAAGCAGGCTTTTGAAATAAGCGACCCCCGCCTCAAACGCTGTTTTTGCCATCTGGTTTGCTGCAACCGTGACAGCTTGCGCTATCGCTCCCGGTCCGGTGTTAAGAGTGGCAGATGTCCATGTGGTTGAGCCATAAGTTGCGTTGCTGTTATACTGCCACGTGCCTGAATTGTTTCTGGCAATCGCCCTGTTGGTAGTCTGCCCGGTACCGCAAACGTAAAACGTGGCCCGGCCGTCGAACGATAGCGCGTAATAAATGGCATCACCGGATTGGACTGTTTCAGATTGGATAGCGAGGCTGTCGATATCGGTCCAGACATCTGTTGCTATTTGCCCGGTGTCTGTCGAAACGGCCGCCGGGGTACCGTT
>AMWB02016598.1_pt1 | contig 10425 bp, 15 predicted proteins | sample 200311 | NCBI WGS metagenome assembly AMWB02 (sample SAMN02737377, study PRJNA173069) | bioreactor metagenome | biome: anode biofilm in microbial fuel cells | place: USA: California | collected 2010-12-16 | reverse complement strand
GTTCCGTCGCCGGTGATTTCGCCCTGGTCGCCTTCCTTGACCTCGGCGGCGACGACAACCGACAGCATCGGCTCGGCCTGGAGCGCCGCCAGTTGCTCGACGGTGAAAGCGTCGTCGGGGTATTCGGTCGGGGTTGCGGCGTGGGCGATGCCCGCCCGGCGGAAACCTTCGCGCTTGCTGGTGATGATGATCATGAGGCTCTCCGGTGGTGGTGTAGGGGCACGGCACGCCGTGCCCCTACGGGTTACGGGTCAGACGTTACCGGTTACGATCCGGCGCCGGTGCTGCCGTAAGACAACTGCCAGAAGGCGTAACCGCCGGCGGCGCGGGCTTCGGCGCCGTACTTGAATTCCTTGCGCATGAAGACGTCGTCATTCTCCTGGCTGATCTGCTGCACGAAGACCGGGGCCTTGCGCTCCTGATAGATGAAGGGCTTCACCGCACGGTTGGTCACATGCAGGAACCAGGCGGTGGAGCTGGTCAGGCGCGGGTTGACCAGGACGCGGGCCGTCCCCTTGTAGGGGTTGGGGCTCTCGTCGGTCAGCTTGTCGCTTTCGAGCAGCAAGCGGGCGGTCGCTTCGAGCGCCGGGGGAACTTCGAGCACGTCGGGAGTGAGCGCCAGCGGGCGCCCTTCGTCATCCTTGAAGGTCATGATCGCGGTGCGAGCGGCGCCGTAGCTGGCGGCAGCGGCGGCGGTGGTCGCGGCCGAGAGGGCGGCGGTCCCCTTGTTGCTCACGCTGGCCCCGGCCACGCTGTGATCGGTGTCATAAAAATACTGGCCGTCATAGCACAGCCCGGTGAACGCGCCGTTCTTCAGGGCGGCGTCGATCTCGTCGGCCAGCTGGCGGGCGCTGTACCCGGCCTCTTGCGCCATGGGGGCATAGATGCCGAGCTGGTCATCCTCGATGTCGTTCCGGTCGACGGCGATGGTCGTCTCCCAGTCCTTGTTGGTGATGGCGTACTTGTAGGCTTCAAGCGACTTCACCACCTTGTCGCCGATCCACTCGCGCATTTTCGGGAAGCGCGAAAGCCAGTTGTAATTGGTGGTGCTGCTGCCGCTGGGCACCAGCATGGTGGTCGCCTGCCAGAGCGAGGGCGCCGCCTCGAATGCCTTGTTGAAGGTGGTCTTGAGGGCGAGAAAGACCGCCTCAAGATTGGACTTGTTGATGATCATGTGAAGCCTCCGTTAAATGGGGGTTGAATTAACCGATCAGGACCCAGACGCCGTCGCTTTCGACGCCGAGACATTTACCCGCGACGATGTCGTTGGTCGCGGCGGCGGCGGTGGTCACGGTCGCGGCATCTTGCACCACGACGTTGCCGCCCACGGCCGCCTGGGTTACGGCGGTGGTGCCGTTGGCCAGTTTGAATGCCTTGCCCCGGCGCACGACGACCGAGACCGCGCCGGCCGTGGTGCCGTTGGTGACCGACTCTTGCGCGACGCCGACGACGATGGTCGAAGCGGTATCGGCGGCGGGGATGGCGTTACCGGCCGAGTTGACCGAGACCATTTTCCCGGCCTCGACGGTGACACTGGCGGCGAGGGGAACCGAAATCAGCTCGCCGTCTTTCCAGGGGGTGTTTCTCTCTGCCATGGGGGAATCCTCCAATCATGTAGGGGCGCAGCATGCTGCGCCCTGGGTTGTGGTTTGGCCCGGGCGTGGGCGCAGCGTGCTGCGCCCCTACGCCTTCCCGTACTTCTCGACATCCTCGGCCGTCAGTCCAAAGAGCTTGGCCACCTGGGCGGTCTCGGCGTTCAGAGCTTTTCCGGTCTGCTCGGGGGTCTTGCCTTCCAGCCCGCTCTTGCCGCCGATCTCGGGCGCGGCTTTGACGAACTCGCGGAATCGGTCGAGGCCGGTCTGGTCGGCGCAGGTCGCCTTGTAAAAGTCGGCGGTGGCCGGGGTGATCTTGCCCGCCGTCACGGCGGCGTCGACTTCGGCGTTGACCGCCTTGGTGAATTCGGCCTTTTGGGTTTCGGCCAGTTTCTGCTCGGCGTTGGCGGCGCGGTTCAGGGCGGCGTCGTAGTCGCCCCGGGGGACGAACTTGTCGAGGCTGGGGGTTTCGGCGCGATTCAGGGCGGTGGTCAGGTCGCCTTGCAGTTTCGCCAGAGCGTTCAGGGCTTCCTGCTCGGTGGCGTCTTCGGCCAGGCCGAGTTTCTTCAGCAGATCTTTCATGATCGGCTCCTCTGTTGGGGTTTCTTGATTCAGGGCGGAAAGTCTCAGGTTGTGTTTATTGGTCAGCCCGGCGCTGTCGATGGCCATAATCTTGCGGCCGCCTTTGGGCAGCAGCAGCACCGGCGACAGATAGCGATAGGCGCGGGAGGCGATCAGCTCGCGGCCCTGGTCGGTCCAGCTCACCCGGCCCCAGATCGACCCGCCCTCGCGGGTCTGCATCTCTTCGATCCAGCCGACGGCCGGGGCCGGTTCCCCTTTCGGAGCGCGGTGCTCGGTGGCATGCTCCAGGTCGATGGGCAAGGCGGCGGCATTGGCGACGAAGGCGGCGACGATGCCGGCCGGGTCGCTGTTCTCAAAGCGGCGGCCGTCACGTCCGACGATCTCCAGCCCGGGGGGCAAAAGTTCGACCCATCCGGGGGCGATTCCTTCGGCGTTGGCCGAAACCTCGACGGCGACGGCACGGCCCGTTTCCGAAACCGTGTTAAAACCCTTTTTAAACTTCGCTGTATTCAACGATCTTTTCATTCGGCTACCCTTGTATGGGTTTTGAAAAACAAGCGGCTTACGGGGCGAATTTTAGGCTTGCCGTCAGGCGTCGCCCTCGGGTTTCTTCTCGGCCAGCTCGCGGGCGATGATTTCAGCCACCGGCGCGGGCCAGCTTGCGGCCTTTTCGGCCAGGGTTTCTTTCAACCCCTGCCAGTAATTTTTGCCCGGATGAAACGCCCAGCCCGGGTCGGGCATGAGCAGCCGCGCTGGGAGCTTGACCCCGGTCACCGGGTCGACCGGCTCGATCAGTCCGCCGCTCGGGTCTTTCTCGCTCACCGCCAGGCCCATGCGTTTAACCTGCGCCTCGCTCAGGCTGACCACGGTGCAGCGGCAGCGAAAGCCGTTGGGCGGGTACCACATTTCCCAAAAGGGCGAATCGGCCGGGAAAACTTTGCCATCCATCGCCGCATGGGTTGGCCGGGTGCGGCTGTCGTTGACCGCGTCATACAGCCAATAGGGGCGCGTCTCGGCGACGGTCTGCATTTGCTTGTATCGCCCGACGCTGTAGGCGGTCTGGATGTTGGTACGAAAGAGGTTGTCCACCCGCCAGGCTTTCGGCCCGGTCCATCCCCGCTTGTCAATCGTCGTCTTAATGCGTTTTTTAAACTCGCCGTAGCTGATGCCCTCGGCCAGCGCCGCTTGCAGGGCCAGATAGATTCCCGCCAGTTCGTCCCCCTTGGCCATGCCGCCAACGGAAAATGCCTTGAGCTTGGCTTCGGCCGAGAGCTTGCGGAAATCCTTCGGCCGCATCTGTACCTTGTCCCGCCAGAACTCGATGGCCTCGGCCATGGGCAGGGGCGAAAGGCGGATCATTCTTTTCCTACCGTGTAGCGGCCGAAGAGCTCGGCGTTGACCAGGGCGCGTTCAAGCAAATCCTCCAGCCGGGCCATATCCAGCCCGGGCGAAAGCTCAAGCAGCGCCGCCATGGCATCGGCGTAATCCTCCGCCTGCTCCAGCGCCTCGGCGATGGCCGCTTCGTTTCCGGCGAGCACCTCGGCGGCTTCGGCCACCACGCCTGCGGCGAAATCTTCCACCGCCTGCTGCTCGGGGGTGAACCGCCCGCCCTCGGAATTCCGCGCCCGGTTCAGGGCGGGTGCTGTTTGCTGATCGGCCCCATCCGGGAAAATCTCGATCAACTTATCTCCGCCCTTGACGGGGGGGAGCCCGAGCCGCTGTCTTACTTCATTGATCGTTATCGAGCCGTACTTGAAGTGATACTCGTAGAGTTTCGCCTCTTCGCCGCCGCGACCGAGCAGCATCTCGGGTTCTACCTTGGCATCCGGATCGGGCAACCCCAGCTTGTCGCGCATCACGCTTTGCTCGACCTTGAGCCCCAGCGGAACCAGCTTGGCGACGGCGTCGACCAAAGCTTCCAGGTCTTCAGCGTCCGGCTGGCGGATCTGGATTTCGGGATAGTCCTGTTGCGGGCCGAAATTCAGATCGACATAGGCGCGCACCAGGTCGCGGCCGAGGGTTTCTTCCAGCTGCTCGGCGTCGTCGTCGCGGATGTCGTCACGCACTTCCGACTGTAGTTTTTCATCCCCGAGCTTCCCCGGCGTGCCGGAGCTAGAGGCTGTCTGCCCGAGGATGCCCTTGCTCACCTGGGCGTCGAGGTATTCGGCCAAGGTCTTGAAAAACTCGGCGCTGCCCGCCTTGCCGCCCGCTTCGACCAGCTCGATCATCATCGAGTCGGGGAAGATCGCCGCCGCGTCGGTACCGAGGTTGGCCACGGCCATGCGCAGCACGTTCTTGTCGGCCTCACTCGCGCCCGCGCCGTACTTGCCCAGGCGCAGGGGCATGCCGAAAACTTCCGCGAACGCCAGCCAATCCTTGACCGTGTAGCCTTTGCACATGTACGCCCAGGCCGCCAGGCGCGCCAGGCCGCCGCGAATGGGCAGGCCGCTCTTGATGCGCGGGACGTGGGTAATAAACTTGTACGGGGCCAGGGGCAGCCCCTCCATCAGGTCGGCCTCGTCGCGTAGCCGAATCACCCGCCGAGACAGCCGGTCGAACTGAAAGAAACGGGGGTCGCGCCACTCGTAGCCCTGCGGCGTCCAGCGTTTGCCGTCCCGCTGCCAGATGATTTCCGCCACGGCATAGCCCTTGCCGACGGCATCGAGCAGATCTTTCAGCAGCCCGCGGAAGCCGGGGCGGCGCACCAGCGAGCGCACGGCGTCGGCGATTTCCACATCCTTGGGCGCGTCGCTGTAGGCTTCGACGGTGATCGGCATGCGCGAGACGGCGAGCTTGCGTTTGGAGAGTTCCGAGGCGTAATGCAGATCGCGCTCTTCCATCTCTTCGGCGAGGGTCAGGTAGTCGTGATGATCGCCGTCGGCGGCGGCGCGCAGCAGCTCGGCCAGGCGGTAGGGGGTGAGGCCGCCGGCGACGGTGTCGTTCCAGATCGTGCGCACCCCGGCCAAGGTCGGCACGGCGATTTCGCGGGTCAGTGCGTCGAGCTGGATCGGTTTTCCGTATTGATCGAGCAGCGCCATTACCAGAGTCCTTTCGTCGCGCCCAGCGCGGCGGTCGCTTTCACCGGGCGCTCTTCGACGTTGCGCCCGACGGGTTCATAGGCATATTCACAGGGGTCTTGCGTGGTCGCGAACCACATCAGCAACAGCGCAATCGCAGAGTCTCCGTGGCGGCGTTCGCCCTTCTTCCCTTGCCCCGTCGTTTTGGGGATCTTCGGAGTCCCGCCCACCACCTGGACGGCGCGCAAGTCGTCGCGCACGTCGGCATCCTGGGGAATTTCAATCATGGCGTCCTCGAACGCCGTTTTTAATGGCGGGAAGTTTTCGGCATACCATTTGTCCGTCAGCATGATCTGGTGGATCCGGCCGTGGCCGTACTTGTCGGCCGTGTTCTCTGCCATCTGCTGACCGTTCCCTCGGCTGTCAAGGGCGGCGGACCGGAAGCGGGGCAGCCGGTCGAGGATGTACCAGAGGATCTGTTCTTGCTGCTTGAACGGGATGTTCCTCAGTTCGACCTGGAAGGGCACCCGGCGGATGAGGTCTTGCCCGATCTCTGCGGGGGTGAGGACCGTCAGGTCGCCGGACCGGGCGAAGTCTTCGCCCAGGGCGTGCTCACGTTTAGGGTCGAGGGCTTGCAGCAGCGGCAGCAATACCTCATCGCACCATCCGGCGATCTCCGCCCGGCGGAAAGGTTCGGGGTATTCTCCGAACGCATCTGTCTTGCTTAGCCGCACAATCGGGACCGGGCGCATCCGCGCTTCGATCAGCACCCCCGGGAGATAAGCCCCCGCCGACTGGGATGGGACCACATCAAGTTCTTCTTCGGCGTCATCACCGTAAAACTCGTAAACGTCAGCCACCCACGCCGCTTCTTCTTCGGCGGTCCATTCTTTACCTAGGCGCAAGCAAACGCGCTTATAAAGGCCCTGTGCGACAGCGGTCTTGAAGTCACACCGGAAGACCGACCCCTTGCGCTTTTTCCCTTTGATCTGTTGGATCAGCTCGTTAAATGCGTTGGTAACGCTGTCATGGGTCGAGATGACCCGCACCCTGCCGCCCCAGATCAGCATCGCCAGGGCCGCCTTGAGCAATTCGCCGAGCTTGTCGTGGAACGCGGCCTCGTCGATGACCATGACCCCCTGCTTGCCGCGCAGGTTGGCGGGGCGCGAACTCAGCGCGACGATTCGACGACCGCTGCCAGGGAACCGGATGGTGTACGTCTTGATGTGCCGATCATCCTTTTCTTCTTCCCATAGACCTTCTTCAATCTCGCTGGCCACGTAGTTGTACGCCCGGGCCCACATGCCGCAGGCCTCGACATATTCGATCGCCATGTCCTGGTTGTAGCCGATGTAATAGACGTTTTGCCCGCCGGCCTCGGCCGCGATCAGCACGTCGTCGGCAGCCTCGGCCCAGGTCAAGCCGATACGCCGTGACTTCTCGGCCACCTTCAGCTGCGCATCATCCGCGATCCATGCCTGCTGGTACGGCAAGAGAACCGGTGGCGCTTCCGCTTTCGCGGTATTCGGCAGGACAGCGGCGAGGGTCATTGGATGCCCAAAATCTCCCGGCGGATGGTCTGGACGGCCTCGGCAGAGAGCCCGCCTTTCTTCGCGACGCTGGTCGCCTGTTCGGCGGCTTCGGCAAGGGCTTGCTTGCGGATCTCCTTCTCCCGCGCCGTGTTCAGGTTCGCGGCGTTCTCCAGCCGCTGCATGGTCAGGGCGAGGTCTTTCAGCATCCCCGTCACCGCCGGGGCGCTCTCGGCGTCGACCGTGCCGCGCTGGAGCATCAGCGCCATATCAAAGCTGAGGGTGCGCAGAATCTCGTTGACCAGGTTGCCGACTTGCCCCTGGGGCGCGGCGCCGAGCTTACCGATCCAGACTTCCGCCACCTCGCGGCTTTCGCGCAGCTTGCGCCCGGCCTCGTCCATATCGACAAAGTAGCGATTCACGGCGCTTTTGCTGAGCTTTTCAGGGGCTTCAACGGGCAGCTCCCCCGCCTCTTTCATCAGGCCGAGAACGCCATTGATCCGCCGAACCGCCTCCAACTGCGTGACCTTGCGGTCGGCCAACAGCTCCTGCAACTGCCGCCGCACCCCGTCGGGGAGCAGATCGATGCTCGACTGCTGACGTTTCTTGCGGGCCATCGTTTACCCTCTCGGCCGGGGGCGCTGTACACCCGGAACAATCACGTTGCCCTCGGCCACGTCCACGCCGCGCCCGGTCAGCCGCGCAACCTGGTACCCGGCCACATCCCGCAGCGCGATCAGCCCTTGCTCGGCCAGCCAGGCCAGTTCTGTGCGCAGCCGGTCGCGGCTGACGTTGTGGCCGAACTGATCGACGATGCTGTGCAGCACCGTCTCGTTGTGCTCATAGCCCGCATCCTCGGCCAGGGCGCGGACAACGACCAGGCGCAGGTTCTCGGTTTTCAGCGTGGCGAACTCCATCATTTCCCCCGGTTGAGTAAGTGGGTCTGGATCAGGTCGAGGGCGTTGCCGATCCCCTCCATGCGCCCCTCTATGCGCTTCACCGCCCCTTTGACCTCGCTGATGCCCTGGTCCATGTTGCCGTGGTTGGCGCAGGTCGGCAGGTTGGCGAGCTTCGTTTCGACCCGCTCCATGCGCGTCTCAAGCCCCGCGAACCGCGCCGTCGTCACCTTTTCGCGGTTCGCCCACCAGGTGTAAACGCCGATGATGATCAGCCCGATGAGCTGCCCGGCGTCCATCCAGAAGCGGGCGGCGGTGTAGTCAGGGGGATTGGTCAAACGGGCCTCCAATGTTCAAGCAGTTCCTGGCAATCGACACACCGTTTACAGCCCGGTACGGCCTGCCGGCGGCGCTCCGGTATCGGGTCGCCGCAGTCGATACATTCGGTTGTAGGGGCGCAGCATGCTGCGCCCTTCCCGGCGCCCCGACGCCGTGCCGCCAACCGCCAGCCCTCTTCCATCTCCATCTGCGCCTGGGCGCGGTCGGCGTCGTCGGCCATTACCGCAGCTTCAGCGGCGTGTCGGTCACGAAGCGCAGCACCACGTTGACCACCGCCAGCGCGGCGGCCTGGGTTTCGGGGTCGGCGACGTAGCCGTAACGGTGTTGCAGATACAGCGCCGCCAGGGCGACGAGGTTCGCTCCGAGGGTCTTCGATTTCAGGGGGTTCTTGGTTTCCATGGTCATCCCATCATTTCCGGCCAGGGCGATTCGATCCAGGCCGTACTTGTTTCATGCCGGGTTTCCGGCGGATTCTTCTCTTTCCAGAAGGCTGGTCCGCCGAAGAGGCAGACCGCCCGGTAATATTTCAGAGCCCGCCGGGTGCGCAACCATTGCAGCCAGCGCGGCCCCTCGGCGGCGTCGATCAGCCGCAGCAGGTTGTTCAGAAAGACCCGGTCGGCGCTGTCCTTGTCGGCGATCGTTTCGCCCTCGGCATACATCCAATCATGGATGTTGCACGCCTCGCGCACCGGCAGCAGATAGATCGTTTCGGGGACCAGAGCCCCTTTCCAGCCGGCAGAACCGCAACCGTTGGCCACATGACGCCGAACGTCCGGCAGGGCGCGGGTATACGACGCGGGGGCGTAGAGGTTAGCGGTCATACTCAGGACTCCAACCGGTTCAGCCAGCCCGCGAGAAAACGCGGGCGGTTCAGCGCCACGTAGTAATGAGCGGCGAAATACTTCACCGCGGCGATCAGGGCCGCTTCATGGCTAAAGCCGTTGATCGCCTTGGCCGAGGCCGGGCCGACGATGCCGTCAATGGCCAGGGACGGTCCCGGGGCGGTGAGGTTGTAGGCCGTTTGCAGCCAGCGCACCGCCTTCTTCGGGCCGACGTTTACGCCCAGGTCGAAGACCTTCACCGCCAGGCGCTTATGGCGGATCATCCCCAAGCCGACGGCGTCCCAGTAATCGCGCCGGTAAATCTCCCGGGCCTGGTCCATGGTCAGATTCTTGATGTCGAGGTCGGGATAAGCCTTCCGGCTGATGCCGAAATGGGTCTCGCCGCCCGCGTCGCGGGGGTCGTCGACGTACTCGCCTTCCCATTGCAGCGTGTGGCAGACGGCCGCCTCGAAATGGTCTTTCATTCGTCGTCCTCCGGGCAGTCGCGCCCCAGGCACAGATGCCGTTCGCGGCTCAGCCGGTGCGGGCACTTGCCGTCTTCCCGCTGCGAGTTCACGCAGATCCCCCACTTGCGCGGGTCGGGCTCATCTTCCGACGGGTAAAAAGAGGCCATCAGACCACCATGGAATGGGGGATAAACACCCCGTTTTTCGACCGCTCCCAGTTCGCCGCCGTGATGCCGAGCTTGCGGAACTCGTCGCGGATCGAGCGGATTTCGAGCAGGAACTCCCGGTCAACGCTCAGGTTGCAGGCGCCTTTGACGATGGCGTAGCTGCCGAACTTCTCGACGACCGCCGTGACCAGCCAGTCGTCACCGAAGCGGTGGTGCTGTGGCCCCTGGCGGAGCAGGAAGATTTCAGGGGCGGTGAGGTGTTCGAGGGTACTGGGCATGGCCTGCGCCTTCAGCCGGGAAGCCCCGGCACAAAAAGACCGTGACAGAATACGTCACACAGGGGCAGGATAGAAAAAAAGGGCCGTGGAATCACGGCCCTTTGTCGCATGCGGGATTTGGCTACGCTGTCCAGCAATAAAAATACGCATTGCGTGTTTTTTCTTGTTGACACTTCGCACGCAATGCGTATAATTGAAATCAATAGGACGGGGAAAACAACAAACCACGGAGGACATCATGGGATACCAAAAATTAAGCGATCAAGAAGCCGCCCGCATCGTAAACAGCAACAAACTGGAAGACGCCATTGCGACAGTGAATCACATGGTAGCCTACAGCGTTGAAATGGCCCCCGCCCACGCTGAAAAAGCGGAAAACGTAGCTCGCAAGTTTGCCGAATTCGCAACCAAAGAATGGACTGGAAATCAATCTCTGCCTAAAACCGGCAAAGAATGGGTAGCCGCTGCGATGAAAGACGGGATGAAACTGTGAATAGCCGCCAGCAAGAACTAAGAGAGGCTCGCACCGCAGCGGGACTCTCCATGGCAGAAGCCGCCAGGCTCACCGGCACCCCTTACCGCACTTGGCAATGCTGGGAGAATGAAGGCATGGGAGGACGCCGCCCGCCAGGAATCGCCTTTGCTTGGCTTGAACTCTACACCAAAAACAAAGAAGCCCCGAGCTGATAGCCAGGGGCCAATAGGTAAAAATTCCCCGGCGCGGCAGGAGGGAGTTG
>AMWB02032235.1_pt2 | contig 10427 bp, 6 predicted proteins | sample 200311 | NCBI WGS metagenome assembly AMWB02 (sample SAMN02737377, study PRJNA173069) | bioreactor metagenome | biome: anode biofilm in microbial fuel cells | place: USA: California | collected 2010-12-16 | reverse complement strand
CGCCGACAACACGATAGCCGAGCCGGTCATATCCCCCTTCATTTCGTGCATGTCCTGAGGCGGCTTGAGCGATATGCCGCCGGCATCGAACGTCACCCCTTTGCCGACCAGGACGATCGGCTTCTGGCTGTCCCGACGCCCCTTATACTGGAGGATGACGAAACGGGGCGGTTCGGCCGAACCCTGGGATACGGCCAGCAGGCACCCCATCTTTTCGCGCGCTATCCCCTTTTCATCGAGCACCCGGCAGGTGACCCGGTGGTGTTTGGTCAGTTCCTGTACTTCTCGGACATACTTACGGGGGGTGAGATGATTGGCCGGGGTGAAGGCCAGGCGGCGGACCAGCAACTGCCCCTCGGCAATGACCTGTCCCCGCTGCGCCGCGCTCCTGGCGGCTCCCAGGGCGCCCCTGGAGGCGAAATTGAGGGCAACCTCGGCCAGCTTGCTCTTCATCTTCCGGGCCTCGCCGGTCTTGAAATGAACAGGTGGGGTCCCTCCAAGCAACAGACCCTCAACAAGGGCCTGCGCATAGGTCGGCTGGTCAAAGGAGCCAAGATGGAACGCCACCCGCGAAATGGCCTGAAGACTCTTGTGGCGAGCAATGGTCCCAACAACCCGACGGAAAGTATCGGCATCAATCTTGGCCGTCTCCCCCAGCCCGACCACCAGGACCCGTGTCGCTCGGTACCCCTGCGGCTGGAACAGGAACAGCATCTCTCCTTCCTTGCCGGAGAACTCCTCTGAAGCCAGCATGGTCGAGAGGCCCCGACGTATGGCGGCATCGAAACCCCGCAGGACACGATCAGTCTGTTTGGCGAAAGCAGGTACAAAAAGAACGACCGTATCCGCCTTAAGCACCTCCGGTTTCCCGGCGACACATTCAAATCGCATGGTCACTCCTGTATTCAATTGATGCGTATTACTTCTCAATAAGGGGTGTCGAGAAACGAGCGGAAGTTCCGCTCCGTCTCGGCAAAATTGTCCGATCCGAATTTCTCCAGGAACGCTTCCGCCAGGACAAGGGCGGTTACCGCCTCGCACACCACGCCCAGAGCCGGCACGACGCAGTGATCGGAACGCTCCACCATCGCCGGCGCCGGCTTCTTGGTTCGCACATCGACACTGGCCAGCGGCCGGTTCAGAGTCGAAAGCGGTTTGGCGGCGACGCGAATGATAATCTCCTCGCCGTTCGAAATGCCGGCCTCGATTCCGCCCGCCCGATTGGTTTTTCGATAGAATCCCTTAGTCCTCGGTGATGCCTCAGCGGAATAGTGGATTGAATCGTGCACCTGCGAACCGAATCGGCGCGCGGCCTCGAAACCAAGGCCGAACTCGACGCCTTTGACGGAAGGAACGGAAAGCAGAGCCCCGCCGAGGCGACCATCGAGTCGCTGCGACGCCTGAGAGAAGCTCCCCAGACCGATCGGCAGGCCGGTTGCCACGATCTCGACGATTCCACCCAGAGAATCACGCCTCCGCATGGCCTCGCGGATCGCCTGGATCATTTTGCGGGCCGCCTCGGGGTCGGCGCAACGAACCTCCGAGCGCTCGGCGAGTTCTGCAAGTTTCACGCGGTCCCTGGGGATCCGGCTGCGTGAGAGCCGGACCGGGCCGATCTGAATCACGTGCGAGAGAATATCGATGTCAAAGCGCTGAAGCAACTGCCGGGCTATCGAACCGATGGCGGTCCGGGCGGCCGTCTCACGAGCCGAGGCCCGTTCGAGCACATTGCGCAGATCATGATGGTGCCACTTGATACCGCCGGCCAGATCGGCGTGTCCGGGGCGCGGCACAGTGGTCTCGAGGGCCAGTCGTTTCTGGCGGAGGTTCATTTGGGCCGGCAGCGGCGCGAACGGATCCATAATCGCGGACCAGTTCGGCCAGTCCCGGTTTCGAATGACGACCGTAATCGGCCCCCCGGTGGTGAGGCCGTGCCGCAGGCCGCTTTGGATCTCCGCCTGGTCATTCTCGATGCGCATGCGGAGGCCGCGACCGTAGCCGCGCTGGCGGCGCCGGAGCTGATGGTTGATTTGTTCGAGAGAGATGGGTAGCCCGGCAGGGAGGCCATCAAGGATGGCCGTGACCTGCGGACCATGTGATTCCCCGGCGGTGAGATACCTCAACATGCCGGGAAGGTAGGGAATGAAGGCGTCTGGGTCAACTGGCCCAATCAGGCTGAGATCGAGTCGATTTCGGGCAGCACGAGCCCGGAATCTCCCTCCATCTCGCCGAGGCGGCGCTCGATGCGATCATCGATTTTCATGGCCTGCGACATGTTGTAGAAAGAGACCTCGTCGATCGGCGAGATATCTTTGATCTCGGCCAGGACGGCGACGATCTTCTTGATGCTCTTGTCGATGACGTCCAGACTGGGAGGCAGAAGCTTCTGCAGTTTCTCGACATCTCCCCCCTTGATCACCTGACGAAGGAGCTGCGAGCGCCCGTAGACGGCCATCGTGGCGTTGTTGACATAGTGCGATAGCGTGGCGATGGCGATATTCTTGGATTCAATCGCCCCGCGCGCGTGCTCCTCGGCGAGCAGTTTCTGGCTCAGTTCCTGGCGTTGTTTGAAGAGGTTCTCGAGCATGAGGTAGGTCCGCCAGAGTTCGCTGTTGGCGCGGGTAAGGATTTCATCGATCGAGCCTATGTCGATATTGAGATAGGTCGCCGCCTCCAGTGTCCAGGTCAGGAGCGAGGAGGAGATCGAGTCAATCTGCTCCTTGGAGAGGCGCATCGCCTCGGCCAATTGGTTGATGCGGCAAAGGCGGTCTTCCAGCTCGATGAACCGGGTTGCGGCCATGTCCTCGTTCAAAAGACAGGCCAGGCGAAGGATCGACTTCACCGATGCCCCCGACTGGAGGTCGCCGTACGAGTGATGATCGGCAATGGCGTCGCAGACCGACTGCGGGAGGCGCCACCGCTTGGCCAGCAGATACCCGGCCTCGCAGTGATCCATGCCAAACACCTGGCGCTCGGCCTTCAACAGGTCATGCAATTGTCCGTAGACCTTGCGCATCTCCCGATATTGCTCCGGGTGGTGATGTACCAGATACAAGGTGCCGATTTCGTGCAACAGCCCGGCGATAAACACCTCTTCGACATTCTTGAACGCCACCAACTGGGCGATCTTCTCGGAAGCTGCGCCGACAGAAAGGATATAGGCAAACAGCTGGCGAGAATTGATTCCGGCCGCGGCGTCGAGCTTGCCGGCATTGAAGACTGATGTCGACAGGGCCAGACACTTGACGGTGGTGACGCCGAGGACTTGGACGGCCTGGTGGACGGTGGCGATTTCGGTTCGCCGCTGATAGAACGATGAATTGGCGACCTTCAGGATACGGCTGGTCAGAGCCGGGTCTTTCAGGATGATTCTGGCCAGAGTGTCGAAATTGAAGTTCGGTTTTTCGACCTCTCGAAGGATCTCGGTAAGCGCCTGCGGGAGAGACAACAGGTCATCGTGGCGCTGAATCTCATCGGCGATGGACAGCCGGGCATTCTGGGGATGTGTAACCATGATACATATATCGACCCTCAGGGCAAGACATTTAGCGGCTTCGGGTTAGAAAAGCAATCAGGAGCGCTGGCGGGGCCGGACGGCGGCCGAAATGACATCGGTGAGCTGCTCAATTCGGAACGGCTTGTAGAGCACTTCGGTGATCCCGTTGGGGTGCAACAGCGATCGGTCCAGATTCGCCTCCCAGCCGGTGACGAGAATGATCGGTGTGTCGGGGTGAAGTTTATGGATCTGGCGGGCGACTTCCAGTCCGGACAAGTCCGGCATGGCCAGGTCGGTCAGGACCACGCTATACCCGCCACTCGCGGCGCGACGAATTCCCTCTTCCCCGGACTGAGCAGTCACGACCGAGTAGCCCAGCGACTGGCACATTGCCGCGATCAAATCGAGGATGACCGCCTGGTCGTCGATGGCCAGAATCCTCACGCCCTGACCACCCGTCTCATCCTGACTGGCGGTATCCTGTTCCACGAGCGGGAACTTGAAGGAAAGGTACGCCGGCGATGATGTCACGCGATCGGCCGCGAAGTAGCATACCCCCTGGGCGACATGGCGCAGGAAGACATCGCCGGGACGGTTGCGGAGCGCCAGATCGGCGATCGTGTACTGCCCGAAATCGGCGACCCGCTCGACCGGCGGGAAGTTCTTGCGGTGTCGCGAAATATCCAGATACGCATAGGCGTCCTTGGTGTAGGTGGCCACGGTAATGACGTCGTCATCGGCCGACGACGCCGCGAACCGGTTCAGCAACTCCTCGAAGAACTCCGTAAGACGCTCGGGTGGAAACGGAAGCGCGCCGATGGCCGCGGTGCGACGATCGATTTCGCGGGCCTTGCCGCCGGCCAGATAGAGATCTCCCGAAATATGGAGACGCTCGAGAATGGTGGCTATGATCTCGTTGAGACCGACCGGAATTGGCTCGGCGGAAGCCGGCGCAGGTTGGACCGTGCGCTGCCCGGTCGTTGACTCTCGGACCAGCGCCGCCGCCCGGGCGGTTTCCTCGACAATACTCTGGAGCTGCAACCGAAGGTCGCCGGACAAGTCCTCACGGCGCGCCGCCAGCTCAGCCGTTCCGAGTGCCGCCGAGAGATGATTGTTCAACTCGTTCACCGTGCCGGACAGCCGGTCGGCCAGGAGGTCATCGGTCGTACCTGCCTCCGGTGGATGGACCGTGGCCCCAAACGACTGCAGGAACGAATACAGGACGACCGCCAGGATGAGCAAGCGCTCCCATTCGGCCCGCTCGGTATCACTCAGGTCGCGCATGAACACGATTAACAGCCCCTCGGCGGTATCATTGCGGGTAATCGGACAGACGGCGATGAAATCGGGTTGGGCGTCTTCACCGAACAGGGCATCAATCGCGTGGCGGTTGGACTGATCCAGCCCGGCCAGGGCGGTCTCACACTGCCGCCGCCCGAACGCGAATTGTGCCTGCCGCGTGACCGCCACTTGTCCAAACATCCCTTCCCCCGGCGCCATGAGGAACTCATCGACATCAAAGTCCGGGCGCCCCGGAACCGGCTGTGCCATGTAACTGCCATCGGTCTGCCGCACGAGCGTAAGGATCGCGGCATTCTGCGGCAGGAGCGTTCCCAGATGTCGGGCCAGGAAGGTGGGGTCATGGTCGAAGGCCAGCACCCGGTCGCCGGCCCGCAGCAGCTGCAGGACGGCATCCAGCCCGATTCGGCGGGTCAGATCCCGACGCGAGAGAAGCTGCTGGGCGAGGACTATTCGGGCAAACTGAGCGAACAGGGCGAGGCGTTGCAGGTCACGGTCATCGGCGCTGAACGGGCCGGCCTCGCGCCGTAACAACAGAGCGTCGACAGTCTCCTCTCCGGGGAGCGGATACAGCAGACTGGAACGCACGATGCGGCTATGGCCATCGGCATCGACCGCCTCCTGGTTGATCACGAGCGGCTTGCGGCGGTCGATTGCCTCGATGAGGGCAGTGCGGTAGTTTTCACTCAGATCGGTCAGCGATTCGCTGCCGCCATGGATAGCCAGTCCGGCATCGCGCAATCCGCACAAGGTCACCTGGCTGGAACCGATCAGACCAACCATGGTGCGGCAGAACTGCACGACCGGATCGATACTGGCAAACGACCGGGCGGCGGCCGACACCCGCTGCAGGAGTTCCTGACTCTCGGCGGAGCTTCGTTCGTGATCCTGGCGAGCCAGGGTCAGTTCGCGCGTCAGTCTCGCGGAGTGGATCTTCTCGGCCAGCCAGTCGGCCACCGGAGCGACCGCCCGCAACTCCGATCGGTCGAAACGCTCGGGTTGGTCGGATAGTATGACAATGACGCCGATTTTCTCAAGACCGGAAAGGAGCGGCAGCACCATCGTCGACTGAAAACGAGCAAGGGGGGCCAAGGCGCCATCAGTGGACGCCGCCAGCGGGCCGCTCAGGGTGGGGTCCTCGAGGTCGAGCGATTGACGAAGCGGGCTTGACTCCAGCGAAAGACGCTCGAGGGCAGCCGTTTCGGCCTTGGACAGGCCGCGCCAGGACCCGAGCACCAGTTGGCGGTGCGTGCGGTTGATGAGAAAGATCGCACCGCCGCAACCGGGCAGCGGCAGCAGCAACTCGGACAGCACGAGATTCATGAGCTCGATCAACTGCTGGTGATGCCGGGCACCCATGTGTACGTTCTCGAGACTGCTGAGCCGACGTTCGCGAAGCTGCAGGTCATCCTGAAGTTTCAGCCGTCCGGCTTCGCGCCGCGCCAGCGCCATGGCTATCAGGATCAGGCCGATCAACGATACGGCAAACTGACTGAAGTCGATGACCGGATAGGCGCTCACCACGAACCAGGTACGGTAGCCGGCCGAGATACGCGCCCACTGCCAGGCACTGCCCAAAACGAGCAGGATTCCGCCGACGACGAACAGGACGCGGCCCGCGATATCAACGGTCGAGAACAGGCGGAGTCGCCAGATCAGGAACAGCGTGAAGGCCAGCGCCGCCACGGGCAGCAGGGCAAGCGGAATCGTTCCCATTATCCCATCCCCTCGGCAAGTTCGCCGTGAAGCGTAAAGGCATCGGCGGCCGTAACCCGAATCGGCACGATATCCCCCGGCTTGATCGTATCATCGGCCGCGAACAGCACGGTCTTGTTCCCCTCGGTTCGGGCCCGCAAGCGTGACTCCGAGCGTCGGGAGAATCCCTCCACGAGACTGTGGCGAACCTGGGACAGCTCGCGCTGATTCTGCTGGTAGCTGATATCGCGCTGCAGCGCGATCAGCGTGTTCAGGCGGCGAATCTTGTCTTCTTCGGGTACGTCATCGTCGTAGCGCGCGGCCGTCGTGCCGGGGCGGACCGAATAACGAAACATGAAGGCACTGTCATACTGGATCGTCCTGACGGCCGCAAGGGTCTGCTCGAACTCCGGTTCCGTCTCGGTCGGGAAGCCGACAATGAGGTCGGTGGTGAGTGCCACATAGGAGAGTCTTCGGCGAATATACTCGACGATCTTCAGATAGTGATCCAGCGTGTACAGCCGGCCCATCTTGCTCAGGACCCGGTCACAGCCCGACTGCAGCGGCAGATGGATGTGCGGCAGAATCCGGGGCTGCTCGGCCATGAGGTCGACCAGGCGCCTCGACAGATCCTTGGGGTGCGAGGTCATGAAGCGAATCCGCTTGATGGGGGTCTCCACCGCCACGCGCTCCAGGAGCCTGGGGAAATCGATCTCGTTGAACCGATAGCTGTTGACGTTCTGCCCCAGGAGGGTGATCTCGACCACGCCCTCATCGGCCATCTTGCGGACGGAATCGACAATATACTGATCGGAGTGGGCGCGTTCTTTGCCCCGGACGTACGGCACGATGCAGTAGGTGCAGTAATTGTCGCAGCCGCGCGAGATCGTTATGAATCCGGAATACGGGGTTTCTTTGATCGGCTGAATCTGGTCGAGGTTCTCATGGCCGAAGGCGGTCATGATCGGGGAAGCTCCCTCGATCCCCTCGAGGACATCGGGAAGTTCAAACAGGCGATCGGTGCCGAGCACGTAGTCCACATGGGGCGCCCGTTCCCGGAGGTCTCCTCCAAGCCGTTGGGCCATGCATCCGACGACGGCCACTCGCACCGACGGCTTCGTCTTCTTGTACTGGTACAGCTCGCCCAGCCGCCCGAACACCCGCTCCTCCGCCTTCTCGCGGACCGAGCAGGTGTTGAGGATAATCAGGTCGGCGGCGGTCTCGTCTTCTACCCGCCGATACCCGCGAGTCAGGAGCGCCGAGGCCAGGGTCGATGAGTCCGCCAGGTTCATCTGGCAGCCATAGGTCGAGATGTGAAAGGTTTCCAGTCGCGGTCGTGTGTCCATTACAGAGTCCCTTGGCAAGTACATCGTCGGGCCCGGGTATCGCCCGTAATGATACGGGATTTCCCTACTGGCGCAACATAATTCAGGCTGCTGGGCGCAACCGCCCGACCTGAGAAAAAACAGGGGCCCCCGGCCGCGCCGGAGGCCCCTGGGATTGTCAAGAGTAAGCTCTCGCCATCCGTTCCGATCGACTATTATGGCGCGCAGCCCAGGACAGGGGGCGTCCCGGAGAAGAACAGGAAGTCGACCAGGATCGAGAGATCGGAAATGTCGATCGTGCAGTTGTTGTCGACATCGGCCGTCAGCCCGATCTGCGGGGCTGGCCCGGCGAAGAAGAGCCGATCGACCAGATACTGCAGGTCAGAAATGTCCACGGCGTCGTCGAGATTCACATCCCCGGGAATCAAGGCCCGCGGCGCGATGCGGATCGTGTATTGTAGGGAGTCTGTGATGTTGTTGTTGTCCACGACCTTCGCCATGAAGGTGTAAGAGCCGGTGTCGCTGGTTGTGCCGGAGAGGATGCCGCCGGTACTGAAGGTGAAGCCGGACGGGAGCGAGCCGGTCGTCATGGAGAACGTGCGGGGAGCAGTACCGCCGCGGGCCAGAACGGTGTCGACATACGGCGCATACTGGACGCCATCGCTCAGCTCCGGCTCCAGTGTGACAATGTGCAAGGTCCAGGAGGCGGCGCCGACATACTTCAGAATCCACCCGGCCGGATCGAGCTGAACATTGGTAACGGAGCGGTCGGTGGTGAACTTGAACAGCTGCTGCCGCTGGTCCATGTATCCGGTCACGGTATCGGAGACACCGCTCGCATGGTCGATCGCGAAGTCGATCGGCATGTGAAATACCTGCGGGCTGGTGGTCTGCGTCTGCTTGACAAAGACGTAGACGTTGTATCCGCCGCCGATAATGGCATCACTGAACCAGGAGAGCTGGTAGCTCGGTCGATACGTGCCCCAGATCCAGTCCTGAATGAAGTCGTGGATATCGACACCGGTGGCCGCTTCCACGACATCGCGGAACTCGAGCGTCGTGGCGGCGCCATACTGGTACTGGGAGTTGTACCAGGCATTCATGGCGTCGGCGAATTTCTGCTCGCCGAGAATACCGCGCAGCATGTGCACGATCCAGGCCCCCTTGTCGTAGACGATTGATCCAAAGATGTTGCCCACTGAATTGGTATCGGTGATGAAGATCGTTCCCCCGCCGGAGTAGGCCATGGTATTCATGTAGCTGTGGTAGGACGACCAGCCGTCGCGGTTGAGGTAGTATACCGCTTCACCATAGGAGGCGAATCCCTCATTGAGCCAGATATCCCCCCAGGTCTTGCAGGTGATCATATCGCCCCACCACTGGTGCGTCAACTCGTGGACGACCACCGGCTCGGAGAAGCCGAATGACCCGCCGACCATCGAGGTCATGGTCTGGTGTTCCATACCTCCCCCCCATTCGAAGTTGGAGTGACCGTACTTCTCGGTCAAATACGGATACGGTCCGAACGTCTGGGATAAAAGGGAGATCGCGGTGGGTGTGATGCCGTAACGCGGCAGCGAGTAGCTGTACCAGGTCGGGTAGACGGCGTGCGTCAGGAGCATAGAGTCCTGATTGGAATTATAGCGATACCAGTCGTGCCAGACGGTGTACTCCGAGATGGCGACCGAAAACAGGTAGGTGGCCATCGGATACCGCACCGAATAGTAGTAGGTCTTGGTGTTCGGACTGCTCGCGACGGTCGAGTCCAGCGTACCGTTCGACCCGCAGTAGAAGGCGCTGTCGACTTCGACGGCGATGGCGAAGGAATCCGGCTTGTCATCCATGCGGTCCTTGCACGGCCACCAGGTCCGGGCGAAGTACGGCTCGGAGAGGGAGCTGATGACTTTGCTCCCCGAGCTATTGGTATCGAACGAAAAGGCCTGGAACCCCCCTTCGATGGGATGCCCGTGGTAATAGAAGTCGAACGCGAATTGCTCGTCGGTGGTGTAGGCATGATCGAGCGTCACCGTCACCACGTTGCCGAGGCGGGAGTAGGCCAGAAGTCCGCCGCTCCACGTAATGGAGTCAACCGTCATATTGGAATAGAAATCAATCTGGACTTCAGTGACTCCGGCCTGCGTAGCGACCGCGACGAATTTCACCCGACCCCAGATGATGTTCGTGGTGTCATTGACCCTGAGATAGATGTCGTGGAACTTGACATCGAAGTTCGTCTGGGTGTTGGCCAGGGCTTCGGCCTGAATCGTCTGCTGGGCGTACTGCTTGTCCAAAAGGGCACGTGACTTGGCTTCCCACATGTGCTGGTGTATTTGGGCAGGAGTGGCTTGATCCCAGTCGGTCCCATTGTCGACCGAACCGGCTGTGGCGGTAACGTTTGAGAGGAGTAGCGAAAGAGTGAGGAGGGCGGAAAGCGAAGAGATTCTTTTGAACAAACCCACCGAGTACCTCCAGGGTGTCAGAGTTCAGCACATGACGCGTACATCAGTAGATCGGGCGACGCGACCGTTTCATACACAAGATACGCGAAATGGCGGTTCTGTCAATGGCACAATGAGTTACGTCGACACAAAAAAGTACGCCCGCCGGACCCG
>AMWB02130871.1_pt2 | contig 10436 bp, 9 predicted proteins | sample 200311 | NCBI WGS metagenome assembly AMWB02 (sample SAMN02737377, study PRJNA173069) | bioreactor metagenome | biome: anode biofilm in microbial fuel cells | place: USA: California | collected 2010-12-16 | reverse complement strand
CAATCGGTATCGGACTTGATGTTACGGCTCCCTACGGTAATATGATTGTCGACATCGGCGGAGGAACTACCGAAATTGCAGTCATAGCGTTGTCGGGAATTACGAACGGCGTATCGATAAGAGTTGCCGGAGACGAATTGACGGAATCAATTATAAGATTTTTCAGGGCGAACCAGAACATGCTCATCGGTGAAACAACTGCCGAGAACATCAAGTGCCAGGTGGGCTCCGTCATGCCGCTCGAAGAAGAAATAATAATCGAAGTTAAAGGAAGAGACCTGGTCGCGGGCGTTCCTAAACTCACGGAAGTAAGTTCGATTGAAATACGCGAAGCGCTTAACGCTCCGGTTCAGCAGATGATAGACGCCGTCAAGGTCGCGCTCGAAAAGACGGCTCCGGAATTATCTTCCGACATTCTGGACAGGGGAATTTTCCTGACCGGCGGCGGCGCGCTGCTTCAGGGACTCGATGAAAGAATCAGAGTAGAAACGGGCGTACCCGTACACATTGCCGAAGAGCCTTTATCCGCTGTCGCGAGAGGAACCGGCAAGGTGCTTGAAGAAATGAGCAAGTACAGTAAAGTATTGCTAAACAGGTAAACAACAAAGTTTAATCTGCTTTTTATTTGAAGAGAATAGGTCAATTTATATTAGGTGTTAAAGAGTATCTCATACTCACCGTGCTCTTGATTTTCTCGCTGGCATTCTTGTTTTCCAATGACAACACGCAAATAAGATTCCTGCGCGCGGTCGCTGTCGGCATGTTCGGAACAGTGCAGAGCGGCCTCTCGTCGATACCCAACGTGTTCGACCTGCAGCAGGAGAATAAACTTCTTCGCGAGACAAACATCAGGCTTTCCAACGAAGTGTCTAACCTCAAAGAGGCGAAATTAGAAAACATTAGACTGACGCGGCTTCTTAATTTCAAGGAGTTCTCCGGAATGGGACTTGTCAGCGCGAACATAGTCAACAAGTCGATTATACAGACAAGGAACACGATTACACTCAACGCCGGTGAGAGCGACAGCGTCTTCGTAAACATGCCCGTAATCACGGACGCGGGACTCGTCGGACGTGTTGTCTCAACGAGCAGAAATTTTTCCATCGCACAGATCCTTTTCAACAAGGATATGAGAATTACCGTGAAATCGCAAAGGAGCAGGATTGACGGAATACTCACATATGACGGTGTCTCCACGTTATCGGTAATAAACATACAAAAAAGCGCGGACATTATTCCGGGCGATGTTTTCATCACGTCCGAATACAGCAGCCTGTACCCTTCGGGAATACCTATAGGAACAGTAGTCGAGACGGGAAATCTCGACAATCTTTTCATGAAGATAATAGTTGTCCCGCTCGTTGACTTCGCATCGCTTGAAAACGTTTTTGTCGTAAAATATATTCAGAATAAGGAAAGATACGCCCTTGAAAAAACATTTCAGGCAGGAAAAAAATGAATTTTAAATACGGAATATTAAAAAACATTCTTCTGCTCGTTCTTCTTCTGCTCATTCAGAAGACATTCATTAAAATTTTATCGCTGTCGTCCCTTAACATATCGCCCGATTTCGTGATGATAATGCTCGTCTATATCGGCGTGAAGGAAGGCAAAATCTCAGGTTCCATTTACGGGTTTCTTGCGGGGCTGACAGCCGATTTCCTGAGCGGCACGTTCATAGGTCTCTCCGCGATAACATACACCATCGCATCTTTTCTTGCCGGCTTCTTTAAATCGGATAACGAAAAGTTTCTTGCGGGTTATTTTTTCCTCGTATCCGTATTCGCTTGCTCATTCGCGGGCAATTTCATTTATTTCTGGATTTATTTTCAGGGCGCTCCTATAAGCCTGCCCGAGGTGATTATAAAATACGTTTTGACTTCGTCGGCATATACAACATTGATAAGCCTCGTTTACGTCGTTTTCCCGAGAAAGAAAAAAATTGAAAGGAGTTTTCTGGGTGAGACGTGAGGCGAAAATATACGTCTCCATTGGGGTGATGGCTGCCGCCATCATTGTTCTGTTCGCGCGCCTTGTTCAATTGCAGGTCGTTCAGCAGCAGGAATTCGGCAAGGAATCGGAAAAAAATTCTATTAAGAAAATTATCGAAACGCCCGCTCGCGGACTCATTATCGACAGGAACGGAAAGATAATTGTCGACAACAGACCTTCTTATACTCTGACTATAACCCCTTTTCAGTTCGACAAGAATCTTATTGACGAGGTTGCTTCTCTTTCGGGAATCGATCCCGAGGAAATCAGGAATGAACTCGCCGACGCGAAGGGAACGAACAGATTTAATCCGATTAAGATAAAACGCGATATAGATTTCAAAACAATATCTTATATCGAAGAGAACCGCGACAGGCTAAAAGGCGTGAGTTATCAGGTTGAGTCTCTGCGTTTCTATCCGAATAAATTCAATGCGTCTCACATATTCGGCTACAATGCCGAAATTTCCGAGAAGAGTCTGAATGAATCAACGGAAAATTATTACAGACAGGGCGATCTCGTCGGCACGACCGGACTCGAAAAGTTTTATGAAAAAAGCCTCCGCGGTGAGAAAGGCAGCAGGCTGATTCTCGTTGACGTTAACGGCAGGGAAGTCGGCGCGTACAACGACGGCAACAACGATGTTAAACCCGTTAACGGCTCCGACCTCTTCACTTCTCTCGATTCCGAACTGCAGGAATATGCCGAGAAATTAATGGGCGGCAGAAGAGGAGCGGTAATTGCCGTCGACCCGCGCACTGGAGAAATCCTTTGCCTCGTGTCGAAACCCGATTATGATCTTAACGCTTTCATAGGTTCGCCTGACGCGAAAGAAATCAACAGAATGTTCAATCATCCTGAAAAACCGTTGTTTAACAGGGTTACGCAAACCAGATATCCGCCCGGCTCAACCTGGAAAATGATGATGGCTCTCGCTGCGATGGCGTCGGGAAAAATAACACCGACGACTACAATTTCGTGTCCGGGTTCCTTTACCTTCGGGAACAGGACTTTCGAAGACCACGGCGGATACGGCTCGATTCCTGTCGTCCGCGCTATAGAAGTTTCTTCGAACGTGTTCTTCTATAAACTCGGCTTGATGCTCGGTATACAGGATTATCACGACTACTCGGCGATGTTCGGTTTCGGTTCGAGAACGGGAATTGACCTGCCGAATGAAACTAAAGGTCTTCTCCCTTCGCAGGAATATTTTGACAAGGTTTACGGAGTGAACAAATGGTCTCAGGGATTGATGGTCAGTCTCGGCATAGGACAGGGTGAACTCGGAGTCTCGCCCGTTCAGATGGTTTGTTATACGGCTGCAATCTGCATGAACGGTATGTACATACAGCCGCACATAGTAAGAAAAATTTATAATTCCTCCACGGGAATCGAGACTCCCGTTGAAGTTAAGAAAAGACAAATAGATATGTCGCAGAAATATTTCGATGCCGTGAAAAAGGGAATGTATCTTGTCGTAAACGGTTCAGGTACTGCGAAAAACATAAGAAATTCGGATTACCTTCTCGCCGGAAAAACAGGCACCGCGCAGAATCCAAACGGTAACAACCACTCATGGTTCGTCGGTTACGCTCCTTATGACGATCCGAAGATTGCCGTGTGCGTGCTCGGTGAAAATGCAGGCTGGGGTAATATGTTCGCCGCGCCGATTGCCGCGGCAATAATGGTCAGATATCTAAGCGGAAATTCGGCCGACGTGTTTAATGAAAATGTGAAGATGGAGGTGAACGATTAATGGACAGGAAATTCTTCGACAGATTCGACATTACACTTTTCTTATCCGTTATTGGGCTTATTGTAATCGGCATTATCGCCATATACAGCGCCACGCAAAGCAGTGTTAACAACTCCGGCTTTTACGTCAAGCAGATGACGTTCGCGATTATTGGTCTCGTAATGGTAGTCGGAATAACTTACCTGCCGCCGAGATATATATCGAGCCTCTCTTATTACGCGTACGGGCTCGCGCTCGTGCTCCTTTTGCTCGTGCTCGTTTTCGGTAGAACCATTAACGGCAATAAGAGTTGGTTCTACATCGCGGGCTTCGGCATACAGCCCTCGGAGTTCGCGAAGGTCGCGACAGTAATGGCAGTCTCTAATTTTTTCTATAAAGGTGATGAGGACAATCAGAAGTTTTCAATCACTCAACTGCTTACTGCAACGGGCATTGTACTTCTGCCCGCAATTCTTATTAAACTTGAAAACGATACCGGGACAACTCTGGTAATGCTGTCGTTTATAATTCCGATGTTCTTTTTCGCGGGAGTGTCGCCGTTTCTTTTATTCGCGGTAGTAACAACTGTAGCGGCGGCGGTTCTGGCTTTCATAAACATTTATTATTTCGCTGTATTCCTCGCTCTTCTTATACTGGCATTGTACTTTTTCAAGAAGCATTGGCTACTCTCCGCGGGAGTCTTTGTTATAAACGTTATCGCGGGTTATTCTGTAAGTTTCTTTTATTCAAAACTCCAGCCGTATCAGCAAAAAAGAATTATGGCTGTATTTGACCCCGCTTCGGACCCGCTCGGAAGCGGATACAATGTGATTCAGTCAAAAGTGGCGATTGGCTCGGGAGGCCTGTTCGGTAAGGGTTTTCTGCAGGGCTCGCAGACTCAGTTGAGATTCATTCCCGAACAATGGACCGATTTCATATACTGTATGATTGGTGAGGAATTCGGATTGCTCGGCGCGGGAGTCGTAATACTTCTTTACGGCATAATTATTTACAGGCTTCTCACGAACGCTTACCTGTCTCGTAACAGGTATATGATGCTGGCTTGCGTCGGATTCGCGAGTTTATTCTTCTTTCACATGTTCATAAACGTCGGAATGACAATTGGAATCGCTCCTGTTATCGGAATTCCGCTGCCGCTTGTCAGCAACGGTGTTTCGTCGTTAATGTCGTTTCTTCTGATGGTCGGCATCGGAATGAATACTTACAGGCATAAAGACATATTTCTATCATGACATATAAAAAGAAACTCGAAAAAATTATTCGTATAGCAAGGTCGAACCTCATAACGGGACTCGATACGGATATTCAAAAAATTCCCGGTTGTTTTCTTAAGTATAAAAATCCGATTCTTGCTTTCAATAAAAAAATTATTGACGCCACTGCGGGAAACTGCGCGGGTTATAAAATTAATCTCGCCTTCTATGAGGCGGCGGGTGTAAAAGGGATTGAGGCTCTTGAGGAAACCGTTAAGTACATTCCCGCTAACCTGATTAAAATCTGCGACGCGAAAAGAGGCGACATAGGAAACACCGCCGAAATGTACGCGCGGGCGTATTTTGACAAACTTGACTTTGACGCGATAACCCTGTCTCCCTATATGGGCTTTGATTCGGTTTCCCCGTTTCTCGAAAGAAAAAATAAATTTGTTTACATTCTCGTTCGGACATCCAATAAAGGCGCGGATGATTTTCAATTGCTGAAAAGCGGAAGGAAAAGACTTTACGAAGTCGTCGCGGAAAAATCTCTTAAGTGGTCAAAAGACGGTATCGGCTTCGTTATCGGCGCGAACCATACGAAGGATATTAAGAAATTTTCTTCGCTGGATATACCTCTGCTTATTCCGGGCGTAGGAGCGCAGGGAAACGATTTAACGCGGCTCATTGGAGCAGTCAAAGGATACCTGTACCTTATAAATGCGAGCAGGTCGATAATCTATGCGGGAGATAAAAAAGACGGAGAAAAAGTTTTCCTTGAAAAGGTTTCAGAATCCTGCGGAAAACTTAATGCTGAAATTACAGCGATAAAAAAATTACAGTGAGTATTCACTAATCAATCAAACCATATGATAAAAGGAAGCGTTATTGCTCTCTTCATCTTATTGTCTGCAAACTCATTATTCTCACAAGCAGAAACGGAAGTAAAATTGTCGAAGCCGGGTTTTAAAAGCCTGCAATTAGACTTTACCACTCTTTTATTTGTTAATACGCTCGGAGCAAGTATGGATGTCGACTTGCTGGTCGATAAAAAGAATAAAATGGCTTCGGGCGGATTCAGGATCGGTGCGGATTACTTTATGAAAGGCTCTCCGGGAGGACCTGAAAGCGGTTCGCCTTATTTTGACCTTAATGCGTATGCAAGAGGCACACTCGACACAAAATTTATCAGAACTGATTTCTATGCCGGACCGACTTATCATTGGGAATCCGAAGAAGGAAGACCTTACGGTTTCTATACTACAAAAAACGGACTATATCTGAAATTCGGGGGTGAACTAAAAGTGAAATTGTATAAGAATTATATCGGACTTATGGGGAAATTTGCAATTTCCAGTCCCGAATCTTACGGAGGGTTCGGCATCTTTATAGGTTACGGGGAATAAAAAAGCCGCGAAAATCAGCGGCTTCTTTTCGGGAATCAATCCCAACTACTAATTTAAAGTCTTTTCGCCTTTCTTCCATCCGCAGGGCGTGAGTTTACCCGACTGCAGCGCGTCGAGCACGCGCACTACTTCATCTACGTTCCTTCCTACCGATAAGTCGTTCGCGCAAATCCATTTCACTATGCCGTTCGGATCGACTATGAACGTCGCTCTGTATGCAATCTTTTCTCCGTCTTCGAGAATTCCAAGAGATTCACCCAGTGATTTGGAAGTGTCCGCGAGAAGCGGGAACTGTAATTCTCTTAATCCGGGATGCGATGTCATCCAGCCGAGATGCGAAAATTCCGTATCAGTCGATGCGCCTATAACGTCGCAGTTTCTTAATTCGAATTCCTTGAACTTGTCGTTGAAGTCGATAATTTCCGTCGGGCAGACGAACGTGAAATCCTTCGGATACCAGAACATAACCATCCACCTTTTCTTGCTTATGTGGTCTTCGTTCGTAACTGTTTTGAATTCTTTTCCCGGTGCAGTCGATACAGTTGCTTGTTTTGAAAATTCCGGAAATTTTTGTCCTAAGTTAATCATTTCAATATTCCTTGTATTTTAAGTTATTAAATTTTGAGGTTTGAAATGATTAACGCAAAATAAACGAATAAAATTCAGACAATTATTCCTTTCAGATTATGATTTAAATTTACGATTTACAATTTAAAATTTGTTATTGAATCTGCCTAACTTTTCACGCATAAAATAAGTATTTTCAATGTTCATAAATTATCAAGATGTTATATAACAAACGAACCAACACATGCGGGGAATTGAATACCCGTAACATAGGCGAGACGGTCGTCCTCAACGGCTGGGTCGCCAAAAAACGCGACCTTGGCGGCATAATTTTTATCGATGTGAGGGACAGGTACGGCATTACACAAATCAAGATCTCTCCCGACAGGAAGGAGATTTCAGCGCTCGCGGCTTCACTCGGAAATGAATTCGTCATTTCCGCGAAAGGAAATGTGATTCAGAGGGAAAGCCCGAATAAAAATATTCCGACAGGCGAGATCGAAATCGACGTAGATGAACTTCAGGTATTGAACGAATCACTCACGACTCCTTTTGTTGTGGAAGAAGATGTTAAAGCGAATGAAGACCTGCGCCTTCAGTACAGGTACCTTGACCTGAGAAGAAAGAAGATGATGGACGGATTGCTCTTAAGGAATAAAGTCTATCAGATGGTGCACGGGTTTTACGCGAAACACGATTTCGTCGAGGTTGAAACTCCGATTCTTATGAAATCAACGCCGGAAGGCGCGCGCGATTATCTGGTGCCCTCGCGCGTTCATAAAGGGAAATTTTACGCGCTTCCTCAGTCTCCTCAGACGTATAAGCAGATACTTATGGTGTCCGGGCTCGATCGCTACGTGCAGATTTGCAAATGCTTCAGAGACGAAGACCTGCGCGCCGACAGGCAGCCCGAATTCACACAGATTGACGTTGAAATGAGTTTCATCACTCAGGATGATGTCTTTAAAATTTCCGAAGAGTTGTTCCGTAATATATGGAAAGAAGTTCTTGACTTTAATCTGCCCGCGCAGTTTCCGAGAATGACTTATGATTATGCTATGACAAAATACGGAATCGATAAGCCCGATTTGAGAATAAAGGATTTGATGATAATAACCGAAATCACCGATGCGGTGAAAACCTCCGACTTCAAGGTTTTCAAGGATGTGATAAATTCCGGCGGAATAATAGCGGGGATTAAAACAGGGAAATCGCAGGACGGAAGCAAAATAGAAATCACAAGAAAAATATCCGACGGCTACACCGAATTCGCGAAAAAACTAGGCTTCGGCGGTCTCGCAACATTGAAAGTAAACGAAGACGGTTCTTTGCAATCGTCAATTCTTAAATTCCTGAATGAAGAATCAATCAAAGGATTAAGCGCCGCTTTTGATGCTCAGCCCGGAGACTTCATTCTGATTCTTTCGGGTGATAAGAGCAAAGTGCTGAACGGCCTCGGTCAACTCCGCCTTAAAATCGCCGAAGATTTCAAACTCCTCGACGACTCGAAACACGAATTCGTCTGGATAACCGATTTTCCTCTTTTCCATTACGAAGAAGAAGAGAACAGGTTTGTCGGAGAACATCACGTGTTCACATCACCGAAGGACGAGTTCATTCATCTGCTTGACAGCAAAGACAGGAAAGAAATCGAAAGCATACGGGCGAACTGCTATGACCTCGTGTACAACGGAAACGAACTCGGCAGCGGCAGTATCAGAATACACGACAGTGAAACACAGAAAAAGGTATTCAGGATAATCGGGCTTACGGACGAAGAAGCCTCCGAGAAATTCGGTTTCATTCTCGAAGCGTTCAAGTACGGCGCTCCTCCGCACGGAGGCGTGGCGTTCGGATTCGACAGAATGATAGCGATGCTCTGCGGCACGAAGTCGATCAGAGACATAATCGCTTTTCCGAAAACTGTCAGCGCCGCGTCTCTTATGGACAATTGCCCGAGTCCGGTGATAAAACTTCAACTGGACGAACTCGGGATACAATTAAAGCAGGGATGAAATATTTAATTTATTTAAAGTTATAAAAATTGTATTATTACAGAATATTAATCATAATCTAAAGGAGTTATTTTTTGGCAGATAAGAAATTCAAGGTTAAGGACCTGAAGTTAGCAAAACAAGGCAAGTTGAAAATTGAATGGGCGGAATCAAGAATGCCCGTCCTCGCCGCGTTAAGGGAAAAATATAAAAAAACTAAACCCTTCAAGGGATTCAAGATTGCAGGCTGCCTTCACGTAACGAAGGAAACAGCCGTGTTGATTAGAACGTTCATCGATGCGGGAGCCGAACTTTCCTGGAGCGGTTGCAATCCCTTATCAACTCAGGACGACGTAGCAGCGGCGCTTGCCGCTGAAGGCGTTTCGATTTATGCCTGGCACGGAATGAATACGAAGGAATTTTACTGGTGCATCGACAGAACTTTGGATTTCAAGCCCCATCTGACTCTCGACGACGGCGCGGACCTGATTTTTACGGTTCATAACAGATACAGAAACCTCGCTAAGGACATTATCGGCGGCACGGAAGAAACAACTACAGGCGTTCACAGACTCAGAAAAATGGCCGAAAAAGGCGCTCTTATGTATCCCGTTTACGCGGTTAACGATTCAATAACCAAATGGGATTTTGATAACGTTTATGGCACGGGTCAGTCGACTCTCGACGGAATTTTGAGAGCCACATCCGTTTTGATAGCGGGCAAGAAATTCGTTGTCGCGGGCTTCGGACACTGCGGAAGCGGTGTTGCGAACAGGGCAAAAGGAATGGGAGCAGATACCGTAGCGACCGAAGTAAAACCGACTGCCGCTCTCAAAGCGACACTCGAAGGTCATAATGTTATGAAGATGGACGATGCCGCGAAAATCGGTGACATATTCGTTACGGCGACGGGCGTGAAAGACGTTCTCGTCGGCAGGCACTTCGCTTCAATGAAAGACGGCGCGATTGTCTGCAACACCGGACATTATGACTGCGAAATAAACCTCGTTGACCTGCAGAAACTGACAAAGTCGGTGAAAACAATAAGACCGAACTGCGAAGAATATACTCTTAAGAACGGAAGAAAGATTTATGTGCTTGCAAAAGGAAGATTGGTGAACCTCTCGGCTGCCGAAGGTCATCCGTCCGAAGTTATGGATATGAGTTTCGCGAACCAGTTCAACGCGCAACTTGCTCTCGTTAACGCTTATAAAGCGGGAAAACGAATGGATATCGGCGTTCACGTTCTGCCCGAGGCTATGGACCAGACAATAGCAGGAGTAAAGCTCTCGACAATGAATATTAAAATTGATAAATTGACGAAAGAGCAGATAAAATATAATAACGACTTCTCGGCAGGAACGTAATGAATTGCATTGAAAATTCTAATTAATAATTATTAATTACTAATTGTTAATTGCAACGCTAGTGTAGCTCAGGGGTAGAGCAGCTGATTCGTAATCAGCAGGTCGGGGGTTCAAATCCCCCCGCTAGCTCCAAAAAGAATCCGTGATGGATTCTTTTTTTT
>AMWB02067299.1_pt1 | contig 10443 bp, 7 predicted proteins | sample 200311 | NCBI WGS metagenome assembly AMWB02 (sample SAMN02737377, study PRJNA173069) | bioreactor metagenome | biome: anode biofilm in microbial fuel cells | place: USA: California | collected 2010-12-16 | reverse complement strand
CCTTTTAAAAATATGCCCCTTAAGATAGCGATATAATACCGCGCCGGTATCAGAAAAGTAAGCCCCTGGATTATTTGCGGCATATTATAAATAGGATAGGTAAAACCCGACAAAAGAAAAGTAGGAATAAAGGTCGTCAAAATTGCCATCTGGCTGGCCATCAGCTGGCTTTTAGCAACGGTTGAAATAAAAATACCCAGGTTCAGGGCACCGGTAAGAAACAGGCAGCTAAGAATAATCAACAAAATAACATTCCCCCGCAAGGGTACCCCAAACATATATTTAGCCATAAAGATGGAAATTAAAAGGTCAATAAAACCGATGACAAAATAAGGAATGAACTTGCCGATTACCAGTTCATTGCCCTTAACCGGAGTAGAAATAAGCTGCTCAATTGTCCCCCTTTCCCACTCCCGGGCTACGGTTAAAGAAGTAAGCAGCGCGGCAATCAACATCATAATCAGGGCAATTAATCCGGGAACAACGAAATATTTGTTCAACAGATCGGGATTAAACCAGACGCGCGCAGCGATATCCAAAGGCGGATTAACCTGGAGGTCGTTCTTAGCCAAAGTGTTCACAAAAAGATCCGTGTTATATTTAGCCACGATAGCCCGCACATAACCGATAGCGATAGTAGCGGTGTTAGAATCCGTACCATCGACAATCAGCTGCAAAGCAGCAGGCTTATTCGACTGCAGGTAATGCGAAAAATCCTTGGGAATAATTAAAAGCATTGTCACTTTAGACCGGTCAAGCATATGCAGCATGTCTTTGTAATTATCCGGATAAGCGACAATTTTAAAATAACGAGAATTTTTAAAATTCAGGATAAAATCCCGGGAAAGTTCTGAATGATCCTGGTTCCAAATTGCCAGCGGCACGTTATCTACATCCAAGGTCAAAGCAAAACCAAAAAGCACCAAAAGCAGCACCGGAATAACCAAGGCCAAAGCCAGGGAGCGTGGATCGCGCCGGATCTGGATAAATTCTTTTTTAGCTACTGCTTTAATCCTTTTTAGATTGAGTATTCTGGTCATAATTTTCTATGGCGCAAACAAAAACATCCTCCAGGGAAGGTAAAATCTTTTCTACCTTTTGGAAGGATGCTCCCTGGGATTTAAAAACATTCTTGATCATAGCGATAGACTTGGCGGAATCCGGGACTACCGCATGGATATTTGAACCAAAAAGCGCGGTTTCCTTAACTCCCTCCAGCTGCATTAACCTTTGGCTCCATTCTTCCGGATTATCCACGCTGATTTCCAAAACTTCATCCTTCATAAACTTGGTTTTCATTTCCAGCGGGCTACCCAAAGCAATAATGGTTCCACGATAGATTAAAACCATCCGGTTGCAGTTCTCCGCTTCATCCATATAATGCGTAGTAATAAACACCGTGATACCCTCTGCAGCCAGCCCCTGGATAATCGACCAAAAATTATTGCGGGTAATCGGATCTACCCCGCTGGTCGGTTCATCTAAGAAAATAATCTTCGGCCGGTGGATAAGCGCGCAACCCAAAGCCAACCGTTGTTTCCACCCTCCGGAAATTGTACGGGTAAGCCGTTGGCGAAAATCCCCCAACCCCGCCAAATGAATCAATTCTTCCTTGCGTTTTGACTTTTCTTTTCCGGAAATCTTATAAATCCCGCTGTAAAAATCGATATTTTCTTCTACCGTCAGATCATCGTAAAGAGAAAATTTCTGGGACATATAACCGATATTCTCTTTAATAAAATGTTGCTGCGTTATAATGTCAAAACCTCCTACCTGACCGCTGCCGCCGGAGGGGGAAATAATTCCGCAAAGCATCCGGATCGTCGTAGATTTTCCGGCGCCGTTAGGCCCCAGGAAACCGAAGATTTCGCCCTGGCGCACCTGAAAGCTTATTTTATTTACCGCGGTAAAATCGCCGAACTTTTTTTCCAGCCCTTCTACGCTAACGGCATTACTATTGTTTTGGCTCATATTCCTGGATTATTGAGATAAATGCTTCCTGGAGGGTTTTAGCGTTACATTCTTTCTTAATCTTATCCGGGCTGGCGCAGCGCAAAAGCCTCCCTTTGTGCATCAGGCCGACCCGTTTACAACGCTCAGCTTCATCCAAATAAGAAGTCGAACAAAAAATCGTAACCTTAGCTTTTAAAAGGTCATAAAGTATCTTCCAAAAATCCCGGCGGGATACCGGATCAACGCCATTAGTCGGCTCATCCAGAAAAAGCACCCGGGGAGTATGAATAAGCGCGCAAGCCAAACCTAGCTTTTGCTTCATCCCACCGGAAAGCTTACCGGCGAAACGCTGTTTAAAAGGCAGTAAACCGGAAAAACCTAATAACCTATCTATTTCTTCCTGGCGCCGGGCGCGGGCAACTCCGAAAAGATCGGCATAAAAATTTATGTTTTCTAAAACCGTCAACTCTTCGTAAAGCCCGAACCTCTGCGACATATAAGCAATATTATCTTTTAGCTCTTCGGCTTCCTTAACAATATGCTTATTATAAACCCAGGCATCCCCGGAACTGGGATCCAGTATTCCGGTTAGCAGGCGCATAGTGGTAGTTTTCCCGGCCCCGTCAGGCCCCACTAAACCGAAAATCTCGCCTTCCTCGATTTCCAGGTCAAGATTCTCCACAGCAACTAAATTATCGAATTTTTTAGTCAACCCGGCGGCTTTAATAGTAACCATATTTATTCGACAATATAAGCATCCGCCGGCATTCCCGGCTTAAGTTCCAGGCTGGAATTATCCACTCTGATTTTTATCCGATAAACCAGCTTTACCCGCTCTTCGGTAGTTTGGATAGTTTTAGGCGTGAATTCGGCTTGCGCGGAAATAAAAGACAATCGCCCTTTATATATTTTGCCGGGATAGGTATCCGTATAAACCTTTGCCTCCTGATCCAATTTTACCCGGCCCAGGTCTTTCTCGTTAATATACGCAGTAACCCACAGATTATTTAAATCCACCGCCGTAAAAATCGGCGTACCGGCCTTAACCACTTCCCCCGCCAGGCTGCTTTTGACTAAAATATAACCGTCTAAAGGAGAAGCAAGCTGCGCAAAATCCAAATGGGTCTGCGCCAGATCCAAAGAAGCCTTTAATTGCGCAACCCTGGCATTACTAGAATCAAATTTCGTTTTATCCTGGTCCCGTTTTTGAGCAGAAACTGCCCCTTCTTTGAATAAATTTTCCGACCGTTGATAGTCGATTTTAGCCAATTCACAGTCAAACTCCGCGGCGGAGAGTAAAGCTGCGGCGTTATCCCTCTGTTTGGTTAACTCATCGGTGTTTAAACGCGCGACAATCTGGTCTTTTTTTACCGCTTGGCCTTCATCAGTAAGCAGTTCAACTACCTGGCCGTCTACGCGGAAAGAAATACGCACGTCATCTCCTTCAATATTTCCGGAGACCTTGATCCGCTTATTATGGTCCTTGTTCTTTAAAAAACCTATCCAGTAGCCTGCCCCTAAACTAACCGCTACGGCAATCACAATAATAAATTTAATCTTATTTTTCATCATTATTCTCCTTAATAAAAAGCTCCCCCATACTGCGCTCCAGATAAGCTTGTGCCATCAAATAATCATAAATACTGGAAGCCAAATTTCTCTGAATCTGGGCCAGCGACACTTGGGCGTCCAATACATCCAGGTTCTTAGCCACGCCGTTGGCATAGCTGACTTGCGCGATCCTTAAAGCTTCTTTGGCCTGCCCTAAATTATCGCTCTGAGATTTAATAATCGCCTGCGCCTGTTTAAGGCCCAGGCAACCCTTGCGTACTTCCACGGCAATCTGATCACTTAAATTATCTTTGCTGATTTTAGCTTGAGCAAAACGTGCGCGCGCCGCATCCACCTTCGCCTTGGTTGAAAATCCTTCGAAAATCGGGATATTTACCGCCAGGCCCATGCTCCAATTTGATTGCTTCTCATTAAACAGGCCGCTCAAACTGCCGGCCCGCAGGGAATATCCGGCCAGGAAATCCAGGCTTGGCCGGTAACCGGACTTGGCCATTTGAATACCCCATTTATCGATATCAATACCCAAAGATTTTAATTTCACCTCGGGGCGCCCAAGGTAAGCAACCTTTAAAAAATCATCCTCTTTAATTTCTACAAACGTATAATCCAGCTTGCCTTTTGTTTCGATGCTTGCGTCTATCTTGCGCGCCATAAGTTTATTCAAGTCTGCTTTTAAAGACTCGATATCATTCTCGGCTTTAACCACATCGGGCTCAAGCAAAGAGACCTGAACACCGGACTGCAACAGATCAAAACGCGAAGCGGTACCCTGCTGCAGCATCCGCCTTACATCTTCGTAATGCGCGATTGCCTGGTTAAGAGCCTCCCGGGCTATCCGCTGCGATTCCACAGCTAAAAGCAATCCAAAATATAGCCTTTTGGCATCAAATTCTAAATCCAGTTTTTTAGCGCGTAAAGTTTCTTTTTGAACCTCCAAAGAAAGCTTGGCCTGCTTAAAACCGGCTAGATTGGCCCCACCATTATAATCTGACTCGGCCATAGTAAGATTCAACAGGTGGTCATTGTCATACCCGGAAAAAATATTCTGCGCCAATACTTTATCGTTATGCGTATAACCGGCTTTTAAGTTAACCTGGGGCAGAAAGACGCTTCTGGACTCAAGAATCGCGGCGGCGGCGGCGGAAATCTCTTTTTCCTGGATTTGAATGTCTTTATTATTTTTAAAAACGTTAAGGATACCCTCGGTAAGGGTCAATTCCGAGGCAAAGGCAGGCTTAATTTCCCGGCAAAAAACCGGAAGAACACTAGAAACAAGGAATAAAACTGCTAAACTTATAATTGTACGTTGTCTAGAAAGCAACGTTACTCCTTTTTTTAAGTATTGGTTTATTATAGTTAAAAGGGGGTTACTTATCAAGGGAAAATAAAAAAGGCGCTGCTTCCCATTTTAAAAAAGAGCGCCTTGCTTCCGCAAATAAGTTTAACGGTAAAATTTAGGCTTGGGGTAACGGTAGGGCTTTTTTGCCTGCTGGAGTTTAGCGTGGCCAAAACCCCCCTGGCGGGCATGATGACGGCCGGGCTTCTGGTTGAGGCCGGGTTCACCGAACTTATCCAGAGTGAGTTCCGCGTGCCTGGAAACCGGTAAAGTAGCTTTAATAAGTTTCTCGATATCCCGAACATCATTGCCTTGATCCGGAGTAGCAAAAGAAATAGCATGCCCCTTATGTCCGGCTCGGGCAGTACGGCCGATCCGATGCACGTAGTTTTCGGCATCCTCCGGCAGGTCATAGTTAAGCACCAGTTCGATACCGGTTACATCAATGCCCCGCGAAGCAATATCCGTAGCCACTAGAACCCTGTACTTACCCGATTTAAAACCCTCTAAAGCATCGCGGCGTTGGGCCAAAGAACGGTTAGAATGTATCTCAGAAGCGGAATGCCCCATATCCCGGATATTACGGACAATCTTTTTGGCATTATGTTTAGTGCGCGAAAACAGTAATACTGCTCCGTGATATTGCCCCAGTAGCTTCTTAAGCAGTTGCGTTTTAGATTCTTTTTTTACGATAAATAATTCTTGGGTAACTTTTTCAGCGGTAGTGCCCGGAGGCGCGATTTCCACACTTAAGGGCAATTTCATATGTTTAGAAGCGATATTCATAATCTCTTTGGGCATCGTGGCTGAGAAAAGCATTGTCTGGCGCTCGTGCGGAAGGAAACGCAGAATTTTATCAATCTGCGGGGCAAAACCCATATCCAACATGCGGTCAGCTTCATCTAAAACCAGCATCACTACGCTATCCGGGATAAAGTTCCATTGCGACATATGGTCAATTAACCTCCCGGGAGTAGCAATCACTATATGCGGGTCCCGGCGTAAAGCCGTTACCTGCGGTTCCATCGGCGCTCCTCCGATCAAGCAGGCAGTACGCATACCGAAAGCCCGGGCGATCTCCTGGAATGCTTCATCAATCTGGATAGCTAATTCCCGGGTCGGAGCAAGCACTAACCCGATACCTTTTTTTTGTACTAAGCGCTGAACCATAGGAATAGCAAAAGAATGGGTTTTTCCCGTTCCAGTCTGGGCGATACCTACAATATCTTTTCCTTCTAAAGCCAGGGGAATCGCCTTAAGCTGAATAGGCGTAGGCACTTTAAATTTCATCCGCTCCAGGATATCCAAAATTTTCGGAGCAATGCCTAAACCAAAAAAATTAGCCGTGTTCATATTATTATCCGTAACTGCCTGTTTGTTTGTCATACCGCTTTCACCGCCTTCAACCTATCTGTGCACGCCAGTAACCCAAGATGGATATGGCAATATTCCTCATGATTGTAGATACTTAAAACATGTTTGCAATGCGCAAATTTACATTTCCTGCCTTTAAGCGAAGTCTTTACTTTTTTAATCTTACACCTCCTAAAACAACTTAAATAACCCGGCTAAACGTTTGCCCGGCTAATACCAAAATAACCATAAAAAAAGCCGCAAAGGTTAGTTGAAGTTCCTTGGCGGCATTTAATCTCTAATCTTTATAAGTATTATACCTTATAATCGCAGCTTGTCAAACACAATTAGGCTTATTTATCCTTGGCCAAATAAGCTTTTTTATGGCTAAACCGGGGAAAAAGGCGGCTTAAAAAGGTTGGTCAGGAATTTGGCCTTAAGCAACCCTTCCTGCCATTCACCTTGGGGAGTAGAATCCCAAACTATTCCTCCGCCAATGCCCATTTCTGCCTTTTGACCCGCAACCAGAATAGTACGGATAGGGATATTAAAGAACATATCTTTCTTGGGGGTAATAAAACCTATCGCCCCGGTATAGATCTTGCGGGGCTCATCCTCCAATTCATTAATGATACCCATCGCGCGGATCTTGGGCGCACCGGTAACTGACCCGGAGGGGAAAATCGAAGAGAAAAGATCGTAAATCGGGATATCCTTATTAATTTTAGCCGTTACCGTAGAGGTCATCTGACAGAGAGTTTTATACCTGGCCACCTCAAAAAGCGTGGGCGCTTTAATATTAGCGCCTAACCGGCCTAAATCATTCCTTAAAAGATCGGCGATCATCACATTTTCCGCCCGGTTTTTACGGTCATATTTAAGGCGTAAGGGCGCACAAAGGTCCGCCAACAACCCCTCCCCCCGGGGCCAAGTACCCTTCATCGGCTTAGTTACCAGGTGCGTGGAACTTTTTTTAATAAACAGTTCCGGAGATAAAGACAGGATAGTAAAGCCGTCCGCCTGGATATAAGCCGGATACGGCACCGGTTGTTCCTTTAAAAGCTGATAATATAAAGACAGCGGCTGGCCGTAAAATTCAAAAAGTAACTTCAGGCAATAAGTAATCTGATAAACATCACCGCAAGCAATGTAGTTACGAATAGACTGGATATCGGAAAAATATTGTTTTGGAGTGATATTTAACCGCGGGTTTTCCAAACGGTACCCTGGGACAAAACCGGTGATTTTCTCCTTTAGGATATGCTTATAGGCGCCCAGATAAATTAAAGGAAAATCGGGCGGGCTATTGCGATATAGTTTCTCTTCGAAATAATACCCTGCTTCATAAGATAAGAACCCGGCCAAATAATAACCCTTACTCAAGGCCTGCTCAATAGCATCGAAACTGGGCTTAAATAAAGCCGGATCCACGCAAGAGATAATGAATTCCGGCTCTTGGAATAAAAAAGGTTCCTTTTCGAATTGTATTAGGACTTTCATAATCGTTAAGCGGGCAAAAGGAGTTATTATTCGTAGCGTAAAGCTTCGATAGGATCCAGGACTGCCGCTTTTTTGGCCGGCCAAAGGCCAAACATCATCCCCACGGCCAGCGAGAAAGAAGTTGCCAGAACGACTGAGAATAAAGAAACATTTACCGCCCATCCGGCAAAAACCGTAATTAGGGTAGCTACCCCCCAACCCAAGAGCACTCCGAAAATCCCGCCTAAAGCTGACATCAGCATTGCTTCAATAAGGAACTGCACCATAATATCTTTACGCGTAGCCCCGATCGCTTTGCGCAAGCCGATCTCCCGGGTACGCTCAGTCACGGAAACCAGCATAATATTCATGATCCCGATACCTCCGACTAAAAGCGAAATACCGGCGATCGCGCCCAAAAGCATGGACATGGTTTTAGTTGTAGTTTCCAACGTATCCTTGATATCGGACATATTGCGGATTTGGAAAGCGTCTTGCGCCTCTTTGGGATTAAGCCGGTGCTGTTTGATAATTAACTCCGATAGGGCGGCTTGAGCGGCCTCAATAGAATCCGCAGAACGGGCTTCCACATAAATAGTATCCACGTATTCTTTGCCAAAAACTCTAAACATCGCGGTGGTAATCGGAATAACCGCCACATCATCCTGATCATGGAAAGTGTTGGCCCCCTTGGCCGGCAGGATGCCGATTACTTTAAAATTAAGAAGATTTATTTTAATGGTCTGCCCGATAGGATTAGCTTCACCGAATAATTCCTTGGCTACCGTAGTACCGAGTAACACGACTTTCTCCCGCATTTTCACTTCACTCTCGGTGAAAAATCTACCCACCGGAGGATAGGCCGCGCGGATCGATTCGTAATCCGCACCTACCCCTTCAACCATGGTATTCCAGTTGCTGCCGCCGTAAACCATCTGCCCTCTTCCAGTTATCGAGGGACTTACTTTTTTTACTACATCTGTCAGCCTGGACATCTGAGCCACATCTGCCAAGGTAAAACGGGTGACCGTACCGGCCTGCATCGCCACGCCGTGCATCCTGGAAGATCCCGGGCGGACTACCAAAAGATTGGAGCCTAAAGAAGCCAATTGTTTTTCAATCGAATCCTTGGCCCCCTGTCCCAAAGCCAGCATGGCAATTACCGCGCAAACTCCGATCAATATCCCCAAAATCGATAAAAGAGAACGCATTTTATTAGCCAACATCGCCGCAATCGCCTGGCGTAGGTAATCCAAAAATTTAGTTTGCCCGGAAAACTGACGTGGGTCAGAGAGGATATGGCTGACTAAACCTTGATCCACTGCCGCGGATACAGGCGGGCCTTTTTCTTCCCTCAGGCGCTTATCAGAAATTATCACTCCGTCGCGCATCTGAATTACCCGCCGGCAATAAGCGGCAATTTCCGGTTCATGCGTGACCAAAACAATCGTCTTTCCTTCCTGATTAAGTTTCTGCAGAATGTTAATTATCTCAATCTTGCTTTTAGAATCCAGATTTCCCGTCGGTTCGTCAGCAAATATAATTAGCGGTTCGTTCACTAAAGACCGGGCAATCGCTACCCTCTGCTGCTGCCCTCCGGAGAGCTCGTTGGGGTGATGCTTGATCCTGTCTCCTAAGCCGACTTTCATTAACTCTTCTTGGGCCCGCTGTTTAAGGTGCCTTTTGCCGGCGTAAATCAACGGTAGCTCCGCATTTTCAAGAGCGCTGGCGCGCGGCAACAGATGGAACTGCTGAAATACAAAACCAATTGTCCGGTTACGCAGCAGAGACTGTTCCTGGTCTGAAAGATTAGTAATATCCTTGCCCGCTAAATAATAAGACCCTGACTCCGGCCGGTCAAGTAAACCTAATATATGCATCAGAGTGGATTTACCGCTTCCGGAAGCCCCCATAATCGCTACAAATTCCCCGGAAGATATTTTTAAGGACACGCCGTTTAAGGCCTTAACCTCCACCTTACCCATTTTATAAGTTTTAGAAATATTTTTTATTTCGATCATTGTTTATTTTTTAGCGGTACTTGCCTTCTTTTGCCCGAACGGCGTAAAAGGGCTACCGCCAGTTTCATTTTTAGGAAGCACAAATTTCTTGTTCTTAATTACCAGAACGTCATTCTGGTTAACCCCGGAAATAACCTCAATAAATTTATCGTCGGATATCCCCAGTATAACCGGCTGGCGCAAAGGCTCAACCTGCCCTTCCTTCTTTATTAAAACAAAACTGCCGCTCTGATCCGTATACACCGCTTCCACCGGTATAATCAGGATATCGGTTTTATTGTTCTCGATAAAGTTTATCGTGGTATTCATCCCGGAACGGAAAAAATCCGGGATGGTCTCCGGAATAAGATCAACTTCGTAAATCGTAACATTGTTTACCGTTTGAGATTCATAATACATATGTTCAACCACAGCGGGAATCCGGGTATCCGGATAAGCATCCAGTATGATTTGCGCTCTTTGGCCTAATTTTATTTTACGGATATCGGTTTCATCTACCTGGGCCCGGGCAATCAGCGTATCGGATAACACGATTACTGCATCCGCAGTAGTTACAGTCTGTCCGGGTTGAGTAGTAGCCACGATTACTTCAGCGTCAATCGGCGCCAGTAAGGCAATCGGTTTATAGGCTTCCTGCCAATATTTCAGTTTATCCTCCCCCTGCCCGCGGGCAGCATCCAAAAGCGCTGCCCTTTCGGTCGAGCTCATCCAAGCTAAAGTATCTCCGGC